>OHBM01001853.1_pt1 | contig 14829 bp, 24 predicted proteins | sample 1577251 | NCBI WGS metagenome assembly OHBM01 (sample SAMEA3541557, study PRJEB24748) | human gut metagenome | biome: human gut; feature: human-associated habitat; material: faeces | place: China | collected 2012 | reverse complement strand
AGTCAGCGGACCACTGACTTTTAAATATCCAGACGGACAGTCCGTGATGCTCCAACGCCTCCTCCATCCGGTTATCCCGCTCAAGCTCTGTGGCCTTGTCGAGGAACTGGATAATGTCCTTTGGCGTCATCGACCCGTCCGGCAGATTCTTGAGCTCCGCGAGGGCTTTCTCTTGGAGCTGCAAGGCGATGCCGATGTGGCGGGTCCTCATTTTTTTGTACTTTCGGAGTGCCTCTTGTCGGGCTACGTCATCCAAATGGTTGTCATACGCTCGGCAGCGTTCTCCCCACTTTTTCTCGCGGCTCCAACGCTTGATAAGCGTGTCACTCTTGGATAACTGTTCGGCAACGACCCGTAGGCTCCTGTTTGAGCCCATATCTCGGTAGATGGCAAATGCCTCGTAGGCCTGCGCGCTTTCGCCCGGTTGACGCTCCCAAAGGTCGTCTTTGGTCCTATTCGGCATTGTCCTCCTCTCCTCACTTTCAGCTCTGTCCCGGGCTGCGAGGCTCCGCGCCCGTAATCCAGAATAGGGTGCTTTCCGGTGCGATGCCGGAACTTCTAAACCACTGCATCGTCTTTGCCTCGTAGTGAGGATGCAGGCGAATGCCCCCCCATGTAGCCGCTGCGGACTTCTCATAGACGAATCCGGGGCTGTGGAAAAGGTCGTGGTACTCAAACTCTCGGTCTGCGCCGTACTTTTTGAGGGTCTCATGGATGAATCCGCGCCGGTCCGGGGCCGTGGCTACGAGGTGCATCCTCTTGACCCGTTTCCCGTACCTGTGCAGTCCTATCATCACGCCGGTGGCGGTGATGCCGCTGCCGCAGGTCATCACGAGGTTTTCTATATCGTCCGGGAGGTTCTCTGTCTGCGCCGCAACTGCGGTTAGCAGCGTGTCGCCGTACCCTATGATATTGATGCCGTACTGGACAATAAAGCTGTTTTCCTGCGCCGCCAGCTCTTTTGCGCGGGCGTGTAAAATGCTGTGGCGGCCGGAACGTGCTGCGAGCACTATGGACGCCCCATATTTCATCGCCAGCCGGGGCATAGGCAGAGCCGCAACGCTCTCCCGGGTGGTTCCACCGTACACGATTCTGCACGGCATCCCGTTCGCCCGGGCCACTGCTGCGGTGATGGGTGCTTGCGGGGAGTGGATGCTGCAATACGTCAGCAGGCTCTTGTAGTCCTTCTTGACGCTGTTCACCAGCATCACGCATTGCCGGAGCTTTCCTCCGTTCACTTCTCCGGGGCCAAACGGGGCATAAAGGTCGTCCCGCTTGACGCGCAGCCCGTCTACCTCCTGAACCGGCGTCAGGCTGTGCTCATTCATCCAGTCCAAACACCTTTCTGTGATAGTCGGTCTTTTTGGCAAGCTCCTCCTGCATCAGGCCGTAAAAGCTCTGTTTTGCAATTTTGCGCCCGCTGCCCGCGCTCTGGTTCAGTGTTTTGAACGGTCCACCCGTCCCGACTTCTTTCATCTTTTCCGTCGGCTCCGGGTTCTTACCGTTCATCAGCATACAGAGGTTATACTCGTTCGGCCGGAATCCGGGCAGGCCGTCGATGCCGCAGCAAGTCATGCTGTCGCCCATTGCGCGGAGCCTGTTCTCGCCGCTGTAGAATTTCAGGCCGTACCGATGGCACTCCGCCTTGATGGCTTCAAAATCGTGCCGGAGGCGGGGCAGCGGATAGCAGAAATCGCCGCCAATTTTCGTCATGCCGGGTTTGGCCTTGAAGAATTTCATGCCCTCCACGATGACGCCGTAGGCTCCTGCCTCCGCGATGCGAGGGATGTTCTTCATAACGTCGTGGAACACCTCGGGCATATACGGCTGTATGCGGACGATGGTGCGCTGCACTCTGGCCGATACCGTCTTGAGGATGGCGAGCCGCTCCTCGTAGCTGGGCGTCCCGCGTTCGAGGCGGTCGTACTTGCTGCACACCATGCTGATTTGCAGCACACAGTTGCACTGTGCCAACAGGTCGAGGTACTCCGGGTCCGCAATGAGGCGGCCCTTCGTGCTCACCACAAACGGATATTTCGTCTCCGCCAGCAGCTTGAGGCACTCGTAGCTGGCGCGAATCTGCTTTTCGACCGGCTGGAACGGGTCACTCATGCCGCCCCAGTGGATAGGGATGTTCCAGTCGCACCACTCCGTTTCGTTGCCGCGCTTGCCCTCAATAAAGGAGCGCAGGCCGTCTACGCTTTCGTCGCGCTCGATGTGGCTAATGTCGTTCTTCTTCTGTGCGAAGCAGTACCGGCAGCCGTGCGAGCAGCCGCGATAGGTGTCGAAACGCACAGGCAGGTTACAGAGAATAATCTGGCTCCCGCATTTGCAGCCCATTAAATCTCACCTCTAATCTTCTGGACGATGACGGCAACAAGGTCCTCTTTGCCGTTGTCCTTTATGTACTCTTTCAGGACGTCGCGGTCCTCCGCGCTGAACTTGAGCGAGATGTTGAATGTCTCCTCGATGCTCTTGAGCTCGCTGTCGAGAAAGTCGCCGTCTACGAGAGCGTCCAGGTTGTTTTCGAGGGCCTCGATTTCGTACAGGTCAAATCCCGTCTCCGGGGCCGCGTCGCCGAGGCCGTCCAGCAGCTCCTTGAGCTTTACCTCGTCCCACTCGCCCGTCACTTTGTTCATGGCGATGTTGAGCTGCTTCTCTGCGGTCTCGTCGAGGTCAACAACAGATACGTCCGTCTCGGTGACGCCCTCATTCATAAGCACGGTGAGACGCTGGTGGCCGGACACGACACGGTTCGTGCGCTTGTTCCAGATTACCGGGACTACCACGCCGAACCTGTCAATGTTCCGCTTGAGCTTCTCGTACTCGTCATCGCCGGGCATAAGCTCCACGCGAGGGTTATACTCCGCGCGCTCCATGTCCGCGATTCTCTTTTTGATAATTTCCATCAGATAAGCCCCTTTGCCTTGTTCACGAGCAGCTGCGCCAGCTCAACCTTGCCTGCGGGGTTCTCGTCGATGTACTTGTCCATCGCCTCGTGAACCTCCTCGGGCAGGGTGAATGTCATGGTGTAGCTGTTCGGCTCGCTCTTTCCGGTGTCGGAGAAGTCCTCGTTCAGCAGGTCCTCGATGTGGTCGTATGTAACCTTGAGAGCATCGAGCTCCCAGTCATCAAAGCCGGTGAGGGCCATTTCGCCCTGCTCTTTCAGCTCGTCCAGAATCGCGGTGAGCTTCTCGTTGTCCCACCGGCCGGAGATTTTGTTGAGCGAAACATTGAGGATGCGCTCCTCCTGCTCGTTGAGCTCGACCTCTACCACCTGTACCTCGGTGTAGCCCTTCTGCACCAGCACCTTGAGTCTCTGGTGGCCGCCTACGATGTTGCCGGTGGTCCGGTTCCATACGATGGGCTCAACGTAGCCGAAGGTCTCGATACTCCGGGCCAGCTTTTCGTACTGCTTGTCGCCCGGTGCGAGGTCCTTCCTCGGGTTGTAGTCCGCCGGATGGAGGTCGCTCACCGGCAGAGTGATAATTTTCATCTGCCGTTCCTCATTGACCCGTTTCGGGTCGCTCCTGCGCATAAAAAAGAGGAGCCGCCCTGCGCAAGGCGGCTCCCGTCAAATAGGAGAAAAATTATGGGTTTAGGGGATTTCTTTTTGCTGTTGGTATTCTACATTTTGTAGTTTAGCACTCGTACAGTGCCTTGTCAATGCCGTGTTTTTGCCCCGAAACGGGTCGTCCGTCTCGTGCCGTCAGGCTTTCTTGATGCCGTCAATGCCGAAAATCAGGGCGGAGAGTGTAGCGCAAGCCGCGTCCACATCCTTGTAGACCGTCCGCTTGTCGATTTTTTCCCGCTCCGCTACGGCCGTCGGCGAGAGCGGCCGGTCTCTCAGATAGAGGGCTTCGATAACGCGGTAGTGCCTCTGCTCGCCCTCGTCTACGCTGTTCTCGCAGACGACCTTGTAGATTCCGAGCATCCTGTTCACATGGCGCATGATAAGCTGCGTCCGGGCTGCCGACTTCATAATGCTCTCGACCTTGAGGTTCTCCTCGAGCAGCTCGTCCAGTGCCTCCACGATTTCCTCGACACTCTCCTCTCCGGTGGCCGCGCTGGCCGCGTCGTATACTGCGTGGGAGCAGTTGGCGTTGAGCACGGTATAGTTCCGCAGCAGGAGCTTGGTATTGCGGAATCTCCGGTCGCTCCGGCCGTCCCGGAACTTCTTGCGCTCCTGCTCCACGGCCTTGATGCTGGCCTCCGCTCCGAGGCGGGCAGCGTCCGTCGCAGCGGCCTCGACGCTCTCCTGTATCTCTTTCCCTAAGATGGCCCGAACGGCAGCGACAGCCGCTTTTGCCGCCACCTCTGCGGCCATTATCACAATTTCCTGCTCAGTCATCGTGCTCCTCCTCTTTGTTTCCGTCCGGCAGTTCGTCGAGTGTGGCCCGGGCGATTTTTGCAAATCGTTCGCAAACTTCCGCCACTTCGAGCGCGGAGACGCCGCATTTCTTCATGGTCTCTTTGAGCTTGCTTGCGCTGTCCTCCGTGATGGGAACGCCCATAAATGAGAATATCGGTTTTTCCATGTTCGGCTGTTCCCTCCGTATTTCGTTCACCAGCATAAAGCGTTCCGGCGTCGTCCAGTTCATCAGGCGGCTCAACCTGCACACGGCCGCACGCCACTCGTCCGTCTCCGGCTTCGTTCCGTAGGGCATCCCGCAGAACGCCGTGAGCACATCGCTCGCGCACGAGATCTGGTTGATGTCGTCCATCGTTGGGATGTCCCGCATCAGGTCCGGGGTAAAGCCCGGGCCAAACCGTACCGCGTATTCCTTGAGGTCCGGCTCCGTGACATAGCTCCGGCCGTACCGCTGCTTCATGCTGCGCCAGACTGTCCACGGGATTCTGTACATCCGCAGCCCGTCAAACGTGGCGACGATGAAGCAGTGCGCGCCGAGGGCCTCGTAGGAATCGAGCTTTTTGACCTGCTCCGGTAGTACGCGGTCTTTGTTTAGCCTGCCCGTCCCGGTGCTCTTTGCCTCGAACATCACCGCGCGGCCTCCGAGCATGACGCCTTTGAAATCCGGTTCTGCCTTTTTGGTGTATACCGCGCGGAACTGGCCCGTTTTGTTCGGCTGGCTCACCGGTCGCATGGGTTCCGGCGTCTTGCTGATGTCTGCGCGGCCCTCCTTCGCCAGCCGGGTACAGGATGCCTCGATTCTCTCCTCGAGCTGCCCGCCCTGCGCCCGGCTCCGGGCTCCCTGCAATGCCCGGAGCGGGTCCTTTACCGGGCCGCTCATTCGAGGTAGCCCTGCTGGCGGGCGAACTCTTCGATTTTGTAGGCGGTCGCGCTCTTGATGCCCTTACACTCTCCGGCGTTGAGCTGCTCGAGGAGCTGCGGCAGGGTTTTGCCCGGGGCCGGGGCTGCTGCGCGCTGGGCCTCCGCTTCGGAGTAGCCGGTGTTGTAGGCCTCCTCCCGGATGTGGTCGATATGCTCCACGAGCTTCTCGTCGGTCATCTTGCGCAACTTCGCAGCGCGCTCATGTACGTTCTTCTCCTCGCCGGTCATCCGGCAGTTTCTTTTCTTCACTGGTTTTCCTCCCTTTCCAGACGCTTGCAGTGGCCGTTGTTGTAGGCCATGCACTTCTTTTCAGAGCACCAGCCGAAACGCTCTGTCGTAATCTCGGTACGGCTGGTCCACGAATGGCTAACCTCCCGCTTTGTGCTTTTCTTGTACGGGCAAAACATACCGTCATCGCTCATTGTGCTGCCTCCTCTCAAAGATTCGTGTGAAGCGGCTGCCCGGTCGCAAGCTGCCGGTGGACGAACTCGCGCTCGAGGCAGTTGCTCACGAGAACCAGAGCTTGCAGCTCTCCGGGGAGAATCTTGCTGTTGAGGTAGAGCCTCTCGATTTCCGGCTCCCGTGCGTGGAGCTCCCGTATGGCCGCCTCTGCGTCCTCCCATTCGGTCAGGTCGTGTAGCTCGCCGAGTGCCTTGTCGAACTCACTCTTTTCCGGCATTGTCGTCCTCCTGTTTTGACGCCTCTTTGTCCAGATTGTCCTTGAGGCGGTCGAGCTTGTCCCATACGATTTTCGTAATGTTCACCAGCTCATGGGGGTTAAAAATTGCAAAGAGCTGCACCAGCATGATGAAAACATCGGCGATTTCCTCCTCGATGTTCGAGCACACCTCCTGCGTCTCCCTGTTGAACGGGGTATCATACTTGCGCTTGCACTCTTTGAGCTTGCAGAGGGCCTTGGTGAGCTCCGACATTTCCTCCACGGCCTTGGTGAGCTGGGCGTCTTTACCATAAGTGCCGATGGCACGGTCGATGGTCCGCAATCCCTCCGGCATAATCTCCGGGATGCGCGCGTCCTCGTAGTGCTTGAGCTTGTCGCGCAACGAGGCGAGAGCCCACGAGATGGTGTAGTGCTCTGCCAGCAGACCCTCGATGGTCTCCGGGCCGTCGAACAGGTGCTCGAACAGGGTCGTGTCGAACTCCTCCGGCGTTCCCTCGGTGTCAATATCTGCGTTGTGCGCCTTGATAAGCTGCTTCATGTAGTCGTTGAGGCTGATGTTCCGGCTGGGCATCTGCACCCAGCCGTCCTCGCCGCGCACGAACAGGTTGAGAGCCTGCGAGTAATTCCCATCCGGGGTGTCGGTCGTCATTCTTCTCTGCGGAAACATAATTTTGTCCTCCAATTTTCAAATTTGATGGTAAAAGATTGAAATATGCTTAAATCATTTTCAGGTGATTTTAAGTTTTGGGCTGCCGTTTTTCATTTTTGAGGCGTTCCAGCCGCTCGTCCTCTTTTCTGCTGAACCACTCGAGGATTTCGATTATGAGAACCACAAGCCCTCCGCCCAGCAATGCAAATCCTATCGGAATAATCCACTCGAACAGGATGTACTTGCTCATTCCGGTCCGTCCTTTTCCTGCAAGCCCTCGTCGATGACGCCGAGGTCGTAGTTGCTCTGGACGAACTTCATGCACAGCTCGTGGCGGATGCCGTTGCCGAGGTTGGTGTAGATGTACTCCATATCCTCCGGCGTGAAATGGGTGTCGAGCAGCTTGTTAATGCCGTCGAGATGCTCCTTGCACAGCGGCTTGGTGAATGCCTTGAACGCAAACCGTGATACGCCCTCGATAACCTCCGCCTTGAACTCGTCCGGGGTGCTGCAATGGTTGAGGTTGATGTAGGTGTTCGTTCTCGGAACGAGAATCAGCTCGAAGTTCATGGTGACGTAGGCTTTGGGGAAAGCCTGCTGAATCTTCCGGCTCCACGGGGCAACGAACGGGCTGAACCACGGCAGCATATAGCTACGGAGCTCCTGCTGGCTGACTGCCGGGGCGTCCTGAATGTGGTCGATGCAGCACTCGATGGCCTCCCGCTCTGCGAGGCTGTCCGCCTCCTCGAGCCAGCCATTGAATACGCGGACGATTTCCTCTGCGTTAATCGGTTTCATAACTGTCCTCCAAATTGCTCTGCAAATGCTCGAGCAACTCCCGGGAATGTCTTTGCGCGATTTCGCGCTCTGTCTCTCGTAAACATCCCCTTGTTTTTTTCATCATGTTTGTGGGAATAAGAACCAGATGGACACCACGTTGCAATCGGCTCAACAATGTTTGTCGGCACGACCGGGTCAAGATTTTTCAACCACAGACAGGTTTTCTTGCTGTATGGGTGTCCAAACTGGTACGGCTGAATAATCTGCGTGTACTCCGGGAGACAAAACACCCTGCTCGGCACCGGATTCTCAACACATATCCTCGGGATGTCCGCCCACCAGAATCTCATAAACAGGTCGCGTCCTAAAATTCCTTTCATTACGCGGTCCTCTTGTAGCTGGTGGCCTTTCCACAGATGTCGTGCTCCGGCGTTTGAAAGATATGTGCATGGCGGGTGCGCAATGAGCAAGTCCCACGCATCAATGTAATGCGCTTTATCGTCCATTGTGACGATTTGCCCCCCCCCGCAGAGCCGGTACGGCGTCTCCGAGGATATGCCATTCCGGGTGGCCTCCGGACGGTTCCTGCACATCGCAGGAGTAAGCCTCATGCCCTAAAAACCTGAACGCCTTACAAACTTCCTGTGATTCCTCGCAGGCAATTAAAACTTTCACGTTTCTTCCTCCGTTCCGTCCTCCAGCTTAAATCCACAATAGGGGCAGTATTTGAAGTACCCAAGAACATGAGAACCGTATTCATCGCCAAGGCATCTTCTGCAGTTGTCGCAGAACACGCCGTCTTTGGTTTCGGGGACGGTCCCGCGAATGATATGCGCCACAGGCCGCAGCGTTTCCGGGTCGATGGTCGGGGCTGCCTGAATCAGTCCGAGCGGAACCGCGTGACACGCCGAGTTTTTCGGGCCGGTGATGTAGATGGCCTTTTCTTCCAGCGCGGTGGCGTCAACCAGTCTTTTTCTGCCATTCTTGATAGCCTCCTTTACAAGCTTCAAGGCACGTTCTTTGAGCGGAACACGCTGGCAGAGCCTCCCCTTTCCGGCGTTCAGGTCGGATGTAACCGACATAACGCTGACAACCTCGATTTCGTCGCACTCGCGGTGTTTCCTCCTGCCTGCTTCGTGTCCGAGGTATTCCGCCTCTTTCCGGTCGTCGGCCATGACTGCCACGCCAAAGTAGCAGGTGGAGCTTTCTGTCCTGCCCTCGAGGAGCACATCATACCTCGGCATCCGGCTCCTCCTCGTACTGGTGGACATCGACAAAGATGGCTTTCTTCCACGGGAGTGCGTTGTACGCTGCCCGCGTCTCCTCCTCCGTCATGTTGTCCACCAGCTCCGGGTCATAGCGTTCATAGAGCAGGTCGTTCATCTCGGAGATGTCGTCCTCCCGGTAGTAGGTTCTTTCGTTTCCGATGATGTACTCCTGAATCCCGCTCGCTCCCCATGTTCCAAGCCAGCAGTAACAGTCATCACCGCCGACAACATCACCGTCTACACAGGGGATGACCGGGAGCTCCGGGTTTGCTTGCATGAGCTTGAGCAGCTCCTCGAGCTTTTCGCTCTGTTTCATGTTGTCCCATCCTTTCTTCTGTCTGTGCCGCGCTGTCCTCCCGTCTGGCCTCCGCCATACAGCCGATGTAAACGGCCGCCAGCGGCAGGGAGATGACGAGGGCTGCGCCCGTGAGCCAGTTCGAGGCTGCTGTGAGCCACTGTTCCAGCTCTGTGAGTGCTGCGTACATAATTCTGCCTCCTACCTGAATTTCTTCTTGAAACTGCGCACGATGGCCCGGTGCGTCCACCTCCGGCAGTAGGGGTTTCGGACACTCCCGTCGTACTCCTGTTTCATCTTCTGGTATGCCGCCTTGTTCTCCGCATACCGTTCGCAATGGTCGTGGCATCCCGGGTGTCTGTCCGGGCACTCTTTCGGGCAGATAGTCATAAGCCGAACATGACGCTGGCCCGTTTCCGGGCGGTTGTCATGGTTTCGTCGTACTTCGCCGCGCTGTACACCGCGAGCGGAGCCACGGTCTGCGCGGCTCTGGCCCTCCTGAATATCTCCGAGTAGACAGCAGCCGTCTCGTAGATGCTGGGGCCTCTGCCCGGGGTCGAAAGCATCCCCTTGCGGTCGTCGGTGTCAGTGACGCGGAGGTCCTCCTTGAGGGCGTCCTGCACACACCTGCGCAAGCGGTCAAGGGCGAGGTCCTTGTCCTCTTTTTCCCACTCGAGGTACTGCTTGTAGTTGTTCATTGAGTTCTGCTTGAGGCGCGCCAGCCGGTCTTTCCCGTAGCCGAACGTCTCGTGGCAGCGGTCGTCGAACGAGTAAGCCAGACGTCCGCTGAGCGACACGTTGGCGTCAGCGGCCATAACGAGCCATGCGATTTCCGCGCCCTGATTGCTCGCCATGCGGAGCTGCTCCTCCCGGCGTCCTCTCGGTGCGCGGTCCACGGGCAGCCGAACCTCAAAATCGCAGATGCCTTTGAGGTTCTCCCTCATGGCGTCCGTTGCGTTTTTTCTGCTGCCGTAGAGGATGGCCGTCTGGTATTTTTTCTCAAAAGCGTCCATCTCGTTACACGCCCGCAGGAGGCGGGACGCGCCAATGCCGTCGTCTTGGTGCATGGAGACGACGATGCACCACATAAAGAGCTGGGCGGAGCGGTCGCGCTGGTCCTCGCGCTCCTGCTGGATGTTGTGGGTCAGTGCTTTCATCATCCGGCCCTCCTTACGTCGTATAGTAGTGCTTGACCGGGTCCCATGTGAGCTTCGGGATGCTCCGGCCGCAGACGCAGGAGAATTTCTGGTTTGTGATTTCGGCATCCTCGATGTTCGTCCGGCCGTAGCTCGTTTTCTTGCAGTCCGGGCAGGTGTACTCGAACCGTTCCAGCGCGTCCAGAGGGATTTTCGCGCCGCACTTCCGGCACTCGTGAACTGCCTGCGGTTCGCGCAAGAACTGCACAAACTCGTCCTTGCATTTCGGGCAGCGAAGGAACATGAGGCCCTTTGTTCCGACGGGAGGGAGCCAGCTTACTGGCTTCTCGGGGGGGGCTTTCTTGTCTGCCGTGGAAACTACCGGGGCTGCCTGCTGCGGCTCGTTGGGGACGGTCTTTGCTGCCTCCGGCGCGCTGTCGCCGTCGTACAGCGTAGTGGTCTTGGCGATGGTCTCGAGCGTTTTGAGCGCGGTGTCGAGCTCTGCGGGGCTCTTTCCGGTGAGCGTGATGCTCACGTCCGGTTCTCCCTGAAACTTGAAAATTTCCATTGAGACTTCAAACTTCGTACTTGCCATGTCGGTTATGCCTCCTGCTTCTTTTCTTCTTGAGTGATTTCAAACTGCTTACAACGTGTAAGCATCATCCTCTCGAGCGAGGACTGGTACTCCTGAACCGGCTCCACAGAGCCCGCAAAGCACCGTCCGGCGTATCGCCATGTGCCGCCCTGCTGCTTGAACGTCAGGTGCGTCGGGAGCCAGCGGCCGTCGATGTTCTTCGCAGTGCTGATTTCTCCACCCACCTGCAACAGGCCCGCACGATTTGTGCGCGGAGGCAGGACATTCAAGAAGTAGTCCAGCATTTCGCCGTCAACCTCGTCTCCCGGTTCGATGTAGTCCTCAACGCTTGGCAGGCCGCTTTCCCGCCATCCAGAAAGCGTCTTGAGGCCGGTCCCTCTTACCTCTGCGCGCTTCTTCAATATTTCATTTGCAACAGTAATCATCTGGGCGTCACTCAGGCGGACCGCAAAACCGTTGTCGAGGTAATGGTAGATGTTTCCGCACTCTACGAGTATCACAGTGGTCTCGAGGTTTGCCACAGGCTCTCCATCGCTCTTGCGGATAACAGGAACAGCAATTCTCTCCATGTTGTGCCGCTCGCCCTTGTTGTATTGAATCCGGTCGAACGCAAATTTGTGCTCATTGATGCGGTAGTCGCGGTAGTGAACTTCTTCATCCGAGTGCAGCAAATCCAATGTAAACGATTTCATTCTCTGATTTCCTCCTCAAACATAATCGGCATACCGGGTGCTGATGCTCTGCACCCACTCTCTGTCCAGCTTGTCGAGGTAGATACTCCACGCCTCCTCATAACTGTTCCACCACCATTTCCGGCTCTTGAGGGCCACTATAAGCTGCTGCCGGGGCTTCATAACGAACTTGATGTACGCCCGGTCGCCCATCGTGTAGGCGACGAAGTTCTCATCCTCGAAAAACTTCTGCCGGTTCAGGTTTGCGAGCTTGCCCTCTTTCCCGGCCGCATAGAGCTTGGCGATGATGCTGTTCTTGCGCCAGCGGTACTTTTCATGGAGCTTCTCGTAATACTCCATGAAGAGCTCCGGGTCCTTGTTTGCGAGCTCGCACAGGCTCGCGGTAGGATTAAGCGTCGGCCGCTCGATGCAGAATTTGATGTCATCGACCAGCCGGGCAATTTCCTTGGCGTCCTTGTCCTCGATGCGGCCCTGCCAGACTTGCTCCTGCAGGCCGTTGAACCACTCCACGAACTCAGAGGAAAGGCGGAGAATGGTGTCGCTGTGGTCTAGCTTCTTCGCGTTGTACCGCGCCGGTCCTGCGATGGCGACGCTCACATGGGCTGCCTCGTGCCGGAGCTGCTCGCTCCACTTGGCATAAATCTGGTCCACGATTTTCTGCTTGCGGCTGTCCGGGATGTTCCAGCTCATAACTTTCTGGCAGTATACCTCGTACTCGTGGGCCGAAATGTCGCCGCGCTGGCCGCTCATGCTGTTGCTGTTCGCCTGATGAATGAGGCTCTTGTCCAGCTCCTTGATTTTCACGTCACTCATGGCCGTCCTCCTCCGGTGCCAGCACCAGCTCGTAGTCCGAGACCTGCTGCGGGTCGAGCGGTGCGGTGTACTCGATGTAGCCCCACGCAGGCCGGTCAATGTCCTTGCAATACGTCCGCCCCTCCTCGAAGTTGACGATTGTGGTAATGCTCTCTCCGGGCTGTTTCGGGAACGGGATGCCGCCCACCATCAGCGGGCGGAGGGTGCTGTAATACCTGTAAGCCATAATTTTCTTTCTGCCTCCTGTAATTCAAATGCGAGCTCGTCGAGCTCTTTCTCGATTTCTTCCGCGTCGTGGACAATCTGCCGCGCGCCTGGAACGCCCTGCGTACCGTTCTGCTTTGCCTCAATCCACATCGCAATATGCTCGTCCGGGTCAAAGCTGTCGGAGTAGTCCAAAACCTCGTCCGGGAATTTCTCAACACCCACGCAGATGATGAAGTCCTCTCCGGCCGGTGAGTACCACTCAATTTCCACGCGGCCGTCGTCGGTGTAGCTGCTGACGCTCCAATCGCGCTTCTCGAGAATGTCCAAATACTCCTGTCTCAATTCAGGCATTTCGTCTGCCTCCTCCTGCTCTGTAATCGGCCCATGCCATTGTGATGACCGTCGAGACCTCCCGCAGGCGGCTTATGATGGCCCGGGCTTTCGTGCCGTCGCCGCCTTTCGGGGTAAGGGCTCGCACCAGCTCGTCGGCGTTGTAGTTCGTCGTGATGATGGTCGGTTTCATGTCCTCGTACCGGTCATTGAGAATAGAGTACAGGGTGCTCACGCTCCATTCTGTGCACTGTTCCTTTCCGAGGTCATCCACAATGAGCAAATCGACCGTTTTGTACGCCTTGAGTATCTCGTACTCGGTAGCGTCTCCGCTGTCGAAAGCCTCCTTAATGTCGGCCAGCAGGTCGCCGGACGTCTTGCAGACGACCGGGACGCCGCAGCCTATGAGCTGCAAGGCGATGGCGGCCGCGAGGTGCGTTTTGCCGGTCCCGTATGTCCCCTCTATGTAGAGGCCCTCGCCACGCTCTGCGCGCTGTGGAAAGCTGTCTGCATAGGTTTTGGCCGTGTCGTAGCACCGCCGCCGCTCCGGGGTGTCCCGGATGAAGTTGGCAAACGTCCGCTGCTGGAAGCGTTTCTTGATGCCGCTCCTGCCGAGCAGTCTCTCGATTTTGGCGCGCCGTTTTGCCTGCGCTGCCTCTTTCTCAGCCTCCGCTTTTTGTCTGGCCTCCTCCGCGTCCGCCTCCGCCCACTTCGCCTTTGCTCGGTCACAGGTGCATCTCTGCGGGAACGGTGAAGTGCCACTGCAAAATGGTTCCTCAGCACCGTATGCAGCACAAACACCAGCGGCAGCACGACAGCGATCGATGTGATCGGCAGACCGCTGTAATATTTTCTCACTTCCTCCGTCTCTTCCTGACGTTTTGTCTCACAGACATTAAAGTAGCCGAGACGGACCACACCATTCATTCCGTACCATGCAAGGATCACGATACCAATCGGTCCTCTCATACCAAGGCTGTAGGCCAGCAGAATCGGAAATGCCCCAAAGCAGACCATGTCACACAGGGAATCGATCTGAATACCAAAACATTTTTCATCATCCGTACGGTCTGTCTTTCTTCTGGCGATTTTTCCGTCAAACATGTCACACAGTCCCGAAAGAGCCAGGCACAACACTGCCATCTTATACCACCCGTTCACAGTAAACAACATCCCCGCAATGGAACAAAACAGACTGATATACGTCAGAATCACCGTGTAATTGTAATAACCAATAAAACTTATCATGAGTTCCCCCTCTTTCTTTCGTATCCTTTTCCCTTTTCCTGTATCGTTTTCAGCTTTTCGCTGATCTTTTCTCTGTGTTCTTTTTCGGGTTCCGATAGATTATACTCTTTTACTTCAACCCAATTAAATTTCGGATATTCGGATTTATTTTCTTTTATGAGAACGTGTGAGTTAAACTTCCTATACTCCTTTGCGAGAGCTTCAAGCTCTTGCAAAGTATCTGCGGTGATAGTAACACTTTGCCCTATACCTTCTACATGTTTTTCGAAGGTTATAGAGGCTGAAAACTTATGCTTTGGATTTCTCAAACTCATAAAGATAATTTATTTAGAATTTAAAATTTGATCTGCCTTGTCTTTGCCGAAGTAATTTACGGCTTTCTGGTAGTTGCTAACATATTCTTTTGCTATTTGAGGATAGATCTTTATGATTTTATTCAGAATAGACGTTATTTCTTTTTCACCGATGTTTTTGCGACGTGCCCAAGATGCATTAGCTTCAACAAGCACTCTACCCATAAACCAACCTAAATTGTAGAACTTATCTACCTTTACATTTTCGTTGAAGAAATTGATAACCAAATCTCTGTTATCTTTCAATACTGCTGTTACTTCTGCTGCTGTCATAATCTTATTGCTGAATTACTGTTGCCACCAGTTCTACTGTTTTACTGTGACAAAGATAAGAATTTATTTTCTTGTTATCAAATATGATAACAAGAAAACTGCAACATTTAATATATTTTAATATTTAATAAACAGAAGCCCTGACCGTCACCAGCCAGGGCAAACACTTGTCGCTACAAGCATCACTTCTATCTCTTCAATCTCTTATATAATAGCCA
>OHBM01001851.1_pt1 | contig 14837 bp, 10 predicted proteins | sample 1577251 | NCBI WGS metagenome assembly OHBM01 (sample SAMEA3541557, study PRJEB24748) | human gut metagenome | biome: human gut; feature: human-associated habitat; material: faeces | place: China | collected 2012 | reverse complement strand
GCCCTCGCGAAGCTATGGATATAGTTAGGGCCGAAGCTCCCGCCTTGATTTTGATGGATATGAACTTCACTCTTTCCACTACCGGAGAAGAGGGACTTACCTTATTGAAGCAGGTAAAGGTGTTCCGTCCCGATGTGCCCGTTATTTTGATGACGGCATGGGGAAGTATCCAGCTTGCCGTGCAGGGGATGCAGGCCGGCGCATTCGATTTCATAACCAAGCCTTGGAACAATGCTGCTCTTTTGCAGCGCATCGAGACGGCCCTTGAGCTTACGGCCGCCCCGAAAGAGGTGCCGGAAGAGCAGACTACCGCATTGAATCGCAGCCATATTATAGGCAAGTCCAAAGGGCTGATGGAAGTGCTGAACACAGTGGCTCGCATAGCCCGTACCAATGCTTCGGTGCTGATTACGGGCGAAAGCGGAACGGGCAAGGAGCTGATTGCCGAAGCCATCCATATCAACAGCCAACGCGTGAAGCAGCCTTTTGTCAAGGTGAACCTTGGTGGCATCTCGCAGAGCTTGTTCGAGAGCGAGATGTTCGGCCATAAGAAAGGGGCGTTTACCGATGCCAGCGCCGACCGTATAGGGCGTTTTGAAATGGCAAATAAAGGTACTATCTTCCTCGACGAGATTGGTGACCTCGACCCTTCCTGCCAGGTGAAACTGCTGCGCGTGCTTCAAGACCAGACATTCGAAGTGCTGGGCGATAGCCGTCCCCGCAAAGTCGATGTACGCGTTGTGTCCGCCACTAATGCAGACCTCCGCAAGATGGTGTCCGAACGTACTTTCCGTGAAGACCTTTTTTACCGTATCAACCTGATTACCGTAAAACTGCCCTCCTTGCGGGAGCGCCGTGAAGATATTCCTTTGCTGGCACGTCACTTTGCCGACCGTCAGGCAGAGGTGAACGGCTTGCCGCGTACGGATTTCTCGGCCGACGCTCTGAATTTCCTTTCCCGCCTGCCTTATCCGGGCAACATTCGTGAGTTGAAGAATCTGGTGGAGCGTACCATTCTGGTCAGCGGCAAGCCGGTGCTGGATGCCACGGATTTCGATGCCCAATATCTGCGTCACGACGAACCGGCCAAAGCTGCCGAAGGTACTTCTTTTGCAGGTATGACCTTGGATGAAATAGAGCGGCAGACTATCTTGCAGGCGTTGGAACAGCATAAAGGGAATCTCAGTCAAGTGGCAGTGTCATTAGGCATCAGCCGCGCTGCGCTTTACAGACGTTTGGAAAAATATAATATTCAAGTCCCGTGCGCATAAAATTCTTTTTCTTCATACTCGTCCTTTTTCTGCTCGGTCTGGGTGGAATGCTGGTATATCTGCTGAGTGGAAAGCCTTCTTTGTATCTGTACGTATTGGAGGGGCTCATCGGGTTTATCCTTATCTATCTGATAGTATTCTATAATAAGATAGTGAAGCCGATGAACACCATAGGCAGCGGTATGGAGTTGCTGCGCGAGCAGGATTTCAGTAGCCGTCTCAGCCGGGTAGGGCAGTACGAGGCAGACCGCATTGTGAATATCTTTAACCGAATGATGGAACAGCTCAAGAATGAACGGTTGCGCATGCGCGAGCAGAATCACTTCTTGGATTTGCTGATTCAGGCATCTCCAATGGGGGTTGTTATCTTGACAATGGACGATGAAGTGTCGCAACTGAATCCGATGGCGGTAAAGATGCTCGGTGTCCGTATGGAGGAGGCGATGGCAAAGCGGCTGGACCAGATGGACTCCCCGTTGGCTGCCGAACTTTCGTCCATTCCCAAAGACGAGACGGCAGTGGTCCGTCTCAATGATGCGAATATTTATAAATGCACCCATTCTTCTTTTATTGACAGAGGGTTCAAACATCCTTTTTTCTTGATAGAGCGTATGACGGAAGAAGTGATGCGTGCCGAGAAGCGTGCCTATGAAAAGGTTATCCGCATGATAGCTCACGAAGTGAACAATACCACTGCGGGCATCACTTCCACACTCGATACAGTGGAGCAGGCACTTTCTACAGAAGATGATATGGAGGACATCTGCGACGTGATGCGCGTTTGTACGGAGCGTTGTTTCTCGATGAGCCGTTTCATTACCCGTTTTGCAGATGTGGTAAAGATACCTGAACCTACCCTGGTGCCCGTCCAACTGAATGAGTTGGTGTCCATGTGCAAGCGTTTCATGGAAGGAATGTGCAATGACCGCAATATAGAGCTACGTCTGGAATGCGACCCGGAGGTGGGAATGGGGCGTATGGATGCTTCTCTTTTTGAGCAGGTGCTTGTGAATATCATCAAGAATGCCGCCGAAAGTATAGAGGGGGACGCCGGAGAAAACGGAACGCACAGATTTTTTGTTACCGATAAGCCGGGGTCTTTCAAGAAAACCGCTTCGGTGCTTTTGGGTGAGGAAATAGACGACCGAAAGGTTGAACAGGTGGATTTGAACAGTTTATGTTAAAGGATGTTTTGATAAGTATTAAAGGAACGCAAGGCGCTGAGAATGAAGAGGATGTTATTGAGCTTACTACGGACGGGCGCTTTGGCGAGAAAAACGGCGGGTTTTACATAACCTACGATGAAAGCGAAATGATAGGGATAGATAATGTTAAAACCAGCCTTTATATAAAGCCCGATAATTCGGTGATATTGCAGCGCAGCGGCGCGGTAGACAGCCGCCTGATAGTGGAAAACGGCAAGCGCAGCGTTTGCTATTACAATACGCCCGCGGGCGAAATGCTTATAGGAATATTCGGCGAAAAGGTAGAGCATAATTTGAAAAAGAACGGCGGCAGCCTTTCGCTTAAATACACAATAGATCAGAATTTGAATTTTATAAGCCGGAACACGGTTAATATAACGGTCAGAGAGGTTAAAAAATAATGTCGATTTTAGTAGCTGAGGCAAAGGAACAAATAAACGGCTGCATTACAGCCGCCGCAAACGCCGCAATGGCGGACGGCTCGCTTGAAAAGGCGGAGCTTACCGAATTTTCGGTATCCGCCCCGGCGGACAGAAGCCACGGCGACTACGCCGCAAACGCCGCAATGGTGTGGGCAAGGCTTTTCAGGAGCGCGCCGCGCGCCGTTGCCGAAAAACTTTGCGCGCATATGAGCTTTGAGGGCACTTATGTAGACAGGTGTGAAATAGCGGGACCCGGGTTTATAAACTTCTTTTTATCTGATATGTTTTATGCCGATATTCTGACCGACGTTGATAAAAAGGGCGAGGATTACGGCAAGAGCGACTACGGCAAGGGTAAAAAAATACTTGTGGAGTTTGTTTCGGCAAACCCCACCGGACCTATGCACATAGGCAACGCGCGCGGCGGCGCCCTGGGAGACTGCTTAGCCTCGGTTTTAGAGGCGGCGGGTTACTACACCGAGCGCGAGTTTTACATTAACGACGCGGGCAACCAGATAAATAAATTTGCGCTGTCGCTTGATTTGCGCTATCGGCAGTTGTTTGAAGAGGGCGTTGAAATGCCCGAGGACTCATACCACGGCGAGGATATAATAAACCACGCAAAGGCGTTTGCCGAAATACACGGCGACAGCTTTATGAAAAAATCGGAAGAAGAGCGCCGCAAAGCGCTGGTTGATTTTGCGCTGCCTAAGAATATTCAGGGGCTTAAAGACGACCTTGCGAAATACCGTATACATTATAATACATGGTTTAAAGAGAGCAGTCTGCACGCAAACGGTGAGACCGCGCGCATTATAGAGCTGCTTAAAAACAGCGGGCATACCTATATGTCAGAGGACGCGCTGTGGTTTAAGGCTACCGATTTCGGCTGCGATAAGGACTTTGTGCTGGTGCGCGCAAACGGCGTGCCCACCTATGTTGTGCCGGATATTGCCTACCACTATAACAAGCTTGAAATAAGAAAATTCGACCGCGCCATTGACATTTTAGGCGCAGACCACCATGGCTATGTGCCGCGCCTTAAAGCCGCGCTTACCGCCCTCGGGGTGGACGCTTCCCGCCTTGACGCGGTACTTATGCAGATGGTGCGCTTAGTGCGCGACGGCGAGGTTATAAAGGCTTCAAAGCGCTCGGGCAAGGCGATAACCCTTGTAACGCTGCTTGACGAAGTGCCGATTGACGCGGCGCGATTCTTCTTTAACCTGCGCGAGCCGAACAGCCATTTTGATTTTGATTTGGATTTAGCGGTAAACGAGTCAAATTCAAACCCCGTTTACTATGTGCAGTACGCTTACGCGCGCATTTGCAGCATTTTCCGCAATTTGGCGGCAGAGGGCATAACCCGCCGCGAGTGCACCGCCGAGGAACTCAAAGCGCTTAACACCCCCGAGGAACGCGAGCTTACCCTCCATATAGCGGCACTGACGGATGAAATTATAATGTCGGCTAAGACCTACGACCCTGCAAGAATTACGCACTACGTTATGGAGCTTGCTACCAAATTCCATAAGTTCTACGCCGCCTGCCGCGTTAAGGGAATTGAAGAGCCGCTTATGCAGGCAAGGCTGACCCTCTGCGCGGATACAGCCACGGTTATTAAAAATGTTCTCACGCTTATGAAAATAAGCGCTCCCGAGAAAATGTAAAGAAAGGCGCTTTCAAAATGAATATGACCGAAAAAAACCTTACAATGATAATGGACCTTTACGAGCTGACCATGGCGAACGGTATTTTTACAAGCGATATGCGCGATACCGTGACGTATTTTGATATGTTTTTCCGCCGTGTGCCCGATGACGGCGGCTACGCCATTATGGCGGGGCTTGAGCAGCTTATAGAGTATATGAACAATTTAAGATTTGAAGAGGACGATATTGAGTACCTTAAAAATCTGCATTTGTTCTCGGATGAGTTTATTGATTATTTGAAAAACTTTAAATTCACCTGCGATGTCTGGGCGGTGCCCGAGGGCACGGTCATTTTCCCGCATGAGCCTATTGTTACCGTAAGGGGACCCGCAATGCAGGCGCTGATGTTAGAAACTATGCTGCTGCTTACAATAAACCACCAGTCGCTTATAGCTACTAAGGCTAACCGCATAGTAAGGGCGGCAAACGGCAGACCTGTTATGGAGTTCGGCGCGCGCAGGGCGCACGGCTACGGCGCGGCTTATTACGGCGCGCGCGCGGCTATAATAGGCGGCTGCGCGGGTACATCCTGCTTACTTACCGCGAAGGATTTCGGCGTGGCGGCATCGGGCACTATGGCGCACAGCTGGGTACAGCTTTTTGACGATGAGTACACCGCCTTTAAAACCTACGCCGAGAAATACCCTGACAGCTGCATGCTGTTGGTAGATACCTACAATGTGCTGAAATCGGGCATACCGAACGCTATAAAGGTTTTCGACGATGTTTTAAAGCCGCTCGGCAAGCGCCCGCTGGGAATAAGAATAGACAGCGGCGATATAACCTACATTACCAAAAAGGCGCGCAAAATGCTTGACGACGCGGGTTACAGCGACTGCAAAATATGTATTTCCAACTCGCTTGACGAATATTTAATACGCGATATGATATTCCAGGGCGCGCAGGTTGACAGCTACGGCGTCGGCGAGCGCCTTATAACCGCTTCGAGCGAGGCGGTCTTCGGCGGCGTTTACAAGCTGGCGGCGGTTGAGAAAAAGGGCGAGATAATTCCGAAAATAAAAATAAGCGAAAACGCGGCGAAAATAACCCTGCCGGGCGTAAAAATTCCGTGGAGACTGTACGACCGCGAGAGCGGCAAGGCGATAGCCGACGTTATAGCGCTTAATACCGAAAAAATAGATCAGAGCGAGCCTTACGAGATATTCGACCCCGACCACACCTGGAAACGCAAGGTAGTGACTGATTTTATTGCTAAAAAGCTGCAGGTCAAGATTTTTGAAAACGGCAAGCAGGTCTATGTATCGCCGTCGGTAAAGGAAATAGCAAAATACCGCGCCGAGCAGGTCGATTCTTTGTGGGATGAGGTAAAGCGCTTTGAAAATCCGCATACATATTATGTGGATTTATCGGAGGAGCTTTGGGATTTACGCCACGAGCTTTTAAATCAGCTTTCATAATGTGTAAAGTTAAGGAGTAAAATTAAATGAAAAAGATATTCTCGTTTTTACTTGTGCTGACCGTTGTTTTCTCTTTTTCCGCCTGCGGGAAGAAAAAGGACAAAGCAGCCGAAAACAAGGTTGACCTTGAATATTACGCGGGGCTGGGTCAAATGCCCGAGTGCGATTATAAGCTGGGCGCGGATCCCGATGAAATGGTAGAAAAGCTGACCGCCGCGGAATCATCGGCAGAGGCGGCGGGTGACGAATACCCCTTTGCCGTGACCGAGGGCGAGAAGACCGTGCGGATAGATAACGGCGACTTTGTTTATTACTATGAAAAGGCAAAAAAGGATAAGGGTATATCCTACATTATAGCAACAAATAAGGGCTACGGCTTTGAGGGCGGCGCCTCTATACTTGAAATTAAAAACGCGCTGCCCGAGCTTGAATATACCGAGGAGGATGTAAACGATTCAAATTCTTTCTTCCTTATGGGCGCAATAGACGGCTCGGTGCTTAAATACACCTTTAAAAACCGTGTTATCAGTTTCTTTTTCAGCGAAAACGAGCTTACCGCCGTTACCCTTTACGATACCGATAACTGGACGGAATAATTCAAACAGGAGCTTATATGACTTTAGCAGTTGAAGAAAACACAATACTAATGCCTGTTATAGCGCTCAGGGGACTGGTAATTTTCCCCGAAATGCTTATATCATTTGACGTGGGCAGGCAGAAATCCGCCGCGGCGCTTAAATACGCAATGGAGCACGACAGGCTTATTTTTGCCGTGGCGCAAAAAGAAATTCATGTTGACGACCCTGCCGATAACGATGTTTACGAGGTTGGGTGCGTTTTACGGGTGCGCCAGTTTTTAAAGCAGCCTGACGGCACGGTTAAGGTGTTTGTTGAAGGGCTTTACAGGGCGGAGCATACGGGGCTTAAGCAAACGGAAGGTATTTTAACGTCTGAAATTATTAAAATTGAGGACAAACCGATTAAAAACCGACCGATTTATATTGAAACGCTATTAAGGCGCGTAAAAACGCAGTTTGAAAAATACACCGAGGTTTATACAAACGTTGCGGGCGATATGGCAATGCATATTGCCGAAAGCACCGATATAGGCAAATTGGCTGACTATATAGCCTCAAACGTGCCCGCGCCTTATGACGATAAGCAGTATATTTTAGAGCAGGCAGACCCGGTGCGCCGTGCGAAGATTCTTATTGAAATGCTTGATAAGGAGCGGGAAATAGGCGAAATTGACCGCCGCATAAACGAAAAAACCAAAGCGGCTATTGATGAAAACCAGAAGGACTATTACCTGCGCGAGCAGATAAAAATTATAAGCAGCGAGCTTTACGGCGACGAAACGGCGGACGAGCTTGATGAATACCGCGAGAAAATATTCCGCCTGAAAGCGGATGACAGCGTAAAGGACGCGCTGTTCACCCAGGTGAATAAGCTTGCAAAAATGCCTGCAGGCGCGCACGAGGCTACCGTTGTGAGGGGGTATCTTGATACCTGCCTTGAGCTGCCGTGGAATAAGGAAACGGCTGCGCGAGCAGATTTAAAGCGCGCCGAGAAAATACTCGACCGTGATATTTACGGCATGAAAAAGGTTAAGGAACGCATACTTGAAATGCTTTCCGTTTATAAATTGGCGCCCGATATAAAAGGGCAGATAATCTGCCTTGTGGGTCCGCCCGGAGTGGGTAAGACCTCAATAGGCAAGACCATTGCCGAATGTATGGGCAGAAAATTTGCGCGCATTTCTTTGGGCGGCGTGCATGACGAGGCGGAAATTCGCGGTCACCGCAAGACCTACATAGGCGCAATGCCGGGTAAAATAATAAACGCGGTTAAAACCGCAGGGAGCGGAAACCCGCTTATACTGCTTGATGAGGTGGATAAGCTGGGCGGAGATTACAGGGGCGACCCGTCCTCTGCGCTTCTGGAGGTTTTAGACCCCGAGCAGAATGGCACCTTTGTTGACCACTTTATTGAAATACCTTACGATTTAAGCCGCGCCGTTTTCATAGCCACGGCGAACACTGCCGAGACTATTCCCGCACCGCTGCTTGACCGTATGGAGGTAATTGAGCTTGCGGGATATACGCGCGAGGAAAAGTTCAATATTGCAAAGCGCCACCTTGTGCCCAAAGAGACAGCGCGGCACGGGCTTACGGCGAAAACCGTTAAAATAACCGACGGCGCCATATACTCACTTATTGATTTTTACACCCGCGAGGCGGGCGTGCGGCGGCTTGAACGCAATATAGCCGCGCTTTGCAGAAAGTCCGCAAAGCTTATTGCGGGCGGCGAGCAGGGCAAAGTGACCGTAGATGAGAAAACCGTGCGCGAAATGCTGGGCAGGCGCCGCTATAAACCCGAGGTCATTTTGGAAAATGACGAAGTAGGCATTATAAACGGGCTTGCGTGGACATCTGTCGGCGGGGAGATAATGCAGCTTGAAATTTCCTCAATGGCGGGAACGGGTAAGCTGGAATTAACAGGCTCGTTGGGCGACGTTATGAAGGAGTCAGCCGCGGCGGCGGTAAGCTATGTGCGTGCAAACGCGGTAAGGCTCGGTATTGACCCCGAATTTTACAAAAAGCTGGATATTCATATTCACGCTACCGAGGCGGCAGTACCGAAGGACGGACCGTCCGCCGGCGTTACAATGACGGTGGGGCTGGTTTCCGAGCTTACCAAAACGCCCGTAAGGCGCGATATTGCAATGACCGGCGAGGTAACTATTCGCGGCAGGGTGCTGCCCATAGGCGGGCTTAAGGAAAAATCTATGGCGGCATATACCGGTGGGGTGAAAACCGTTTTTATACCCAAAGAAAACATTCCCGATTTAGAGGATGTGGATGAAACGGTGAAAGCAAACGTGGAGTTTGTGCCTGTATCGTATGTTGACGAAATAATTAACCGTGCGCTTGTAAAAAAGCCCGCAAAAAACGAAATGCCCGCGGTTTACAGCACAGCAGAACAGACTGCCGCAGTAATAAGCCAGTAATGGGCGTGGCGATTTTCGCCACGCTTTGGACGGGAATGCCGCTCGCAAAAATCAGAGATTTTTGACTGCGCTCTATCCCCGCCAATACCACCCCAGTGCCCTTGAAAAATAGCTTTTTAAGCTATTTTTCGCTTACAAGGTGTTTTTCCGCCGCACCTGTCAGCGGAAAAACGTAAAACGCGGCGTACCGCCGCAAAGAAATTATATTTTCAGTTTATCAATAAGCTAAGAATTATTAAAGGGTTTTGATATATGAATTATAACAACGCGGTTTTTGAAAAGGCGTTTGCAACGGCTAAGCAATTAGAAAGCTCTGATTTACCCGAGATATGCTTTTGCGGGCGGTCAAATGTGGGTAAGTCATCACTTATAAACGCGGTGCTCGGCAGAAAGTCCATTGCGCGCGTGAGCTCAAAGCCGGGCAAGACCGTAACGGTGAATTTCTACCGTGTAGACGGTATGCGGCTGGTCGATCTGCCGGGCTACGGCTATGCGAAAGTGCCGTTTTCCGAGCGCGACCGCTGGTCGGAGCTTATGGAGGGCTACTTTAATTCGGGACGCGATATAAAGATGGCGTTTCAGCTTATAGATATGCGCCATAAGCCCACCGATTTTGATATGACAATGCTGCATTTTCTTTCCGAAATGCAGATTCCCTACACTGTTGTCCTTACAAAATCGGATAAGCTCAATAAAGCGCAGACCGCCGAAAGGCTCTCGCTTATACACGGCGAACTGGGTGAATATGCGGAAAATGTCGAAATAATTCCTTTTTCGTCGCAAAAAAGGGAAGACGCGGAGAAATTGCGCTCGGTAATAGAGAGTTGCCTGTGATTTTCTGTTGACAATTTAAAATGTGAGTGATATAATTTTTATGTTAAAGGCAAGGATGGAGAGAAGTAGTGCCGTTAAAGCATACAAAGAGAGCCGGCGGGGCTGGGATGCCGGCAATGCCGCGGTATGAATAACACTCCGGAGCCGCAAGCCGAAAGCATCAGTCAAGTAGGTGCGCCGCGCCGACGCGTTAAATCGGATTAAAAGCGACCATACAGACAAAGCAATCAAGGTAAAACAGTTCCTGAAACGGAATATTTTTCCGTTTTGTTTGTCTCATCACTTGAAATACTTCAGTATTCCTGCGTTCTTCGCCTTCCAAAACAAAAAAATCTTCTCGTTTCAGGTCGAAGATTTTCAGCAAACAGCGTTTTTTAGCGGCGCGGCGCACGACCGAAGAATACTGCCGTATTGTGAGCGGAGGGCAACAAAGCCGACAAGAACGCTGTTTAGCCGAAAAAACTGTTGTCCTTGATTGTTTTGTCTGATCGGTAAATTAGGTGGCACCGCGGATAGCGTCTATTCGTCCTGATAATATTAGGATGAATAGACGCTATTTTCAGTTAAAAGGGGACGAAAAAATGAAACATACAGACATTTCGGAAATTTTCAAAAACAGCAGTCTGCTTGAAACGCAGGTCACGGTATGCGGCTGGGTGCGAACCTCGCGCGATTCTAAGAGTATGGCATTTATAGAGCTTAACGACGGCACAACGCTCAAGCACTTACAAATAGTTATAAATAAAGCCGATTTTGATGATATTTCGGATTATATGAAGCTCGGAACGGCGCTTAAGGTAACGGGTAAAGCGGTAAAATCCGCAGTTGCGGCGGATTCTGTTGAGATAAACGCCGAAAACATTGCCGTTTTGGGCGAGTGCCCGCCCGATTACCCGCTGCAAAAAAAGCGCCACACGCTTGAATATCTTCGTACAATACCGCACCTGCGCGTGAGAACTAACACATTCAACGCTGTTTTCAGGGTGCGCTCGGCGGTTTCCGCCTGTATTCACGAGTTTTTCCAGAGCCGCGGCTTTGTGTATGTGCACACCCCGCTTATCACCGCGAGCGATTGCGAGGGCGCGGGCGAAATGTTCAAGGTCACAACAATAGGCTACAGCAACGATTATAAATCGGAAGAGGAGTATTATGCCGACGATTTCTTCGGCAGACGCGCGTCTTTGAGCGTTTCGGGTCAGTTAGAGGGCGAGGTTGCCGCAATGGCGCTCGGTAAAATTTACACTTTCGGTCCGTCCTTCCGCGCCGAAAAGAGCAACACCCCGCGCCATGTGGCCGAGTTCTGGCACGTTGAGCCCGAGGTTGCCTTTGCAGAGCTGCCCGATATTATAGAAATTGCCGAGGCGCTTATAAAGCACATAATTAAAACCGTGCTTGAAAAATGCCCCGAGGAGCTTAAGTTCTTCGATAAGCATTTTGAAAACGGGCTTGTTGAAAAGCTCACCGCCGTGGCAAACCACGATTTCGCGATTATGACCTACACCGAGGCAATAGAAAAACTTAAAGCATCGGGCAAGGAATTTAAGTACCCCGTGGAATGGGGCTTAGACCTTATGACCGAGCACGAGCGCTATATTTCCGAAGAGGTTTGCAAAAAGCCGGTATTTTTAACCGATTACCCCAAGGATATTAAATCTTTCTATATGAAGCAGAACCCCGACGGCAAAACCGTTGCCGCTACCGATCTTTTGGTCCCCGGCGTGGGCGAAATTATCGGGTGCAGCGAGAGAGAGGCTGACCTTGATAAGCTGCTTGCCGCTATGAGGGAGCGCAATATGTCGCTTGACGATTACGAGCACTATATAGCCCTGCGCCGTTTCGGCTCTGTTCCGCACAGCGGCTTCGGGCTTGGGCTTGAGCGCATTATTATGTACGTTACGGGCGTTCAGAACATTCGTGACGTTATTCTTTACCCGCGCACTGTCGGCAGCATTTCGTAATTAAAGGGGGATAAATGTATGGAAAAATATGTTTCTAAGCTCAGTGAGTTTGATACGCAGAACGCAATAGCGCTTGTTAAGGAAAAGTTTTCTTCGGAGCTTTGCGCCTCGCTTGATTTATCCCGCGTTTCGGCGCCGCTTTTCGTAAAGCGCGGCAGCGGAATAAACGACGATTTAAACGGCGTTGAGCGCCCCGTTGATTTTGATATTAAGGAAACGGGCGAAATAGCCGAGGTTGTTCACAGCCTTGCAAAGTGGAAGCGTATGGCGCTTATGCGCTACGGCTTTCCGATACATACGGGGCTTTACACCGATATGAATGCCATTCGCCGCGATGAAATATGCGATAATATTCATTCGATATACGTTGACCAGTGGGACTGGGAAAAGGTTATAACCGCAGAGGACAGAAACGAGGAATATTTAAAGGCTACCGTCAGGAGTATTTACGGCGCGATATTGCGCACGGCGGCGGCAGTTAAGGAAAAATATCCGGTGCTTGATACAAAGTTGCCCGATTTTATAAGTTTTGTATCAACCTACGAGCTTGAAGAAAAATACCACGATATGACACCTAAGGAGCGCGAAAACGCCGCCGCAAAGGAATACGGCGCGGTTTTCGTTATGAAAATAGGCGGCAGGCTTAAAAACGGCGAAAAGCACGACGGCAGAGCGCCCGATTATGACGACTGGAGCTTAAACGGCGATATTATAGTTTACAATCCCGTGCTTGACAGCGCGTTTGAAATTTCCTCAATGGGTATACGCGTTGACAGGGAAAGCCTGGTTTCTCAGCTGAAAGCCGAAAACGCCGAAGACAGGCTGAAATACGAGTTCCACACGCTTTTAATGAACGGCTCGCTGCCGCTTACAATAGGCGGCGGCATAGGGCAATCGCGGCTTTGTATGTACCTTTTGCAAAAGGCGCATATAGGCGAGGTTCAGGTTTCAATCTGGCCCGAAAGAGAAGTTAAAAAATGCAAAGCTGCGGGCATAGCCCTGCTTTAAAATACAAGAGGAGTGAAATTGAATGAAAAACAGATACCTGGTTTTTATAACCTCTGTTCTGTTTGACCTTTTTGCGGCGGCAGTTTCTATTTTTATTTCCTTCAAGCTTATAGGGGTTCCCGAAGTGCCTAAGGGCGGGAATATATTCGTTTTTTCGCTTTTAATATGGCCTACGCTAATGGTGCTTTCGTTTTACATTTTCAAAACCTACAGCGTTTTGTGGCGCTTTTCGAGAATTTCCGACCTTTTAAGGGTGTTTGTGGGAATGGTGGTGGCGCTGGGCGCTTTGTTCATTTGCCAAATGGCAGTTTACGGCAAGGCGATTTCCGCCCCGGCTATGCTGCTCACATTTTTCATTACCTTCTTTCTTACCGTGGTTTTCAGGCTGTGCATGAAGGATATTATCATGCGTGTAAGCAGCCGCGAAGCCGATGAAAAGACCTCTGCCGATAAATTAGAGGGCAATATTATGATAATAGGTGCGGGCTGCGCCGCCTCTATGATTATAAACGAATTGCGGGATAATAAGGTCAATAGCTGCAAATTTAAGTGCGCAATAGACGACGACCCCGCAAAGAAAAACACCTATATATTAGGCATTAAGGTCTATGGCGACCGGAACAGCATTATAGAGGCTGCCGAAAAATTTCAGATTGATACAATTCTTTTCGCTATTCCGAGCTGCGATAATAAGGAAAAGGGAGAAATACTCAACATCTGCAAGGAAACCGGCTGCGAGCTTAAAATAGTGCCATCCATTTATCAGATGATGAACAGCGGCGAAAAGGGTATTTCCAAAAAAATACGCAAGGTTCAGATAGAAGACCTTTTGGGAAGAGAGCCCATAAGCCTTGATATTAACCGCATAATTGATTATGTTGCGGGGCGCACCGTTTTGGTAACGGGCGGCGGCGGAACAATAGGCAGCGAGCTTTGCCGGCAGATAGCCGAACACGACCCGAAACGTCTTGTTATTTTCGATATTTACGAAAACAACGCCTATGATATTCAGAATGAATTAAGGCGCAAATACCCCGAGCTTGACCTTGTAACGCTTATAGGCTCGGTGCGGGACAGCAAGCGCCTGGAAAGCGTATTTAAAACCTACCGCCCCGACATTGTGTACCACGCGGCGGCGCATAAGCATGTTCCGCTTATGGAGGACAGCCCCAACGAAGCTATTAAAAACAACGTTTTCGGAACGCTCAAAACCGCACAGTGCGCTGATAAATACGGTGCGAAAAAATTTGTGCTTATTTCAACCGATAAGGCGGTAAACCCCACCAACATTATGGGCGCGAGCAAGCGTATGTGCGAAATGATAATTCAATCCTACAACAAGCGCTCCGAAACAGAGTTTGTGGCGGTGCGCTTCGGCAATGTTTTGGGCAGCAACGGCAGCGTAATTCCGCTTTTCAAAAAGCAGATTGAGGCGGGAGGCCCCGTAACCGTTACCGACCCCGATATTATACGCTATTTTATGACTATTCCCGAGGCGGTCACACTTGTTTTGCAGGCGGGTGCGTCGGCAAAGGGCGGCGAAATATTCGTGCTTGATATGGGCAAACCGGTTAAAATTTTAACCCTTGCAGAAAACCTTATAAGGCTTTCGGGCTTTACACCGCATAAGGATATTAAAATCGAGTTTATAGGTCTGCGCCCGGGAGAAAAGCTGTATGAGGAAATGCTTATGGCGGAAGAGGGGCTTAAGGAGACCGAAAATAAGCTGATACATATAGGTCAGCCGATAGAGTTTGACGAAAACGAGTTCTTTACTGCGCTTGATAATCTGCGCAAGGCTATGTATGACGATTCGGTGGATATGCGCGCTATCGTTTCCGATATAGTACCGACGTATCATTGCAATAAGGCTTAAAAGAAAAAATCCTGTCGAAAGGCAGGATTTTTTTGAGTGTGTCGACTTTCTCGACACACTTTTGGACGGGAATGCCGTTCGCTCGAAAATCAAAGATTTTCGGACTGCACTCTATCCCCGCCAATA
>OHBM01001844.1_pt1 | contig 14872 bp, 12 predicted proteins | sample 1577251 | NCBI WGS metagenome assembly OHBM01 (sample SAMEA3541557, study PRJEB24748) | human gut metagenome | biome: human gut; feature: human-associated habitat; material: faeces | place: China | collected 2012 | reverse complement strand
GAAAGACAAAGCCCGAGCTTGTGAAAGTTTGGGCTTTGTTGTAAATAAAAATGTTGCCGGTGGAAATGGAATCGTACAAGCAGGGTGAGAATTTCCTGTGGGCTTCGAGCAACCTGAATGACTTGAATTTTGTGATGTATGCTTATCCGTTCCGCGACCACGATACGTTTACCAAAGAGTATTTCATTCATAAACGTGACTCCGTGATGAAGGTCAACCTGCCGGGTGCGCGTGAAGGCATGTACATGGAAACAGCCGATTCCATGTTTGTCGAGACGCGCAACATTGCCGTGAAGGGAGACTATGCATTCGAGGCCCGCGGATTGTGGGAAATGAAGAACGATGCCATGGGTGGTCCGTTCGTATCGCATGTGCGGGTAGACCGTGACAATGCACGGGTTATCGTGGTAGAAGGTTTTGTCTATAACCCGGGCAAGCTGAAACGTGACCAGATTCGCAAGCTGAACGCGGCGTTATATACACTGAAGCTTCCTTCAGAAAAAGAAGTGTCGGAGATTCCGGTAGACAATTCCATCTCGGAAGAACAAATCAAACAAGAAGCTGAACAGAATAAGCAATAAATATGGAAAATCGTAAAATTAGAGTGGGAATCACTCATGGAGATATAAACGGCGTAGTGCTTCTGGCGGAAGGCATGCTCCAGGCAAGCCAGCGCGCGCGCCAGATACGGGTCAGCCGCATCCGGGCAGAGCAGCCCGATGGTCTTCATCGTGTTCAATCCCAGACCGCGCGCAAAGGCATTGGGTACATAGCCGCAGCCGTCAATGACCTTCATCACCTTCCGGCGCGTCTCCTCCGACACATGGGGGCTGTTGTTCAGTACGCGGGATACGGTTGCGATGGATACGCCTGCGTGACGGGAAATATCATAGATGTTCACTCGCGGCATTCCCCCTTCCATTCGCGGTGTGTAAACACTTCCATTCTCCGCGTCAATCCACATTATACACGCTTTTTCCCCCTTTTGCAAGCCTCATTTTCGCGTTTTCGTGCCGACATTCACAGGAAATCCGGCGTACTTTTTCCCAGATTGCATAAATTGCAGGAAATATCAGCGGAACCATTGACGGAAGCGCGAAAAGAGAGTAGAATAAATGCAGGCGTGTTGTAATCGCTTACATGCCTGATGAATAGATGGAGGGACATCGAAATGGAACGTTTGAATGCTGCGATGGCGCCCGCGCCTGTCCGCCCGGTCAAGGTGCTGCAGTTCGGTGAAGGCAACTTCCTGCGCGCCTTTGTGGATTACATGATTGATATTGCCAACGAGAAGAGCGACTTCAACGGCTCTGTCGCGCTGGTGAAGCCGATTCAGATGGGTACGCTGTTCCCGGCGTTCAAGGAGCAGGATTACCGCTACACGGTCATGCTGCGCGGGCTGGTGGACGGTCAGGCGGTGGAGCAGACGCGCGTGGTCACGTCCGTGTCCGACGCTGTGGATGCGTATGCGGACTATGCCCGCTATGCCGATTACGCCAAGCTGCCGTCGCTGCGCTTCATCGTCAGCAACACGACCGAAGCCGGCATCGTGCTGGACGAGACGGATGAGTTCTCCCTCTGCCCGCCCAAGTCCTACCCCGGCAAGCTGACGAAGTTCCTCTTCGAGCGCGCCGAAGCATTCGGCTATGCGCAGGACAAGGGACTCATCATCCTGCCGGTCGAGCTGATTGACGACAACGGCATCATGCTGAAAAAGTGCGTCAAGGCGCTGGCAAAGCAGTGGGCGCTGGGCGAGAAGTTCGAGCAGTGGCTGGAGACGGCGTGCGTGTTCACCTCCACGCTTGTTGACCGCATCGTGACCGGCTATCCGCGCGGCGAGGATCAGTCGATTTGGGAGAAGCTGGGCTATCAGGACAACCTGCTGGACACCGCTGAACCCTTCGGTCTGTGGGTCATCGAATCCCCCCGCGACCTTTCCGACGAACTGCCCCTGCCGCAGTGCGGGCTGCCCGTCATCTATACTGATAATCAGAAGCCTTACAAGCAGCGCAAGGTGCGAATCCTCAACGGCGCGCACACGTCCTTCGTCCCCGCTGCCTTCCAGTGCGGCTATGACATCGTGCTGGACGCGATGAATGACCCGATGATTGCCACCTTCATGCAGAAGACGCTCTACGACGAGGTCATCCCGACGCTGTCTCTGCCCAAGGCGGATTTGATGGCATTCGCCGAGGCGGTCACGGGGCGCTTCCGCAATCCCTTCATCAAGCACGCGCTGCTCTCCATCTGCCTGAACAGCGTGTCGAAGTGGCGCGCGCGCTGCATGCCTTCCCTGCTGGGCTATGTGGAGAAGACCGGCGAGCTGCCCGCGCACCTGACGTTCTCTCTGGCGAGCCTGATGAGCCTGTACCGCGGCGGCAAGCTGACCGGCGACGGCCGTCTGGAATGCCAGCGCAACGGTCAGCCCTACTACCTGCAGGATGACGCGGCAGTGCTGAACTTCTTCGCCGATACTTCCAGCGAATCCCCCGAAGAACAGGCGAAGGAATTCCTCTCCAATGAAGCGTTTTTTGGCGCTGAGCTGTGCAAAGTGCCGGGTCTGGTGGAGTCCGTCGGCGCGTCCCTGCGCGAAATCCTCGACAAGGGGATGCGCACGGTCATGAACGAGAAGTTCGGAGTGTGAAAAATGGCTGAACTGCTTCGCATCACCCCGCAGGACAACGTGGCGGTCGCCCTGACCGCCCTGTCCTCCGGGCAGACTGTGACGGTGGATGGCATTGCGCTCACCACGGTCACGGACGTTCCCGCCGGGCACAAGGTGGCGCTTTTCCCCATCAAGGCAGGCGAAAAGGTCATCAAGTACGGCTTCGCGATTGGCTACGCGAAGGAGGATATTCCCGTCGGCGCGCATGTGCATGTCCACAATCTGCACACCGGCTTGTCCGGCGAGCTGACGTATGAATATCACCCGACGTACCCGACGATTCCAGAAATTCCGGCGGCGACGTTCATGGGCTATCCGCGCAAAGACGGGCGCGTCGGCGTGCGCAATGAGTTGTGGATTCTGCCCACCGTCGGCTGCGTCAACGACATTGCCCGCCAGCTGGAACGCGCGGCGCAGGAGCTTGTCGGCGGCGGCGTGGAGTGTGTCTGTGCCTTCCCGCACCCCTACGGCTGCTCGCAGATGGGCGATGATCAGGAGAATACGCGCACGATTCTGGCGGATTTGGCGACGCACCCCAACGTCGGCGGCGTGCTGGTGCTGGGGCTGGGCTGCGAAAATTCCAGCGCCGCCATCATCGAGGAACATATGGGCAACTACGACAAGTCGCGCGTGCGCTTCCTCGTCTGCCAGCAGGTGGAAGATGAATTTACCGAGGCGATGAAGCTGCTGCGCGAGCTTGCGGACAACATGCGGGATGAGCAGCGTGTCCCCTGCCCTGCCAGCAAACTTGTGATTGGCCTCAAGTGCGGCGGTTCGGACGGCTTCTCCGGCATCACGGCGAACCCGGTCATCGGCGGCTTCTCCGACCTGCTGTGCGGCATGGGCGGCACGACGATTCTGACCGAAGTGCCGGAAATGTTCGGCGCGGAAACCATCCTGATGGATCGCTGCAACACGCGCGAACTGTTCGACAAGACGGTTCGGCTGATTAACGACTTCAAGCGCTATTTCGAGGAACATCACCAGACGATTTACGAGAATCCATCCCCCGGCAACAAGGCGGGCGGCATTTCCACACTGGAAGACAAGGCGCTGGGCTGCACGCAGAAGAGCGGTTTCTCCCCCGTGCGCGACGTGCTGGCGTATGGCGAGCGCGTCCATACGCCCGGCTTGAACCTGCTGTCCGCCCCCGGCAACGACCTTGTGGCGGCGACGGCGCTGGCTTCGGCGGGCGCACAGATTGTGCTGTTCTCCACGGGGCGCGGCACGCCGTTCGCGTGTCCTGTGCCGACGCTGAAAATCGCCACGAACACGCCACTCGCCACGAAGAAGCACGGCTGGATTGACTTCAATGCCGGTCAGCTGCTGACAGACGGCAAGACGCTGCCGGAGCTTTCACAGGCGCTGATGGAGGACGTGCTGGCGACGGCATCCGGGCGGCTGGTCTGCTCGGAGCGCAATGGCTTCCACGACCTTGCCATCTTCAAAACGGGCGTTACGCTGTAATACGCAAACATCCCGACGAGCATTTTCACTCGCCGGGATGCTTTTTATTGGGTTCGATTACTCAATCCAGAACACGCGGTTGTCCTTGCGCTTCGCCGCTTTCGGGGCTTCGCCGTCGATGTAGCCGACTGCGCAGTGCCCGATGCCTTCCCATTCGCCCTCGATACCCAGCTTTTTCAGCAGCGCCTGATATTCGGGCCGCTCGAATTCTTCCTTCGCGCGGTGAATCCAAATGCTGCCAAGGTCCAGCGAATGCGCCGCCAGCATCAGGTTGCCCATGACGAGGCTGCCATCGTAGATGGCGGTGCGGCAGGATTTGTCCGCCAGCACAATCAGAATCGCCGGTGCGCCGTAGAAGGGGTCGAAATCCGGCTTGCCCATGATTTCCGCATTCGTTTTCGCCAACTGGTCACGCAGTTTCTTGTTCGTCACCGCCACGATGATGGCGGACTGCCTGCCCATACCGCTGGCCGCATACAGCCCGGCTTCCACAATCTGTGCCAAGTCGTCCTTGGTGGGCATCGTCGGCTGAAATTTGCGGATGCTCCGGCGCTCTTCTATTGCCTTGATGATTTCGTTCATGATGCATTTCTCCCTTCTGGTATACTATTTCCAAATGAGAATGCAAGAAATGGTATTATTCTTCTTCGTCCTCTTCCTGATTTAAGAAGGCTTCCCGGAAAATCGTGTCCGGGTCAAAGCGCGGGTCAAACGCCAGCGCTTTCAGGCTCTCCCGCCCGACGACGGTGTTCGTGCCGAGACAGTCGTTGCAGCGATAGCCGCAGTCCGGGCAGACGCAGCCCAGATGGTCGCTTTCTGCCTGAATCATGTAGGTGCCGCATTCCTTGCAGGAACAGCGCATTGAATTTCAGTTCCTTTCTTGCTTTTCGTCCGCCCAAATCACCGTGCCGCCGAGGTCTTGCACCACGCGGGCCACTTTTCGCAGTGTTTTCGCCGTATCCTCCCCGCCCAGTGACAGCAGGCGCAGGTCGATGCGTTCGCCGCGTTCGTCCAGCGCGTCATAGAGCGCGTCCGCATTGCCGCCGTAGTAGTCCGGCAGGCAGAGCAGCTTTTTCAGCATCCGGTGGACGGCTTTCCCGTCCGAGAACTGCCGCCCGTCAATCGTCAGAACGTGCGTCAATTGGCGCTCACCGTGCCCTTTTCGCCGTCCACAGTCTCAACCGCGCCGGATTTGAGGATATTCGTGGCGTTCTTCGCGCCGATGATGACCGGGATGTCCAGCGACATGCCCGCAATCGCGCCGTGTCCCTCCGGGTTGTCGTCCTCCAGCACGATCGCGGAGGATTTGCGCAGCATGGAGAACATCTCTCGCGTCGTCTGATGGCAGACAATCACGTCGCCGGTGTTGAAGTTTTTCGCGTCCTTTTCCAGATTGCGGATGACGCACAGCGGTGCAACCACCTTGCCGCCATGCAGCCCTTGCCCGCGCGACAGCAAATGCCCGACGACATGCACCTTCATCAGGTTTGTCGTGCCGGAAATGCCCAGCGGAACACCCGCCGTCAGCACAACCAGTTCGCCATCATGCACCAGCCCGTTCTGCACGGCAGCATCCACTGCGTGTTCAAACAGGTCGTCGGTGTTGCTTTCCTCGGCAATCATCAGCGGCACCGTGCCCCACGAAAGCGCAAGCTGGCGCCAGACGTGCTTTTCCGTCGTGCAGCCGACAATGACGCACGCGGGGCGGTAGCGGCTGAGGATTCGCGCCGTCGAGCCGGACTTGGTGACGGTGATAATTGCGCTGGCGTTGAGGTCGTGCGCGGAAGTGACCGTCGCGTGGCTGATGGCGTTCGTGACATCGGTCGAGGCGGACGTATCGCGGGAGAAGCGGCGGATGTAGTCCATATCGGCTTCCGCGCGCAGCGCGATGCGCACCATCGTCTCCACTGCCTCCACCGGATACGCACCGACCGCCGATTCGCCGGAGAGCATGATGGCGCTCGTGCCGTCGTAAATCGCGTTGGCAACGTCGGTCGCTTCGGCACGGGTCGGGCGCGGGTTCTTAATCATCGAATCCAGCATCTGTGTCGCGGTGATAACAGGCTTGCCCGCCGCAATGCCGCGCTGAATCAGCTTCTTCTGCAGGCTCGGCACGTCCTCCAGCGGCACTTCCACGCCCAAATCGCCGCGCGCCACCATCACGCCGTCCACCACGCGGAGAATCTCGTCAATGTTCTCCACGCCCTCCATGTTCTCAATTTTGGCGATAATGTTGATGGTATGGCAGTTATTCTCCTGCAGGATGTGACGAATCTGCATAATATCGTCCGCGCAGCGCGTGAACGAAGCCGCAATGAAATCATAACCATTCTTGATGGCAAAGAGAATATCCTGATGGTCTTTTTCGCTGATGAAAGGCATCGACAGGTGCGCATTCGGGATGTTGACGCCCTTGTTGTTGCTCACCACGCCGCCGTTGAGCACACGGCAGACGATGTCCGCCCCATCGATGCGTTCCACCTGCATTCCAATCAAGCCGTCGTCAATCAGAATGCTGCTGCCAACAGCAATGTCCTGCGGCAATTCCTTGTAGGTGATGGACACGCGCTCTTCGTCGCCCTCCACCTCGTCAGTCGTGAGGGTGAACAGCTGGCCGTTTTGCAGCGTGACACGCCCATTTTTGAACGAACGCACGCGAATTTCCGGGCCCTTGGTATCCAGCATCGTGGCGACCGGCAGCCCCAGTTCGTCGCGGATACGGCAGACTTCATCGTAATAATGCTGATGCGTTTCATAAGTGCCGTGCGAAAAATTGAAGCGTGCGACATTCATGCCCGCTTTCATCAGCGGCGCAATCAGGTGCTTCTCAAACAGGTTCGGCCCCATCGTGCAGACGATTTTCGTCTTGCGAATCGGCGCATTCATGAAAACATTCCCCCATTTTCATAGAATCCTTTCCTATTATATCATACAGATACTCTGCTGTGAATCCCCCGTAATAAAAATTGTGAAAAATCGAACGCAAAAACGGACGAAAGCCGCTGCTTCCGCCCGCTGATGTTTATTTTTCTACTTCGCCAACGCCGTCGCATTCCAGCTTCGCGCCGTCTTGCCCGGTAATGGTCACATCTTTCAGCACGATTTTCGCCACGTTGATGGCGGTCAGCCCCTTGCGCGTAAGATACGGCACACCCTGCGCCATTGCGGGCTGCATGGGTTTGGCATTCTTGTCGCAGGAGATGTGCACGTTCTCCATCACAACCGCTTCAATCGGCCGCTCCGGCAGACCAAGGAAGTAGCCCGCGCAGGTCACGTCCGTCGCCGTTACATGACGGAACGCAACCGTCCCGATGCGCGGCGTACGTTCGTCCACCGGCTGCTTCTCGCGGCTCTGGACGTACTCGCTCTTGCCGTCCGGATCGCAGAAGTACATGCAGTTGACCACATACGGCGTGCCGACGTGCTCCATGCGCACATTTTCAAACACAATGTCGTCAATCACGCCCTGCTGTCCGCGCCCGCGCCGGGTCTTGACGCGCAGGCCGCGGTCGGTGTTGCGCATCAGGCAGTCATGCAGGCGCACATGCGCGATTCCGCCCGCCATTTCGCTGCCGCAGGTCATGCCGCCATGCCCGTTTTCCATCAGGCAGTGGCTGATTTCGATGTGCTGGCAAGGCGTTTTGTAGCGCTGCCCCATGTACAGCTTGCCCGATTTGAGTGCAATGCAGTCATCCCCCAAGGAAAAATGCGCGCCCGCGAGCAGGATGCCATCGCAGCTTTCCGGGTCGAAGCCGTCGGTATTCGGGCTGTTCGCCGGGGCGTTGACGCGGATGTTCAGGAAGCGCAAATCCTTAGAAAAATACGGCTGCAAGTTCCACGACGGCGAATTCTGGAACGTCACGCCCTGCACGGTCACGTTCTTGCAGTGGTTGAGGAAGAGCATCCGCGGCCGCCACGCCCCGCGCCGCACCTTGCAGTTCTGCCACCAGTCGCCCTTTTCACCCTGCCCGTCCAGCACGCCCTCGCCGTACAGCACAACGTCCTCGACGTCCATCCCGCTGATAAACGCAGCGTACATGTCCAGCGGGTTGCCCTCCCATGAACCGAGATTCAAATCGTCCGTTTCGTCGGTGGACAGAATCATCCCCGGCAGAATCGGGAATTTGCTGCGGTCGGTTTCCAGCAGCAGCGTCGCGCCGCGCCGAAGCTCGATGCGCACATGGCTTTTCAGCATCAGCGGCAGCACATGATAACGCCCCGCCGGAATCAGCACGCGCCCATCCGCCGGGCAATGCAGAATCGCCGCCTGAATCGCCGCCGTATCGTCATGCACGCCATCGCCGACCGCGCCGAACTGCCGGACATTGAGCGTGTAGCTCTCCCGCGCTGTGCGAAACGCGCATTGCCCGACTTCCTCCGCCCCCAAGCGGACGGACAGCACATACTCTGTCTCCGGCTGCAAATCATACAGCGACGTCACAGCCGTGTCCGCCGTACCCGCCGCCTGTCCGTTCAAAAGCAGCTGATAGACCGCCTTCGTGTGGTACAGACCGCCGTCCGCAATCTGCACCGTGGCACTGCGCGCCTGCACAAACAGCTTGCTGATTTCCATTTTTTCACTCCTTACGCCTGCTTCGCCCGCAGGTATTCGCTGTACGCCATGATGCACGGCCCGACGCCCTTGCTGTCGTCGGACTTTTTCGGCTCGGACAGATAGTACGCCACTGAACCGTCACGCTGCGGATTCTTGTCCGGGCCAAGCCCTGCCACCCAGCAGATATCGGTCAGGCGGACGACGCCGTCCTCCTCCGCACGCAGCTTGTTTGCTGCCAGCTTCTCGAACACATCCAGCGCAATCGGCAGATACTTCTCCGCGTCCAGCACACCAATGCGCACGCCCTTGAGCAGGCTGTACGCAATCATCGCGGAACCGGAAGTTTCGGTGTAGTTCCCCTCTGCCTCCGGATGATCAATCACCTGATAGAAGAGCCCATCCGCCGCGCGGTATGGCAGCACGCCCCGGATACTCTCGCGGAAGATGTCCACCAGCGCGCGATAATGCTCATAGAGCTGCTCCGAGCACAGCGCAATGCAGTCCACCAGCGCCATCAAGTACCAGCCCGTCGAGCGCAGCCAGAAGTTCTTTGAGCAGCCGGTTTCCTTGTCCGCCCAAAACTGCACGCGCGCCTCGTCGTAGGCATGGTAGTTCAGCCCCTTCTCCGGGTTGTAGAGGTACTTGCGCACGTTCTGAAACTGCCGGGTAATATCCGACACATGCGCCATGCCGTCGAACTTTGCCTCGTACGCCATGTAAAACGGCTGCGCCATGTACAGCCCATCCAGCCAAATCTGGTTCGGATACAGCTGCTTATGCCAGAAATTGCCGCACTGGCAGCGCGGATGCTCCCGAAGCCGCTGCATGTGGAACTCAATCGCCTTGCGATAGCGCTCCTCGCCCGTCTCCTCCAAGGCGAAGAACAGCACCTTGCCGCTGTTGATGGAATCAATGTTGTACTGCCGCATCTCATAATTCGGAATGCTGCCGTCCGCCGCGACATACGCCGAGACGTAATCCAGCACGAAATCGCGATACAGCACGTCTCCCGTCGCATGGTAGAGGTCGATGCACCCCTTCAGCACGCAGCCATCCTCATAGTTCCAATACTTCTTGTAGGGTGTATAATTTGCCAGAAAGCGTTGAAAATACTGCTGAATATCCATTGTCATGCACCTTTCTGCGGGTATTTCCGCTTCATTATATAAGGAATTTCGATAGGTGTCAACCGATTCCAAAAGACACTTGGAAACTTTTTTGTGATAGCGCTTTCATTTTGGCAGGAAATGCGCTATAATGGGATCATTCTCCCGATGAAGGAGGTTCCTCGCCATGAAACTCAGCAAAGGCAACCGCGATTTGATTCTGCACGGCTCGCTGGTCAAGGCAGTGTTCGCCATTGCGATTCCCGTCGTCGTCAACAGCTTCCTGCAAACGATGTACAACCTGACCGACACCTACTGGCTTGGGCAGCTCAGCGTCGATTACCTCGCCGCCATCAACCTCGTCAGCCCCGTGCAGAATACGGTCATCAACTTCGGCAGCGGCGTCACCGTCGCGGGCGCGGTGATGATCAGCCAGTACATCGGCGCGGGCAAACCAGAAATGGCGCGGAAAATCGCCAACCAGATTTTCACTGTCGCGATGCTCTTCTCGCTCCTGTGCGCGTCGGTGATGGCGGTCGCGACACCGGGTATCGTCGGCTGGATGGGCGCCGCGCCGGATTATTTCGGCCACGCGGTAACGTACATGCGTCTCGTCGTCCTTGACATGCCGTTTTTGTTCATGGTCAACATTTACCAGTCCATTCGGCAGGCGCAGGGCGACACCGTCCGCCCGATGCTGCTGAACCTGCTGGGCATTGCTGTCAACATGGTGCTTGACCCGCTGCTGATGGTCGTCCTGCACTGGAACGCCGCCGGCGCCGCGCTGGCGACCGTGTTCGCGAAGATGGTGCCCGCGTGCATCGCGTTCTTCCTGCTCTGCACCCGCCGCGACGAAGCAATTTGTTTCGATCGTCGCTTCCTGCGCCCGGATGCAGCCTGCCTGCGCGACATCGTGCGTATCGGGCTTCCGACTGCCTTGGGGTCAAGCTTCATGCAGTTCGGCTTCATCCTCATGTCGCGCAACGTCAATGTGTACGGCAAGATGGCCATGGCGGCGTACGGCATCGGCAACAAGGTCAACGGGCTGATTTCGCTTCCCTCCACCGGCATCGGCAGTGCCGTCAGCACCATTGTCGCGCAGAACATGGGGGCGCAGCAGATTGACCGCGCCGAACGCGGGTACAAATTGAGCACGGGAATGGCGTTTCTGTTTCTGCTCCTCGGTGGATTTGTCCTTTCCCGACCGTCGGTCGCTTCTGCCATCGTCAGCATCTTCACGGACGAGGCGGAGGTTATCCCGATGGCAGCAGACTATCTGTCCATCATGGCGTTCTGGTGCTGGACAAACAGCATCCACGATGCGACCCGCGGTCTGTTTCAAGGGAGTGGACACACATTTCTGCCCGTCGCAGTGGATATGACACGCCTATGGGTGCTGCGTTTCGCGACGCTCGCATTCTGTGAGCAGGTGCTGCATCTGGGTGTGCGGAGCGTGTGGTACTCAGTCGTGGTGTCGAACGGGATTGCGTCGGCGATTCTGTTGGTGCTGTATTTCACCGGAATTTGGCGGAAATCGACCATCAAGATTCACGATTAAAAGCGTCTGCGGGCGCTTTTTTTCTTGGTCTTCTACCAATTTCCGACCAGAATCCGGTTTTTGCCGACCGAAAGTCGGTTTTTGTACTATTTTCAAATGAGAATGCGCCAAGATGCGCCGCGAATTTTTGTATTCTGGTTAACACGAATGAAACGCAGCGTAGCAGCGCTACGCTAAGTGGAATGAGTGGACGCCAGAATCAAAAAGGCGCAAGCAGATGGCGCAGGTGAATTTGGAAATAGTATTACAGCGTTTCGATGGCTTCCACGCGCACTGCACCGAACTCCGCCCAGCCACCGTGGTCGTCGCCGCCATTCATCGGCATACAGAACAACGCCAGCCGCGCCCCGACCCATGTGTGGCGCGCGGGTTCAAATGGCTGCCCAATCGGGTGAAATTCGCCGTCCTGCGCGTACTCGAACGACACGACCGCCGTGCTGCTCGATGTCGGCAGCAGTGTCACGCGAAAAGTCACGGGCGCGTCCTGAATCGGCACGGTTTCCGTCGCTGACTCTGTGTGCTCCTTGCCCTCGCTCGTCACGAACACCAGCGATACGCCGTTTTCCGTCCGCCGAACCGCCGCGTAAGCGTACTGTCCGCCGACGAAGCCAACGCCCGCCTGTTCGCCCGCCTGCACATGCGCCGCATCGAGCGTCGTTGTTGCGAAGAACGCCGGGCACGCAATTTTCTGCGTCAGCGTCTGCGGGCACTGCCAGAGTCGATTGCCGCCATCGGGCAGTTTCCGCGCATACAGCCGCAGCTTGCCGCCGCCGACCTCGTAGAAATCAGACCGCCAGTTGCCCATGAACTGCCATTGCAGCCCCAGTGCGCCGCTGAAATCATCATCCCCGATTTCGCCCGACGGCTCACATTCCGGCGCTTTCGGCTTCCGGTACGTTTCAACCGCAATGCCGCAGTCCGCCGCGTTCGCAATCGGCGCCGCTTCCGCACATTCCTCGCCCACCGCGATTGCATCCGGCGGCACAGGCGTTTCATCCGGGATGCCGATGTACGGCCAGCCGTCCGCCTGCCACGTCATCGGCTGCAAGTGCGTCACGCGCCCGTACAGCCCACGGCTCTGGAAGTGCAAGAACCAATGCTCCCCCTCCGGCGTCTCGACCCATGCGCCCTGATGCGGGCCGTTCGTCTCGCTGCTGCCCTGTTTGAGTACGACTTGGGTCTCATACGGGCCGGAAATGCTCCGGCTGCGCAGGCACACCTGCCACCCCGTCGCGACGCCGCCCGCGGGCGCAAAGATGTAGTACCAGCCGTCGCGCTTGTGCACCTTCGGCCCTTCAATCGTCGGATGCTTCTTCGTGCCGTCGTAGAGCAGGTGATCATCGCCGAGCGCCGTTCTGCCGTCGGGCGAAATCGGGAAAATCCCCAGCCAACTCTTGAACCCGATTCGGCTCTTGGCGTACCCGTGGATGATGTAGGCGCACCCGTCGTCATCCCAGAAGGGGCAGGGGTCAATCAGCCCCTTGCCCGGCTTCACCAGCACCGGGGTGTCCCAATCCCCCAGCGGATTTTCCGTGCTGACCATGTAGATGCCCTCGTCCGGCATCCCGTAGTAGATATAAAACCGCCCGTTCTGGAAGCGGATGGCGGGTGCCCAGATGCCTTGCGCGTGCTGCGGCGCGGCATACCGCGCTTCGGGGATGTTCTTGACGGCATAGTTGCGTAACTTCCAGTTCACCAAATCGCGGCTGGTGAGAATCGGCAGTCCCGGCACATAGTTGAACGTCGAGGCGGTCAGGTAGTATGTACCATTGACGCAAATTGCGTCCGGATCGGAATAATCGCAGTACAGCACCGGATTGCGGTACGTTCCGTCATCGTTGTCGGCGCACCAGAGAATCTCGCTCATGCCTCTACATCCTCCGCAGCGGACGTTGCAATCTGCCCAAACTGCGCCGTTTCCTTCTCCCACTGGGCGTATTCGTCGCACAGCAGCGCGGCATACGCCCCGCCCAAATCGTGCAGACCCTTGGCAATCAGCCCACCGAACGCCAATGCGCCCGCAGGCTGCAAATGCGTGTTGTCGTGCTGCCCCAGCGGGAAATGCGGGTAAATCCCGGCAGGCAGGTTCATGTAGTACGTCGTTTGTGCGGCTTCACCCTGTTCATCCACCAGCTTTTCGGACATGGCGGTCAGGTCAATCAACGCCACATGCAGCTTCTCCGCCGTGCGGCGCATACTCTCCGCCCAGCGGTCGTGGTGGAACTGCGCGCCGGGGGCGTTGCGGTCGTAGCGCGTCAGCGGCGTGATGAACACGGGGGTTGCGCCCTTATTCCGCGCAACGTTGACGAACCGCTCCAAGTTCGCCGGAAAATCCGTCGCCGGATCAGTGTAGCGCGCCGGGTCAGATGCTTTCTCGTCGTTATGCCCGAACTGCACGAAGAGGAAATCCCCCGCGTGAATGCGGTCGTAGATGGTCGCCAAGCGCCCTTCGTCAATGAACTGCTTCGTCGAGCGCCCGTTCTCGGCGTAATTCTCAATCTGTACCTGATAGCGCTTGACGTAGCGGTCGAACACTTGCCCGATGCCCGTCTGCGGGTACGTCGCGATGGAATTCTGCTTGACAGTCGAGTCGCCCGCCCAGAATATTGTGGTCATATCATTCACCCTTTTCAGCAAAAATGGCCGCAGCAGGACAAAACTGCCCCGTGCGGCTAAGAAGTCGTGTGTTATACTATTTCCAAATGAAAATGCGCCAAGATGCTCTGCGAATTTTTCGCTCTGGCTAACGGGAGTGAAATGCAGCGTAGCAGCGCTACGCTAAATGGAACGACCGGACGCCAGAACGGAAAAGGCGCAAGCAGATGGCGCAGGTGAATTGGGAAATAGTATTACTCCTTCACGGCGCCAATGTTGATGCCCTTGACGAAGTATTTCTGGAGGAAGGGGTAGAGAATCATGAACGGCAGAATCGCCACGATAACCGCCGCGTTGGTGACGGTGTTCTCCGCCGCGCCGCCGTTGGCAGCAGGCAGGTCAGACCCCATGATGATGGAACGCAGCTTCATCTGGAAGTTGTACAGGCTCTGGTCGGTGGTGATGTAGAGCTTGTAGTTGGTGTAATCGTTCCAGTAGGAGACGGCGAACATCAGACCGATGGACGCCAGCGCCGCCTTGGACAGCGGCAGGACAATTTTGTAGAAAATCTGAATCGGCGAGCAGCCGTCCAGCGTCGCGGACTCGAACAGGGACGTCGGGATGCCCTCGAAGAAGTTGCGCATCAGCACCAAGTTATAGACGTTGATGGCGGGCATCAGGATGACGACCAACAGTGTGTTCGTCAGGTGCAGGCTCTTCATGACGAGGTAAGTCGGAATCATACCGCCTTGGAAAATCATCGTGAAGAGCATGATGCCGGCGAAGAAGTTGCGGCCGGGCATGTCCCACTGAATCAGCACATACGCGCCGACGGTGGAGAGGAACAGACCGAGGAACGTACCCGCGACGGTCGTGACGATGCTTAGATATACGTTTCTCGGTTTCATCATCACCGATGTTTTCCG
>OHBM01001825.1_pt1 | contig 15025 bp, 8 predicted proteins | sample 1577251 | NCBI WGS metagenome assembly OHBM01 (sample SAMEA3541557, study PRJEB24748) | human gut metagenome | biome: human gut; feature: human-associated habitat; material: faeces | place: China | collected 2012 | reverse complement strand
CCATAATCATCTGAATGAACCATAATAAGTCCACCAATCATTCTTGTTGTTGTTCCCCATGATGTTTGATATGCATATTCTTCTTTATTTTCTTTATTAGTAAATTTAATACCATATGCTTCAGAAAATTTTTGACCAAAATAGTGTGATGTTCCTGATTGAAGTGCAACTCCATTATACATTAATGCTTCATTTGTAAGAGTATATTCTGCACCTGAGAATTTTTCTTTTTCTGTTTTTCTTCCCATTATTGATGGAATTGCTAGTATTTCATTATGAAACCAATTATATACTTCTATCATTTGGTTTGCTTCTTTTTTTGCTTCTTCTTCACTTGAATGAATTGTATGACCTTCTTGCCATAAGAATTCTCTACTTCTTAAAAATGGTCTTGTTTCTTTTTCCCATCTAAGTACATTACACCACTGATTATATAGCATTGGTAAATCTTTATAACTTTTTACATGTGCCGAATAATAATCTGAAAACATTGTTTCACTTGTTGGTCTTATTGCTAATCTTTCATCTAATTGTTTACTACCACCCATTGTTACCCAAGCAACTTCTGGAGCAAATCCATTTACAAGTTCTCCTTCTTTTTCAAGCATACTTTCTGGTATTAAAAGTGGCATTTGTACATTTACATGTCCAAGTTCTTTAAATTTTTTATCTAATATTTCCTTCATTTTTTCCCAAATAGCATATCCATTTGGTTCTATTACCATGCATCCTTTTACACATGAATAATCACATAATTTTGCTGCTCTTACAACATCTGTATACCATTTTGCAAAATCTTTATTTCTTTCTGTTATTGCTTTGTTTCCCATAATATTCATCCTTTCAAAAATAAAAAAGGATAGTACTCTTTTAAGGAGTGCATGTGCACGGTACCATCCTTTTATTTACTTAATTTAAATAACGGTATTACCCGGAAATGTTTACATTTCTCTAAGAAAGTAGGAATCAATAAATAATATATTAGTTTCCACCAAACACTAACTCTCTATTTATATTTAATTTAATGACTATGTCTTTCTTAATTGATTTCAAAAATATAATATCATATTATACATTATATGTCAAAGACTTTTCTTTTTCTTTCTTAACAGAATATTTACTTAAATTTTCATAATAATTTTGTGCGCTATCAACTAATTTTGCAGCTATATTTTCATCTGTTAAATCAATACCAATAATCTTAAGTACATCAGTAAAATCCATATTTTTTATTTCTTCATCATTAATATGATCATTTAACCATACAATTTTATCTTTATTTCCATTTTCTAATAAATGACATGCAAATAATGTTCCATATAAATATCTATAACCACTACTAAACATTCTACTAATATGCTTTCTATAATTATATAAATTAAATTCTTTATTTTCATTATTATATACGATTTTTTGATAATCAAAGTATTGTAATAAATTAATACATGTATTTTCAAAATCTTCCTTTGTAGATGAAACAATATGATATTTTTCTAAATCTTCGTAAGAATCTTCTTTTACATTTCCAAACAAATTATATGCCATAAATGCAAGATCATATTCAACTATTTTTTTTGATATCATACCTGTACTTTTTATTCTATCAAATATATCAAGTTCACTAGTATTAATACCATTTTCTAATAAATTTTTTTTTGAAAATATTTCAAAATATATTGAAAAGAATTCAGTTAATATATATCTATATTCTCCCATATTTTTTGATGAATTTGTTGAATGTATAAATTCATGAATTAGAGATAGTACATCATCATAATTATATGTTCTTGCTAAATCTATAAAATAACCATCTTCAGTATAAAAACATATACTAGTATTTCTTGTTTCTTCTTCATTATTTTCTACCTCTGAAAGTTTTTCATAATAATCAACTTCTTTTATATTGATATTTTCTTTCTGTTTAAATAGTCCAAGACGCCCAGAATTTATTAATTTATCAAATTCTTTTAAATAATTTGAATTAATTTTTTCTATTTCATTTCTAGCTAATTCATATACATCTTCAAATGTTAAATTATTTTCATGAAATTTATGTTCTAGTTCTATATCCTTTAACTTTCCATAGAGCATATTATTAAATATAAAAATTGATTGCATATTCTGAATAAAAAATCCATCATGTCCACTTAAATAAATAAAAGTATCATTTAAATAATCATTTAATCTTTTATAGTCTTCTTTCTTCATATTTCCCCCTACTTTATTAATTGTTTTGTTTTATCCTTTTTCCATGTATCTAATAATTCTTTTGGTATAAATCCATCATGATTTATACATATTCCCATTTGATTTTTTCTTCCTGGATTACCATGAAAATCACTACCACCAGATATCATTAATTTTCTTTTTTCTGAAAAATCTTTTATATAATCAATTTGTTCTTTAGTAATTGTTTCATGTTCTAATAAGGCATTTGCAATTAGATTAAGTAAATCCATATTTTCAGAAATAATCTTTTTAGTAACTTCATATTGTTCAGAAATTATTTTTCTAACTTCTTGGTCTATTTCAAGTGCTACTGCATCTGAGAAGTTTTTACTCTTATTATAATCTCTACCTAGGAATACACTTGATTCTTGATGTTCTAATTGAACAGGTCCAAGTGAACTCATTCCATATTCTGTTACCATTGATCTAGCTATTTTTGTTGCTTTTTCAAAATCGTTATGTGCACCTGTTGTAACTTCATTGAATACAATTTCTTCTGCAACTCTTCCACCTAAGAATCCACTAATTGTTTCAAGTAATTCTTTCTTAGTAGACATATATGTTTCTTCTTTAGGAAGCATTAAGTTATATCCACCAGCCATACCACGAGGTATGATTGTTATTTTTTGAACATCATTTGCTCCATCTAGTTTAATACCAACAACAGCGTGTCCTGCTTCATGGAATGCTACTACCTTCTTTTCATGTTCAGTATATTTATGAGATTTTTTAGCTGGTCCTGCAATTACTCTATCATGTGCTTCATCTATTTCTGCCATAGTAATTGAATCTTTATTTCTTCTTACAGCAAGAAGTGCGGCTTCATTAAGTAAGTTTTCTAAGTCTGCACCTGAGAAACCTACAGTTCTTTTTGCAATGTTTGCTAAATTAACATCACTTGCAAGTATTTTATCTTTGGCATGTACTTCAAGTATTTCTTCTCTTCCTTTTGCATCTGGAAGTGAAACAGTAATTTGTCTATCAAATCTTCCTGGTCTTAATAATGCTGGATCAAGAACATCAGGTCTATTAGTAGCCGCAATGATTATGATTCCTTCATTTCTTCCAAACCCATCCATTTCAGTTAGTAATTGGTTTAATGTTTGTTCTCTTTCATCATGTCCTCCACCAACACCTGCTCCTCTTTGTCTACCAACAGCATCTATTTCATCTATGAATATTAAACATGGTGCTGTTTGTTTTGCTTGTCTAAACATATCACGAACTCTTGATGCACCAATACCTACAAATAATTCAACAAAATCTGAACCACTTATAAAATAAAATGGTGCATTTGCTTCACCAGCAACGGCTTTAGCAAGTAATGTTTTACCTGTTCCTGGAGGACCTACTAAAAGTACACCTTTTGGAATTCTTGCTCCCATTTTTGTAAATTTTTTAGGTTCTTTTAGGAATTCAATTAATTCTTCTAATTCTTCTTTTTCTTCTGATAAACCTGCAACATCTTTAAATGTTACTTTATCTTTATCTTCTTGAAGTTTTGCTCTACTTTTTCCAAAGTCCATAGATTTATTATTACTACTAGCAATACCATTTAACTGTTTCATTAAAATGAAAGCAGCTGCTCCTATTAATAATAAATATGGTAACCAATTCAAGAATTTAACAAATAAACTTGATGCTGGATCTGCAGATACAGTCATATCAAAGCTACTTTGTTCTTTCATAGAATTAATGTAATTTAATGTATCATCACTTAAAGGTGCTACAACATAGAAAGATTCGTTTTTCTTTGATTTTTTCAATTTACCCTTAATATCGTATGTAGATCCTTCTGAATTTGGTGAAATAGTAATTTCTTCCACTTTATTATCTTTTAAATATTTTTGAAATTCTGAATACGTTAAATTTTTTGTACTTACTCCAACGCCACCTACAACAAAATATATTACTACCATTATAAATAATAATGCTATATATGGGCTTACATTTCTTCGTATATTTTTATTCATTATTTTCCTCCTTTGTACACCATATTATTATATCATACTTTCCCATCTTTAATCTATCATATTTGGATTTTTTTATTCCAGGAATCCATAAAATTGTATCATTACTGTCAACAAGTATAGGATAACTGTTTCTATCTTCCTTATTTATTTTTTCATCTATGAAAATATCTTTAACTTTTTTCTTACCATTAAGTCCTAGAACTTCAATAAAATCTCCTTGTTTTCTATTTCTAATATATAAAGGTAATTTTATTTCATTACTATTTAAATAGCAAATATAATTATTAGTTAAATTTGAACTAGGAATTATACTAATATTACCGAATCTAGTTTTAATAGTACTATCTAATTTAATTTTATAATTTGTTTCTTTTATTTTATTTTTGATTTCTAAACTATTGTATTTTTTTACTGCAATTATATTATTTTTTAAATCAATACTTAGGTTAGGTTTTTTTGATCTAATTATTTTCATAATACTAGTTATATTTTGATCATTAATCTCGTTAATGTTTTCCTTATAAACTTTATAAAGTACACTATATATAACTTTTTTTAATATATAATCTTCCTCATTAATTAAATATGTTATATCAAGTACATAATTACTATAATATTTATTTAATAAGTTATCCACATATTTGTTTATAAACTTACTCGCACCATATAATTCTTCACTAAATTTTATAAATTTCTTGTGGACAAGTTTATTTTCATCCTTTAATTTAGGTAAAATATATTTTCTATATCTATTTCTTGTATAATTATCACTTTCATTTGTTTTATCTTCTCTATATTCAATACCTTTTTCCTGTGCAAAACTATATATATCTTGTTTAGTATAAAAAATAAGCGGTCTTAGTATATAATAATTATTTCTTTTTGTTACTTTTTCAAATCCAGAATATCCATCTATCGATGAACCCCTTACCATTCTCATTAATATTGTTTCTATTAAATCATCACCATGATGTGCAGTAAATAAACACTTTGCATTATATTTATTAACAATCTCATCAAAAAATTTATATCTTCTTTTTCTAAATTCAGACTCTAAATTACCTGATATACTTTTTTCAAATATTTTTCCTTCAAATATTATATTGTTCTTAGCACAATAACCTTTAACAAATTCAAACTCTTCTTTACTTTCTTCTCTTAAGTTATGATTTATATGAGCACATATTATATTTATATTAAGACTTTTTCTTATAATCGTTAATAAATATAAAAGTGTCATAGAATCAACACCACCAGAAGTAGCACAAACAACATAATCATCTTCTGTCACATAATTTTTAATAAAATCAATAGATTCTTTCACATAAATCACCTTGGCATATATTATAACACAAAAAAAGAAGAATTATAACAATTCTTCTTCTAAAACATCAAGTGGTTCTTCATCAAAGAACTCTTTCTCTAATGTAAATTCAGTATTTCTATATTTCTTAACACCAGTTCCAGCTGGGATTAACTTACCAATTATAACATTTTCTTTTAATCCTTCTAGTTTATCAACTTTACCTTTAATTGCAGCATCAGTTAATATTCTAGTTGTTTCTTGGAATGATGCAGCTGATAAGAATGAATCTGTTTCAAGTGATGCCTTAGTTATACCAAGCATTAATGGTCTTGCTGTTGCTGGTTTCTTACCTTGTAAGATAACCTTCTTGTTTTCATCAGTAAATTTATTAACTGATACAACTTTACCAACTAATAAGTTAGTATCTCCAGCATCTACTATTCTCATTCTTGAAATCATTTTACGAACGATAATTTCAATATGTTTATCAGATATATCAACACCTTGAGAACGATAAACTTTTTGTACTTCTTGTACAATATAATTTTGTACAGTAATTGGGTCAGTAACTGCAAGTAATTCTTTTGGATTTACAGCACCTTCGTTTAATCTATCTCCTGGTTTTACTTTATCTCCTACTTCTACACGTAACTTAACACCATAGTTAGTAGTTTGTTCTCTTGTTTCTTTATCATTTGTAATACTGATTTTATATTTACCATTTTGATTTTCAATATTAGTGATTTCTCCTGCGATTTCTGCAACAGAAGCTTTAACTTTTGGATTACGAGCTTCAAACAATTCTTCAACACGAGGAAGACCTTGAGTGATATCGTCACCACTAGCAACACCACCTGTGTGGAATGTACGCATTGTAAGCTGAGTACCTGGTTCACCAATTGATTGTGCAGCCATAATACCAACTGCTTCACCAATTTCAACTGGGTTACTTGTTGCAAGGTTACGTCCATAACACATTTGACAAACACCGTTTTCAGTTTTACATGTAAGTGTTGTTCTTATTTCAACAGATGTTACTCCTGCCTTAGTTATCTTATCTGCAAGTTGTTCAGTGATGTATTCACCTTTATCTACTATAACTTCTTTTGTTTCAGGATTAATTACTTTCTTATTTGTATATCTACCAGTAATACGTTCTGCAAGTGATTCAATTACACTTCCATCTTTTTCGTTAATAAATGCTTCAACAACAACACCTTGTATTGTTCCACAATCATGTTCTTTAACTATAACATCTTGTACAACATCTACTAAACGTCTAGTTAAGTAACCAGAGTTTGCTGTTTTTAAGGCAGTATCAACGTTACCTTTTCTTGAACCATGTGATGACATGAAGTATTCTGCCACTGTTAGACCATCAGTATAGTTTGATGTGATTGGAATTTCAACTGTCATACCATTTGGTTTAGCAACTAGACCAATCATACCAGCAACCTGTCTAAACTGTTCCAAACTACCACGAGCACCAGATTTCATCATGATGAATATTGGGTTATTTGGATTTTCTTCAGCAAGTTTACTTAAGTCATTTTTAATTTGTTCATTTGCATTATTCCAAACTTCAATTACTCTTTCATATCTTTCTTGTTCAGTAATTAAACCTCTCTTATATTGTTTACCAATTTGATCAACTTTCTTTTTACCATCAGAAATGATTTGTTCCTTATTGCTATCAGCAATAATATCAAATGCTGACATTGTAATTCCTGAATATGTTGAATATTCGAATCCTAGATTCTTTAATTTATCAAGCATTGTAGATGTTTCTGTTGTTTTATATCTTTTAAATACTTGAGCAATTATACTTTGTAAACTCTTTTTACCAAGTGGTTCACTAATTGGAAGATTTTTAATAAATTCTTTTAAATCAGTTCCCATTGGTGCGAAATATTTACTTGGAGTAATTGTATTTATATTTTCTTTACTTCCATCATTTATGTATTGATATGCATCTGGTAAAATTTCATTTAACTTAATTTTACCAACTGTTGTAATTAAGTATTTATCCTTTTGACTATCAGCAAATATCTTATGTTTGAATGATTTAACTGGTACAACTAATCTTGTATGTAAATCAATTTCTCTTCTATCATAAGCCATTAATGCTGCATCTGGACTTTTAAATACTCTACCTTCATCTTCACTTTCTTGTTCCATTGTTAAGTAGTAGTTACCAAGTACCATATCTTGTGATGGTGTAACTATTGGTTTACCATCAGATGGTTTTAGTATGTTATTAGCACCTAACATAAGGATTCTTGCTTCTGCTTGAGCTTCTTCAGAAAGTGGTACGTGTACAGCCATTTGGTCTCCATCGAAGTCAGCATTAAATGCAGCACAAACTAATGGATGAAGTCTTATAGCTTTACCATCTATTAACTTAGGTTCAAATGCTTGAATACCTAATCTATGAAGTGTTGGAGCACGGTTTAATAATACTGGATGTTCTTTAATAACTTCTTCAACAACATCCCATACTCTATCATCTTGATTTTCAATCATCTTTTTAGCAGATTTAATATTATGAACTATTTCTTTTTCTACAAGTCCACGAATAACATGTGGTTTAAATAATTCAAGTGCCATTTCTTTTGGTATACCGCATTCATACATCTTAAGAGATGGACCAACTACGATAACTGAACGTCCTGAATAGTCAACACGTTTACCAAGTAAGTTTTGTCTAAATCTACCTTGCTTACCTTTAAGCATACTTGATAATGATTTTAATGCTCTATTAGATGGACCAGTAACATTTCTACCACGTCTACCATTATCGAATAAAGCATCAACTGCTTCTTGTAGCATACGTTTTTCATTTTGAACAATGATTGAAGGCGCACCTAACTCTAATAATTTCTTTAAACGATTGTTACGGTTAATAACACGTCTATATAAATCATTTAAGTCACTAGTTGCAAATCTTCCACCATCTAATTGAATCATTGGTCTAAGTTCTGGTGGAATAACTGGAATACAATCTAGTATCATCCATTCAGGCTTATTTCCTGATTCTCTAAATGAGTCAAGAATTTCTAGTCTTTTTAAAAGTCTAGTTCTCTTTTGTTCTTGAGCTCCTTCTAATTCTTTTTCTATTTTATCAATTTCTTCATCAATATTTACTTCTTGCAAAAGTTTTTTAATAGCTTCTGCACCCATACCTACTTCGAAACCATTACCATATTTTTCATAATATATTCTATATTCTTTATCTGATAATGTTTGTTTCTTTTCAAGAGGTGCATTACCTGGATTAATTACTACATAACTTACGAAATATAGTACTTCTTCCAAATCTCTTGGTGACATATCTAGTACAAGTCCCATTCTTGATGGAACACCTTTAAAGAACCAGATATGTGAGACTGGAGTTGCAAGTTCAATATGACCCATACGTTCACGACGAACTTTAGCCTTTGTAACTTCAACACCACATCTATCACATACTATATCTTTATATCTTAATCTTTTGTACTTACCACAAGAACATTCATAGTCTTTAGTAGGTCCAAAAATCTTTTCACAGAAAAGACCATCTCTCTCTGGTTTTAATGTACGATAATTTATTGTTTCTGGTTTTTTTACTTCACCATGAGACCATTCACGAATCTTTTCAGGAGAAGCAATAGATATTTTTAATCCTTCAAATCTACTAACATCCATTATTCTTCATCCTCCTCTTCTTCGTCATTTTCGAATTCTTCTTCCGAAGGTAATTCTTCATATTCTTCTTCATTATTTTCTTCAGTTTTTAATACATCTTCTAAGTTGTTTTTCTTTATATCTTTTATTTCTATTTCATCAATAGATAATGCTGTATTTTCATTATTTTCTTCTTTTTCAAGTTCTGTAATTCCAACTTCTTTACCATCTTCATCTATCATTGATACATCAAGACCTAATGCTTGAAGTTCTTTAACTAGAACTCTGAAACTTTCTGGAACTCCAGCAGCTTCTATTTTATTTCCTTTTACGATAGATTCGTAAGCTTTAACTCTTCCTACAACATCATCTGATTTAAATGTCATTATTTCTTGTAAGATATTAGCTGCACCATAAGCTTCTAGTGCCCAAACTTCCATTTCACCGAATCTTTGACCACCCATTTGTGCTTTACCACCTAAAGGTTGTTGTGTAACTAATGAATAAGGTCCTGTAGCACGAGCATGTAACTTATCATCAACCATGTGATCTAGTTTAATCATGTACATTACACCAACACTGACTCTACTATCAAATGGTAAACCTGTTCTACCATCATAAAGTACTGTCTTACCATCTTTATCAAGTCCAGCTTCTTCCATCATTTCAGCAATATCTTGCATACTTGCACCATCAAATACTGGTGTTGAACAATATACTCCAAGTTTCTTAGCAGCCATACCTAAGTGAAGTTCAAGTACTTGTCCTAGATTCATACGAGATGGAACACCTAGTGGATTAAGTATGATATCTACTGGTCTACCATCTGGCATAAATGGCATATCTTCTTGTGGTAATACTAGTGAAACAACACCCTTGTTACCATGACGTCCAGCAACTTTATCTCCTACTTGGATTTTTCTCTTTTGAGCAATATATACTCTTATTTCTTTAGATACTCCACTTGCAAGTTCGTCGTTATCTTTCTTAGTGTATACTTTAATATCATGAACGATACCATCTCCACCATGTGGAACACGAAGTGATGTGTCACGAACTTCTCTTGTTTTTTCTCCAAATATTGCATGTAATAATTTTTCTTCAGCAGTAAGTTCTACCATTCCTTTTGGAGTAACTTTACCAACTAAAATATCATTTTCTTTTACTTCTGTACCTATTCTTACAATACCTTCAGCATCAAGATTCTTTCTTGCATCCTCAGATATATTAGGAATATCTCTAGTTATTTCTTCTGGTCCAAGTTTTGTATCACGACATTGGATTGAATAACTTTCTATATGAATTGATGTAAATGCATCATCTTTTACTAATCTTTCATTTAATATAACAGCATCTTCATAGTTATAACCATTAAATGTCATAAATGCCACTGTTAGGTTTTTACCAAGAGCAAGTTCACCTTTATCTGTACTTGGTCCATCAGCAATAATCATATTTCTTTCAACTTTGTCTCCAGCTTTAACTATTGGACGTTGATGATAACAAGTTCCACCGTTTGATCCTTCAAAGTTCATTAGTGTATAAACGTCTTTACCACCCTTAGTTTTTACAATTATCTTTTTACCATCTGCGTATTCTACAATACCATCTGCTTTAGCAACTATTGTTGCACCACTATCTCTAGCAGCAATATATTCTATACCAGTTCCAACATATGGAGCTTCTGCTTTTAAAAGTGGTAATGCTTGACGTTGCATGTTTGATCCCATTAGGGCACGGTGTGCCATATCGTGATCAAGGAATGGAATACATGATGCTGTTACAGATATAATTTGTTGTGGAGATACATCTATATAATTAACTTCATTTGCTTTTACAATTATATTTTCACCACGGAATCTTGCTGTAATTTCATCATCTACTATTTTTTTATCTTTAATATTTATTCTTGCTTGTGAAATAACATAATCTAACTCTTCATCAGCAGTTAAATAATCTATTTCATCTTGTAAAACACCATCTTTAACTCTTCTATATGGAGTCATTATAAATCCATATTCGTTAACTTTTGCATAACTTGCAAGAGATGTAATAAGACCTATATTAGCACCTTCTGGTGATTCAATAGGACAAATTCTACCATAGTGTGATTCATTAACGTCACGAACTTCCATAGCAGCTCTATCTCTAGATAATCCACCTGGTCCTAAAGCAGATAAACGTCTCTTATTAGTTAACTCAGACATTGGATTTACTTGGTCCATGAATTGTGATAACTGACTGCTTCCGAAGAATTCTTTAATAACAGCAGTTATTGGTCTAATGTTAATTAATGCTTTTGGAGTAGCTTCTGCTTCATCTAATGTTGTCATTCTTTCACGAATAACTTTTTCCATTCTAGTAACACCAATTCTAAATTGATTTTGAACTAGTTCTCCAACTTGTTTTACACGTCTATTTGATAAATGGTCAATTTCATCTATACTACCAACACCTGATAAAAGGTTTATATAGTATGAAACTGATGCATAAATATCAGAAATTGTTAATCTCTTTTCAGTTATAGTTGGGTCATTACCTACTATAGTTAATATTTTATCTTGATTATTTGGTGCATAGATTTTAACAACTTGAACCTTATTATAAGTATCAAGGTCTTCATTAATATCTACTTCTTTTAAATTTAAACCTTCTTTAAATAATGGTTTTAATTCATTTAATACTTCTCTATTTATTACAGTACCTTTTGGATATTTAACTTGTCCATCTACTATAATGTCTTCTGCTAAAGTTTGTCCAAATAACCTATCACAAACATCTAACTTCTTATTGAATTTATATCTACCAACCTTAGATAAATCATATCTAAATGCATCAAAGAATCTTGTAATAATGTGATTCTTAGCACTATCGATAGTAGCTGGTTCACCTGGTTTTAACTTTTCATAAATTTCAATTAAAGCCTCATCTGTATTAGATGTAGAATCCTTTTCAATTGTATTTAAAAGATATTCATCCTCACCGAATAAACTTATAATTTGTTCATTACTTGATAAACCAAATGCACGTAAGAAAGTAGCAACAGTTACTTTTCTGTTTCTGTCAATTCTAACATCAATACAATCTTTACTATTTAGTTTGTATTCAAGCCAAGTTCCTCTATTTGGTATAATTTGAGACGTAAAAATATTTCTACCATTTTTATCCATTTCCATACCATAGTATACACTTGGTGAACGAACTAATTGTGATACAATAACCCTTTCAGCACCATTAATAACAAATGTACCGCTGTCAGTCATTATTGGCATATCACCAAAAAATAATTCTTGCTCTTTTACTTCACCAGTTTCGTTGTTGAATAAACGAGCTTGAACTTTTAGTGGAGCAGCATACGTTGATTTTCTCTCTTTACATTCTTTTATACTTAATCTAGGTTCATCGAATGAATAATCACCAATTTCTAGTGATAAAGAACCAGAAAAATTATCTACTGGAAATAATTCATCTAATACTTCACGTATTCCAACTTCGATAAAGTCCTTATACGAACTTTTTTGGATTTCAAGCAAATCCTTAAGTTCTAGTGAATTCTCACTGCGTGAAAAATCTCTTCTTTCACGATCTTTACATACTTTTTTTACTTTATAAGCCACGTGCTTTCACCCCTAACAATAATATTCAAAGAACATGTTTCCAGGCTAAAAAAAGAAACATAGTACCAATTTAAAATGTTACCAGAAAAGGTTTGTTTTGTCAATAAATATTGAAAAATTTATATTAAAAAGTTTTAGAAATTTTTAATAAAGAAAAAAGATAATTTTCATTATCTCATTCTAAGCATATCGTTTTCTGATTTTATACCTAAATTATATGCTTTAATATCTTCTAAATCATTAATAATTTGATCTCTTTTCGCATATGTTACAGGAATTATTCCTTGTGCTTTAAATATATTTTTTAAAATTTCTTTTTCGTAAACTTTAGTTTCACCAGATAATGAAACATTTTTTGGATCTTTTGCTATTTTAGAAATATATTTTTTATTTAACATATCCATTTTTAAAAAATCTGATATGAATTTTTCATGTTCATTTTTTGATGGTTCTTTTGGTAATACAACATAATACATATGTCTTTTAGTATCAACTGTAAGACCCATTATTGAACTATTTCTTTCCTCTTCTTCTTCATTTGCGTACACATCAATATCATATGTACCATTTTCTTCATATACTCTTATCATATATATACCCCCTGATTGGCTTAGTATACTATCATACAAGTTAATATTTGTCAAATTTTTAAAGCTTCATTTATTTTATCAATTTACATATATATATTCTTCGTGATACAATTATATGCATAATGGAGGTAAATATGGAATATTTTGATGTAGTAGACAAAAATAGAGTTCAACTCAATTATAAAAAAATACGTGGTGAAAATTTAGAAGAAAATGAATTTAATACAGGAGTTGAAATGTGGATTATTAACAATAATAAAATATTAATGACTCAAAGAAGTGAACAAAAATCACATCCAGGTCAATGGGAAACACCAGGTGGTTGTTCACAAGCAGGTGAAAGTATAATTGATACAATAAAAAGAGAAATGATAGAAGAAATAGGTGTTAATTTTAATCAAGATGAATTTTGTTTAATTGGAACTCATTTATATAAAAAACAATTTGTAGACATATTTTTATCTGAAAAAGAAATTGATATAAATAAAGTTGTTTTACAAAAAGAAGAAGTACAAAACATAAAATGGATATCAAAAGAAGAATTTAATAATTTAATAAAAAATGACGCTATTGTCCCTTCAGTTCTTCAAAGATTTAATATAATCAAAGATAAATTAAAAATAGACTGGTAATTTTATCAGTCTATTTTAATGTTTTATATCTTATTTGCTCTTAATATATAAAAACCATTATCTCTTTTTACAATTTCAAAATTATATATATCACTCATATCTTTTATAAGTGATTTTGCACCTTGATCTTTTCTTATTACTATCCAAAGTTCACCATTTTCATTTAAATAATTAGACGCACCCCTTATTATTTCATATACTTTTGTTTTTCCTGCATGTATTGGTGGATTTGTAATTATCATATCATATTTATTTTTTATATTTTCATATACATCACTAATAAATACATTTGCATTATCTATTTTGTTTTTTAACAATGATTTTTTTACTAAATTAACTGCCTTTTCATTAACATCAATCATATCCACAGTATAATTTTTATTCTGTTTTGAAATATATATTCCAATAGGTCCACATCCACATCCTACATCTAAAAAAGATAATTTATCACTTAAATCTATATTTTCTAGTAAAACTCTTGTTCCATAATCAAGACCTTTCTTATTAAAAACACCGTTATCCGTATAAAAAACAAATTCAGTATCTTTTACTTTTGCATTTATCTCATTTATATTTTCTTTTAAATTTTTATTATTAGTAAAATAATGTTCCATTTTTCTTCACCAAATATATTCTATCATAAATAAAGAAAAAAACATAGATTTCTCTATGTTTTAAACTTAAGCTATTTCTACTGAAGCTCCAGCTTCTTCTAATTTAGCTTTGATTTCTTCTGCTTCTTCTTTAGAAATTTTTTCTTTTACAGCTCCACCATTATCAGCGATATCTTTAGCTTCTTTTAATCCTAAACCAGTGATATCTCTTATAACTTTGATAACTGGGATTTTAGTAGCACCAGCACTAGTTAATGTAACAGTAACTTCTGTTGGTCCTTCATCTACTGCTGCTGCAGGAGCTGCTGCAACTGCAACTGCACTTGGATCTACTCCAAATTCTTCTTTCATAGCATCTACTAAGTCTTTAATTTCTAAAATTGTCATTTCTTTTAATGAAG
>OHBM01001823.1_pt1 | contig 15044 bp, 7 predicted proteins | sample 1577251 | NCBI WGS metagenome assembly OHBM01 (sample SAMEA3541557, study PRJEB24748) | human gut metagenome | biome: human gut; feature: human-associated habitat; material: faeces | place: China | collected 2012 | reverse complement strand
ATGCTTCTGCTTATTTTCGTATCGGCCACGCTTACTATAGCAGGTCTTTACAAAGCCCGTCGTACAGGTTGACGATCTGTTCATAAATGCGGCTGCGCTTCTCGGCGTCGCTCTCCTTGCGGGCCAGCTCCGACAGGTCGTTGACCTCAAACACATCCACGCTACAGTCCAGATGGGGGTTCCACTGGTAGTAGCCGCGGCTGGTCACGATGCAGCCCTTCATCTCATCCAGACCCTCCGCGTCGATCATAAGGCGGAAGCGATGCAAGATGGCGCGCAGGGCCATGTCCGGGTTGGTGGACCGCTCCCCTGCCCACAGGGTATCGGTCAGTACCTTGTGGGAGACGCGTTCCCCGCGCCGCAAAACGAGATACTGCACCAGCGCCGTTGCCTTGCGGGACTGCGCCAGCTGTGCCAGCACGGGCTTGCCGTTCACACGGATCTCAAAGCCGCCCAGCATTTTGATTTCAATTGTTGCCATCCTAGTCATCCTCTCTGCTCTGATGTCCATGACGTTCCTGCATTTTGTCCGGCACACAGGTATTCATGTTTTAAAGTATAACAAGTCCATTTGAATTTGTCCAGTACATCCGCCGGGATTGTAATATACTTTTCAAAAATCGTCCCGGAGGGCACCGCTCACGACTCCGACGATGCCTTGCCGTCCCAGGTGCCGGGTTTCTCAATATACACAGGTTCGCCCGGCAGTGCAATAATTGCTTTTTGCGTACAAAGCGTCACACTCTGACCGTTTGCATCCTTTTTAGCTATCGTCAGCACTACCGTAATTGCGGTGACACGCGCATATTTACTTCCATTTTTGGGTTTTTGATAACTGCGAGCATAAAAGTGCAAGTCTTTGATGTACAACCCCATGTAAGCGTCCTTGGGGTACGCCGTCGTATAGGCGTAAGCAACGTATTTCTGCGTCACTTGTTTGGTATTTTCATCTGTTGCAGTGTGCTGCGGGCTGTTATCTGTACCACTCTGCTGATAAAACCGCATGTGCAGGTAGCCGTTCAGCGCATTTGCCTGTTCCTGTTTCAGCAGCTGTGTCCCGTCACTTTTTGTTAATGGCGGTACATAGTCTTTATCAATCAATTCGATGTGATTGGGATAAACACTAAATTCCAGTGCTGTACCGTCACTCACCCCTGTTTTTTCTTTAAATATGCTGTCATATCCTTTATCTTCATCAGTATCATTGGGGATTGTTGCGCCGTCGGTGAAGCGGATATAGCCGTTCGCCTCGAGCACCTCGCCGCGGATCGTCTCAATGAGCGCATCGGCCAGATTTTGCGCGCGCGTCTGCTGCTGGATGTCCATGTACGCCTGCGCACTGGGCTGTATCAGCGTGACCGCCGCCAGCGTAAAGAGCGACAGCAGCACCATGCAGACGATCAGCTCCACCAGCGTTGTGCCGTTCTGGTTTTTCAAACGCTGCTTCATGGGTTGGTCGTCCCTTCTTCCTCCTTGTTGCAGTAACGGTGGAACACGTATCTCTCAGTCTTTTCTGTGCCGTTTTGGCTCACTTTCACTTCTGGCGTTGTGCTTTGTAGCTGCACACCTTTAACCGTGAAGTCATTGTTGCCGAACGTCATATCCTGCGCCGCGCCGTCATCGTTCCATTTCGGCTCTTTGTCATTAGGCCCGTATAACTTTGCGCAGAGCTCATAGGCTGTCTCCCGCAGCGTTTCGGCTTTTTGGGACATGGCGCGGGCGTACCGCAGCGAAACGACGAACATCGACGTAAAAATCATCAGCAGCAGGAACGACACAAGCACTTCCACAATCGTTTCCCCTTGCCGATTTTTGAAAATGTGTTTCATAGCGGGTCACTCCTGTGTTTTGCTGGCGTTTTGTTTAACACCGCGGGTGTAGGTAATGGTCGTTTTGTCCTGCTGCAGCGTATCATAGTGCGGCACAATTGTATGAACCGTTGTGTCATTTTTATCAATGACAAGTGTTGAACCACCGGGAACTGTAAACTGGTTCGTGCCAAAAGTCCAACTATAATGAGCTGTTTGCCCGTCTATCGTATAGTAATCAATCGGGTAATGGATGTGTCTGTCATACACTCGTGTAAAGGAGAATTGTTCTCCCCCCTTCTTCGCTGTAACAGTTACATCCAGTTGCAAATCTATTACTTTATAGTCCGTGCTTTGCCAGTTTCTCAGGAATGATTGCCATTCTTTGTCTGTCTTAACATACTGTCCCTGTCCGCCTAGGTTCAAATCATCTACATCCTCGCCCGGGCGGCGGCGTAATGTGATTGTGATAGAATCAGCACCATCTGCCGCCGCGGTGGAGTCCTTCATTAACTCAAACACGAATGGCTGGGATTCCAAATCATAGATGTCCTTGCCGTAACTCACCGAGAACATAAATTCATTGTTGACGAACCCAGCAAATGTCTTGCTGTCGCGGTCATTTGGGTCATAGTCATTCAGCTCCCCTTCCAGCACGTCGGAAAAGCTGGTTGCCAGCTGGTAGGCTTCCTGTTCCAGCAGCTGGCGGTTGGCATTGGCCGTCAGCACGGAGGCCGCATAGACCAGCGCTGCCGACAGCGCCACAAACAGCGCGCCGATGCAGAGGACCAGTATCATCGAAAGTCCCTGCTCCCCGCGCAGAATGCTGCGTGCCCTGCGGTGCATAATGCCACCTTCTTTCCTGAAATAAAATTACGATGCGTCGCTTGTTTCCGTCCGTTCCGGGGGCGCGGTTTCCGTCGCGTCCGTCTCATCCGGGGCAGCGGCGGTCTCCGGGGTCGCCATGGGCAGTGCCGCACGGGCCCGCATCAGGACCAGGGGCACGCTTGCGGGGGCGCTTTCCGCCGCTGTGCTTTCTGCAGTCTCGGCGGGCGCGACGCTCTCCGCAGAGTCCATACTCTGGGCATCTTCCGTCGCATCGGCGGTGTTCGTCTCGTTGACGGGGACCTTGACCGAAGCGGACGCAACGGTCTTACCGTTGTCATGCGAGTGCGCCAGCGTCTGCAGCGTTACACTTGCGGTGAACTTTTGCAGATTGAGCGAGTCGTCCTGCACCTTTTCCTGCAGCTCGGGCAGGGTGATGCGGTAAACAGGCTCGGCGCCGTCCTCCTGCACCAGCTCCAGCATGGGAACCGTCTGTGCCTTGTAGTACAGCGTACCGCCGTCCTTTTCCACCGTGCCGGTGACGTCATAGGGTTGCGATTTCCATGTCACGTTGCCGTTCTCGTCGGTCACAGGCTCAACGCTCAGGTCGTACCAGATGCGGGTCTCTTTGGTCTCCGCGTCCACAACGGTGGTCTGCTTGTCAAGCGGCGTCGTTATGTCGTTATAGGTCTTGGTAACGGTTTTGATTTCCCCGCGCTTATGCGTGGTGCCGTCTTCGTCCTTCGCGTCCCTGTCGTAGGTCGTCACCGTAATGCTGTAGGGCTGTTTCGTCTTACTATCCAGCGGCGTGACGGTAAAGGTATAGCTGTCGGTCAGGTTGCGCACCGTGCCGTCGGCCTGGGTGTACTTGTTCACCGCGGTCCACTCCACCGTAAAGCGGCGCAGGTCCAGCGGGGCCGTACCGCGACTGGTGTTAAACTCGGGGTCGTTGTACAGGTTGACCTCCTGCGTGTAAACGGCATTGCCAAGCGCGCGTTCCGGTTCGGCAGCGTCCACGGGGGCGTCCAGCGTGATGGCCGGCAGCTGTGCCTTTGCGGCATCCTTCTGCAAGAAGTAGAACCAGTTCGACGCTGTCGTGCCGTCGGTGGGCATAACGCGCACCGCGGGCAGCAGGTATTGTTTTGCATGGTCGGGCGTCAGCGTAAAGCCGTTGCCGTCGGGCACAAAGGTATAGCTGGCGGTGGTGTCGTCGGCGCTGGCGCTCCCGCCCACCGTGCGGCTGTCCTTCGGGATGACCAGCTCGGCGTCGCCATTGTTCAGCATTTCGTCCAGTTTTTTGGTCAACTCCTGCTGGGCCGTGTACTTGTCCTGTCCGGTGGACTTTTCCTGCCAAGTCCTGGCCAAATCGGCAATTGTATTGTAATTGTCCTTGTTGCTGAAGATATAGCCGGTAAAGTAGACATTGCCCTGTGCGGGTGCGTCCAGCGTCATGTTGAGCTTGAGGTCGTTCAGGAACGTCTCCTGATTCGGGCTGTCGGGCGCAAAGCTGCTGGCCGTAACCTTGGGCGCAGCGGCGCGGCGGACGATGGTCTCGGGCTGGCTCAACGCGCCGTCCGGGCCGTCAAAGCAGCTATCGTCATTGGCCTTGCGGCGGGCAATGACGCGGAAGCGCAATACCTTGCCCTGATACTGCTCCAGATCCAGCGTCAGCCTGCCGACGTTGTCCGTGGTGGGCAGCGTCAGCACAGTTTTGTCAACGGCATCGACGACGCACAGGTCATAGTGGTCAATGCGCTCGTCGTCGGACGGCGACCAGCTGACCGTGTAGAGCAGGGCATCCGCGTTGTCGGTCTCGCCGTTGACGCGGGTGATGGAGCTCGGCGCGCTGATGCCGGGCAGGCGCTGCTTAACGCTGTAATCCGCCACAGCGGACGCGCCGATTTCATTGGTGTCGGCTGCCGCCACACGGGTGACCTCGAGCCGGACCTTGTCATAGCGCCAGCTGTCGCTGCCGTTGGCCAGCATGGTATCCACGTTGACAGGCAGGGTAAAGCTGTTGCTGCCGCTGTTCTGAACCTTATCGGCCAGATTTACGCCGTCCTTCAGCGCAATTTGCTCCTGACCGGTCACATTGCCGTTCTCGTCCGTCAACAGGCCGTAGAGCTTGATGCTGTAGGTCGGCTTTTTCGTGCCCATGTCCTCTTGCGTCCAGTTGAACGTATAGGTCAGCTGATTGTTGTCCGGGTTCACCTTGCCGCCGTCGGTATCTTCGGCCAGCGTCGGGGCTTTCAGGACATTCAGGTTCAGCTGCTTGAAGATGATCTGCGGGGTCGTCTGTGTGGCCTGTATAGCCCAACTCTTGTCATCGGTGCGGTTCACGTCGGAGAAGCAGAGCGGCGTCAGATGGGCATAGGTATAGCTGTGCTCGCCCGTGCGAACGATCTCATAGCCGTTCTTCCACCAGATTTCTTTGTCGGTGTCGTTTGTCTCGTTCGCATGGCTGGCGATGGCTGCGGACACTTCCTCCGCCGTGGCATCCCAGCGTGTGGTCACATCGCCTTTACCGCTGGTGATGGGCACCGCAATGACAAGGAAGTCGGTGTAGTTGGACATAGCATCCGACGGCAGACTGTTCAGGTTGAAGGTGACGGGTGTCTCGGTGACGATGCCCTCCCGCGCGGCCAGCGTGATGTACTGGCCGTTCAGGGACTGCCCGTTGACCGTGTCATTGCCCAGATATTTTGCCAGCAGCATGACGCGGTAGGTCGGGCTGCCGTGGGTCGGGTCTGCCAACGTTGGCGTGAAGCCGAAAGTCACCGTTGCGGTAAAGTTTTCCGCCGATTGGCCGGTGCAGGTCACGTACTCTGTCGCGTTTTCTGCTTTGGTCAGCGTGCCCGCAGGCAGACCGTCTTCATTCTTCTTGGCATCTTCTTTGTTAACATCACGCCATTGGGATGGGACGTAGGTTTCGACCTTGTACTCCGCCGAGCGTAAATAGCTGGTGCTGCCCGCTGCCGGAGTTGCCAGCGCTGTAAAGGTCTTGGTCACCCCAATACTCCACGCTATGCGGATATACTTCTTCCCATTCTGCCTGCTGAACGTATAAGGGTTCGTTACACCGTTTCTTGTTACGGTTACTGTCCAGTTTTCATCCTTGGGGTAGTCCTCATAGTTTTTCAACACAAGAATTTGCTCATATTTAAATTCTTCGTTACCATCGACCTTCGTGCATTCGTTCCAGTTAAATTCCGAGCGCTTTACAAGGCGGACTTCCAGTTCCGGTTTCGGCAGGGCGTGCATAAAGGTCTGCACGCCGCTGGTGTTGGGGTTATCAGGCTGATTCGGGTCGTCGTTGGTGTTGTAGGGCGTTACACGCACGACGAAGTAACCCGTCCACGCTTTATCTGCCACAAAGGTATAGCTGCGCTGGTAGACGTCCGCGGTCAGGTAGGCGACCCCGGTGATGTTGCCTACGGCATCGCAGGGCAAAATCTCCACACGGTAATAGGAGGCGGGGCTGGCGTCCGTATCGGTAGGCGCTTCCCACGTAACCTCGTAGCGGCCATAGACGTTGTTGTCCGCGTCCTGCACCTGGCTGGCCTTGACTTGGATTTCTCCCGGCTGGGCGGGCTTGGTGCTGTCCAGCACGTACTTATAGTAGTTCTGGATGACCTCGTCGGTGATGTCGGTAATATCAACGTCTTTTTTGACCTTGCTATTCGCAGCTTCGCCGAATTGCAGCATCACAGTCGCTCTCTGTTTGCCGGGATTGGTCTCATCGCCCGCGCCGGTGTCATCGAAAATGTAGGCTTTGTTACCGTCGGTCTTACCGTCGGTCTTGATATAGGCAGAGTTTGGTTTGGCAGGCCAGCCCGCAGATGTAAGACCGCTAATCCACCACAGACTGTACGCTGCACCGTTCTCATCCTTTGCTGCCAAAGTGGGCAGGAACGCAATATAAGGATCTGTCTTACTATCGACGTTATAGCCTATGTACAGACGGTGTGCTTTTACTTTTTTCGAGGACGAGTCCCAATATGTCTCGTTGTAGGCCTTGTCACTTCCTTGCTCATCCGCTTTCTTCCAGTTACCTGTTGTACTGTTCGGTTTTACTGTGGTCAGTTTACGGGAATCTTTCTTAAAGAAGCTCTTGCCTGCATTTTCGGAATTTTCAATATAATAGTTGCCGTGGCCGGTGACATTCTCGTAACTCTGGCGCAAATAGGCAATCGGGAACCAATTTGTACCAACCGTCGCAAAGCAGTTTGTGACATTGGTTGCCTCTTGCGACCCAGAGCCATTACCGCGGCTGCCGACAATTCCGATTTTTCTGCCACACGTAAAGTCTGTATTAAGGTTTCGGCAGCGGTCAATATTTACCGTAACATTATCAATGTTCCCCTTGTTGTACGGGCCGATCCATGCCAGAATGCCGACTGCCTGCGATTCTGCCTTGATTGCACCGCTATTGACGCAGTCGATGATGTTCAGCGTCATAATATCGGTGGGCTTCTTCATCTCGATTTTACCGATAATGCCCGCACAGTCATTTGCGCCGTTTGAATCATACCAAATCTGACCGTAGTTACGGCAGGAAAGCACATTTGTGGTGCCGCCGGAAATAGGCTGGTCAATAATGCCGACAACACCGCCGACTGCACCGTAACCGCCTAAATTAAGGTCATGGTCGTTCGTGTTTGTTGTCATTTTGCCAAAATTGAAGCATTTCTGCACGGTTCCGCCGTAGTCCAGCCAATAGGCGATCACGCCGCCCACATTGGCCGAGCGGCTGTTGAACACACTGCCGCAGTTGACTACCTTGCTGACAGACCAGCGGTCATCGCTGCGGTTCTGCTGCTGGCCAATGACACCGCCCACATGGACAACAACACGATTTTTGCTCTTGAAAATGTTTTCATCGTCTGTATCATTCTTGTTATTCACGCGCGTAAACCGGCGCACGGCGGCACAGTTTACCACAGTGTCCAGCACGCTTTTGCCTGTGACGTTGGATTCGTTCTGGCCGACAATACCGCCGACGGTGGATGCCGTTGTCGCATTGTCAGAATAGACAAACCACTGACCGGTGGCGGAAGTGCCAATTGTACCGCGGAGAGAGTTAAAGCCTGCCAGACCGCCCAGATAACCGGCGGCACGGACGGTCTCGCTGTTGTTGCTGCCGCGCAGGGCGACAAGCAGATCATTGGCGGCAAGACCTGTGTCGCTGTAAACGTTCGTGTAGCCCTTGTCCGTCACAGTGTCAACGCCCTTGAGGCCCGCGTAGGTCTTGCCTGTGGTCAGCTCTGCCGCCATGCTGTTGATGCCGGCATTGGCATCTGCCGCATCCAGCCAATTATCAACCTGTGTAACAAGGGCGGGTTTTGTTGTGTCGCCGCTGACCAGCGCTTTTTTGCTGCCGCTGCCCTTGATAGTGCCGTTGTTGGAGCCCGCGACGCCGCCCACAAAGCCGTAACGCGCCGTGATGATGCTGCCCGCGCCGCCGTTGCTGCGCACGGTGGCGACATAGCTCTTGGTGATTTCGACATTGTTGCGGCCCGCAATGCCGCCCACATGGCTGGCACTGGCGAGCTTTTCGTCTGCGGTCTGGGTCGTGGTGATGTTGCTGATACCGCTGACCTGCAGTTTGATGTATTTGACCTCACAGCCGGTGATTGTGCTATTGTTCAGACCGGCAATGCCGCCCACCGTGCTGCCGGTGCTGCGCGCACCGACGGAGACAAGGCCGTCCGCGTCCGCGTTGCCGCCCATCGTGCCGGAATAGGTACACTGATCCAGGGTACCGTCGTTCTGGCCTGCGACGCCGCCCAAATTTGTATATTTATCAAGATTTTGTGTAAGGTCCAGCAGAACGTCAGTGCTGCTGACCGTGCCGTACTTCGTGGTGCGGCCCACAGCGCCGCCCAGCGTGACGGTGTTGGTGCCCGCGCGCAGACCGTTGTTCAGCGCCAGCGCACCGTTTTCGACCTGACAGCCGGTGACGATGCCCTCATTCATGCCCGCAAGGCCGCCGATGGTGACCGCCGGGGTGCTGAACCGCACGTTGGCGTTTTCCGCCAGCCTGACGTTGCGGATGGTCGCGTCCTTGCCGTTGTACGCTGCAACAGCGCCGATGCTCTCCGACGTGCCGGTGATCGTGCAGCCGCTTACGCTGCTGCTACTTTCCAGCCCGGTCTCCTGGCCGATGATGCCGAAGTTCGTGGCCGTGACGCCGCCCGCCGTGCCGTTGGCCGCGGTGACGTCGGCGCTGACCTGCACATTCTCAATCAGCGCGTCTTTATTATTATTGCCCGCGATGCCGCCCGCCTCGCCGTTGGTGGCGTAGACCTGATTCTGGGCATGAACGCAGGCGCTGATTTTGCCGCCCGCGGCGTTCACGCCCGCAATACCGCCCGCATATTTTGTGCTGGCGCGCACCGAGGCACGGTTCTCCACACGGGTGATTTCGGCGCTGTTCGTACCGGCCACACCGCCCGCGTAGTTGGCGGCAGTGACGCTGCTCAGGACCGCGCCGTTGGTGTTTTTAGCGCCGTAAATGCGGCCTGTATATATGCCGTTCTTCGTATTGATACCGGCCACGCCGCCCGCATAGCCGGTGGCGGTGACACTGCTTTGCAGCTTGCCGGACAGCGAAATGCTGCCGACGTTGGCACCGGCCACGCCGCCCGCGTACTGGTTGGCCTCTACCGTGCCAGTGCTGCTGTTGTTCCCCGTGCAGATGATGAGGCCCTTGCGGGTGCTTGCCGCAGCGTCACTGCCCAGGTTGACGCCCGCAATGCCGCCGACATAGTTGTCGCCGCGCACGGCGCAGTCTTTAGCCGGGTAGGCAGACTGAATAAGACCGCCGTTGACGCCCGCAACGCCGCCCAGATAGGTATACCCGGTTTCACGGTTGCCGAGGGACGCCGCCATGCTGCCGCCGGTGATCGTGCCCTCGTTCCAGCCCGCAAAGCCGCCCGCGGCGCACTTGTGAGCCACTGTGCCGTAGTTTGTGCAGTTTTCCAACGTTGTGTTGGGTGTGGCACAGCCGATGATACCGCCCGCCAGTGCGCCGTGCATGTCGTCGAAATCATAGCGGCCATCGGCCAGCGCGTTCAGCGATACGCCGCCTTTAAACGCGCCGTTGTTGGACGGGTTCAGGCCGCCGACGGACAGGGCATTCTGCATTGCGCCGTTGGTTGCATTTTGAATCGTCAGCTTCGTATTGGCGTCGTTTGCGCCGACGATGCCGCCGACGTAGATGTCGGCCTGCAGGTTGAGCTTGTTCTGAAAATCGGTCAGGGTGATTGTGCCGTCCGCCGTATTCGCGGCGGGGCTGTCGGTCAGTACGCCGGTGTTCTGGTCAATCGTCGGCAGCAGCGCCGCCAGCGTGACGTCCGCGGGCTTGGCCGCCAGCAGACGGTTGTAGCCGATGATGCCGCCCGCGACGGCGTCGGCCTCAACGCGGCCCGAGGCCACATCTGTGTTAAACGCGCCGCCGTCCGCCATGGCGAAGTTGCCCACCGGCAGGTTGGCGCCGATGACGCCGCCGACAAGCTGCTGACCCGCCACGCGGCTGACCGCCACAGTGGCGGAGGGCAGCGTGGAGGCGCAGTTCAGGCCGATCATGCCGCCGACAGCCTTGCCCGCCGCCACGATCTGGCCGCTGATGGTCAGGTTCTGGGTGGAGGTGTTGGAGATCGTCGCATTTTCATCGTTATAACCGGCCACGCCGCCCACGTAGTTGTTGCCGTACAGGATGGCACCCAGCGTCGGGGTGCCGCTCTTATCCCACGTCACAACGCCGTATTTACCGTTGCAGCCCGCGATGCCGCCGACGTAGTCAGCGCAGCCGCTCAGCTCCTTTAACAGGTTGATGCGGCGGGTGTCGGTGGCGTTGTCGCCGGACATACGGTTGGCGCAGTTCTGCACGGTGGCTTTGGCAGTCTTGTCTTCACTGCCGCCCCAGTCGGCATCATTGACGCCGACGATGCCGCCGACGTAGGCCGCGTTCTGCCCAAAGGCCGCGACCAGACCCGTATTGGTCATGCCGTTGATTATGCTGTTGCTGCCGTTGACCGACACGATGCCGCCGACGTAGCGGCTGCCAAAGACGTCACTGCTGTTCGTATCGTTCTGTTTTACGCCGCTGCCGGTAAAGCCACCGGCCAGACCGCCCACAAACCGGCTGCCGAGCACGTAGCCCTTGCCGGTCTTGCAGTTGTCCAGCGTAATATCCTTGCCGTAGCCGATAAGGCCGCCGACGAAATCGCCCTTGAGGGGGCTGGCGTCGGTCAACGCGCCGGTTTTGTCAAAGCCCGCCTTGACCTGCTCCTTGAACTGGGTCTCGGTCAGGTCGCTGCGGGTCACGCTTTCGCACCCTTTCAGGGTCACGCCCCTGCCGTAGCCCGCAATGCCGCCGAAGAACTGCCCCAGCACCAGGCTGCGCGCATCGCCCGCGGTATCGCCCTTATAGTTGGCGCCCGCGCTGACCGTGCCGTTGTTCCTCAGGCCCGTCAGCACCGGCGGCGTGCTGGTATTTGCGCCTGTCGTAAACAGGTTGCCGACGATGCCGCCCGTAAAGCCGTTGCCGGTCACAAAGCCGTTGTTGACGATGTTCGTTTTACTGTCTGTTTTCATCTGGGCGGCGTCCACCGTGCCGAACACGCCGCCCACGCCGACGCTGCGCCAGAGGGAGTTTTCGTCATTCGGCTCGGCTGCCGCGGCAGCGTAGCGGGCCTTCTCGGCCTGTTGGTCTGCCGCTGTGTTTGCAACGGATTGCGTGTCCTTGTCCACAAGCAGACCCGCCACCGTCACGTCCGACGCAACGGTCAGGTCCTGCATGACGGAATCCGTTTCGGGTATGGCAACGCCGACGAGACCGCCAATGCCGCGCGGCTCGTCTGTATAATAGGTATAGCTTTTGCCGCCAGCGTTTTGCGTCTGCGCTTTGCGCTGCGTTGCGGTGGTTTTGTTGTCAAACGCCAGCGCCGCGGCCACCAGCGCACTGGTCGAGGAGTTCGTGCCGCGGGTCAGGGCGCAGTTTTCCAGCGTGCCGGTGTTGACGCCGCAGAGTGCGCCGACAGCACGCACATCGCGCCAGTTCTCGTCGTCCTTCGCCAGCGCCGTGACGAATTTGGTCGCGGTCAGCTTGAGCTGGTCTGCCTTCGGCAACGTACCGGCGTCGACAGTCTCGGTCTTGACGTTGACCTGAATGTCCGGGTCGCGCAGTGTGATGTAAGAAATTTTGCCCTTGTTCTCGCCGATAAGGCCGACATAGTGGTCGGCCAGCTCGTCCTTCCCTGCCTTGCCGGTTTTTGCAACGGACTTGCTGCTCAATTGCAGATTGAGGATGGGCACACGGGTCGTTTGGGTTGTAACACCCGCTGTTTTGCTCGTAAGTACGATTTTTTCACCCAGCTCCGGGATCGTCGGCCAGGCGACAGGGTCATTGAGGGACGGCACCTTGGCCGCCGGGTACCGCTCACCCGACGCGCAGTAGACCGTAACGCCGCCGCCCGTCCAGTTCAGGGCGGTGCTGTTGCTGGCCTGGGGGGTCAGCGTGTAGGTGCCCTTGTCGTCAATCTTCCAATCCGCAGACCAGCGCAGGTTGTACAGATGGCGGAAATATTTCAGGTCAGCCGTGACCGCCGTGCCGCCCTTGGCCAGCAGGGTGTTTTCCTCGTTCGTCGTTTCCTCTTTGCTGGCTGTGTAGGTATCGCTGTAGTTCTCCCGCGGCTCGGCGCGCATGGCAATGTAGATGTCCTTCGGGTCGTTCAGCAGACGGGTGATGCTGTACAGGCTCGTGGCGGCAACCTCGTCGTTCTCACACGCGCGCAGCAGCGCCGCGTCCGCCATGGCGTCCAGCGTCAGCACAAAGCTGCCCTTGTTGTAGCTTAACGGGAAGTAGAGTTTCTTCTCCTCGGTGCCGGTCTGCTGGTCCGCGGCGTCGTATTGGTAGATAACAACAGGCATCTCTGTGATGACCTGCTTGTTATCATCCGCCGCACCCGCGGTGTCGCGCTTGATCGTGATGGTAAACAGCGGCTTCCGGTTGTCGCCGGTGTCCCCGGCGGCGTAGGCCGTGGCCGTGTAGGAGGTGTCCAGATCACCGAGGCTGGAGTTGCCGCTCCAGCTCAGGGTCAGCGTCTCGCCGTTCGTCAGGCGTGGATTCTTGACCTTCAGCTTCGTCTGCACCAGCTGCACAACGTTGACGCGGTCCTCGGCAGAGTAGTAGCCGACAAGGCTGTCATTGCGGCGGTGGTCATAGCTGCGATCATAAATATTCGTAGCACCGTCCTGATTGAAGCGGAGCTTATCGGATTTGGTATCGTAAAAGACCGAGTAAACCTGCCCGCTCTGCACGTCGATCTCGACGCAGATCGAGGCATTCAGCAGCGAGGCGTCGTAGATGTAATCGCCCAGCAGCCGCTCCACCAGCGCGTTATGGTTGCCCGCGGCAGCGCCCGTGCGGTCATAGTAGAGCGCGGCCACGTTCTGGTCCAGTTCGGTCTTGGTGCGGCTCACAAGGGTATTGCCGCCCGCGTCGGTCACGGTGACGTCGTTCTGGAAGTGGTCGCCCCTGTCGCCTTCCTCCATGGCCTGCCGGCGGAACGCGTCCAGCTCCCCCGCCGTCTCCATCCGGGTCAGGGAGATCTGCGCCGTCTGGAACAGCGTGCGGGCGTTGGCCTCGTTCTTTTCGAACCGGGCCAGCCGCGTGTAGGCGATCAGCCCGCCGCCGACCAGCGCCGCCAGAATGGCCGTGATAGCCAGAACGACCATCAGCTCCACCAGCGTAAAGCCTTTCTTTTTGTTTTTTATATTTTTATTGTACTGCACCATAGATGCTCCCGTCGTTTCTCCGGTGAAAGGTTACAATTAGACACAATATCAGATTATATATATTGTCATTATACTCGGAATGTGACGTTTTCGCAAGAAACTCCGCGAGATTTCAGCAAATTTACACCAAATATAGTGGGTCAGCGGCAAGTTGTGCACGATTTCGCCATAATTTCCGTTAGCTTTGAACAAAAAGCAGAGTTTTTTTCGCGAAATTTCTTGCAAATACAGGCCCGGCACGCTATACTAAATAGTGCGTTATTATATGGTAGAGGATGTGTAACAATGCTGGCAGCACGACTGGGCGCATGGCTGCGCCATACCGGGGAACGCTGGGCCAAAGCTGCGTTTGCGGAAAAGCTCGCCGTACTGCTGGCGCTGGGCGCTGTCCTGTATACTATTGTGACCGGCGCGGCGGAGCTGCGCTATCAAGCCCGTGCGCGGGAGGCCCTGGCTCAGGTCAAGGCTGCGCGGCTGGCGGCCAGTGCCGTGTCTGCCCAGTGCTACTCCGCCGGGCAGACGTTCGCCGACCAGACAAGCGCGGACGGCTTTGCGGACGGCATCGCCGAGGAAATCCGCACGCTGGGCTCACTGCCCGGCACGGTGACGCTTTTGCAGATCGACCCGAACGGCTACACCGTGCAGCGGCTCCTGTATCAGGAGAACGGCATGTACGCTATCTATGATGCCGACGGCGGTTACCGCGTTTTCCGCGCGGAGGACCGGCTGCAATACGGCGCGGGGGTGGGCCATGCTGCTGCTTGAGCTTCTGCTGGGACTCATTCGTTTTCTGCTGGGCGCGGCGCTGTTCAGCTTTATGAACGTCATCGCGTGGCGGCTGCCGCGGGGCATGGACCCGCTGAAGGGCCGCAGCGTATGCCCGCAGTGCGGCCACACGCTGGGTGCGCCGGACTTAGTGCCTGTGTTCAGCTGGTTATTCTTGCGCGGGCGGTGCCGCCACTGCGGTGCGCACATTCCGGCGCGGTACCTGCTGGTGGAGCTTCTGGGCGGCGTGCTGGCGCTGGGCTGCACTTGGCGGTACGGCGCTGCCTACGCCCTGCCGGGCGGGCTGTTCGGCATGAGCTGGGCCGCGCTGCTGGCGCTGGCGGTCTGCGGGATCTTGCTGAGCGTTTCGCTCATTGATGCCGAGACGCAGACCATCCCGGACCGGCTGAATCTGGCGCTGGCGGTCTGCGGCGCGGTGAGCGTGCTGCTCTCCCCTGCCGACTGGCTGCCGCACATCATCGGTGCGCTCTGCGTCAGTGTGCCGATGTTTCTGCTCTGCCTTGTCATCGACGGCGCGTTCGGCGGCGGCGACATCAAGCTGATGGCAGCCGCCGGGCTGTTCCTGGGCTGGCAGAATACGCTGCTGGCGATGTTTTTCGGCATTGTTTTTGGCGGTATATACGGCATATACCTGCTGGCCGCCAAAAAGGCAGGGAAGAAGGACCACTTCGCCTTCGGCCCGTTTCTGTGTGCGGGCATCGTGATCGCAATGCTGTTTGGCGGGCCCGTTTTGGAATGGTACTGCGCGTTTTTGTGATGTTCCTTGCCTCCCTCTGCGAGTCGACAAATCTTGGCCTAGGAATTTTAGTAATATGCTCTAATCCC
>OHBM01001822.1_pt1 | contig 15053 bp, 10 predicted proteins | sample 1577251 | NCBI WGS metagenome assembly OHBM01 (sample SAMEA3541557, study PRJEB24748) | human gut metagenome | biome: human gut; feature: human-associated habitat; material: faeces | place: China | collected 2012 | reverse complement strand
CGGTATTTTCTGCACTGCTGTCCGGAACTATCTCAGACTCAGCCTTGCTTTCATCAGCCACGCTGTCACTGTTGTTATCATCAAAGCTGTAATCCTCGCCATATCCATAGTCGCTGGACGTTGCTATCTTCCAGCCGTCAGAGGTACGCAAAAGATAAAATTCAGCATATTCATAACTGAAAATCGCCTTGTATGAAGATGTGCTAGGCTCATAGTTGTCGGAATTTGTGTAGTTACCGCTTGTCATGGTGTTTATGCCGTTGGTTGTGAGAAAAGTTGGGTCGCCCTTTGATACGTCATAGCACACATTGTATATCATAGTGACCTTTGCTCCGTCAGCTCCGCTCTTGTTTATTGACATCTCTTTTATGTCATACTCAGCCGAGGTGATATCTCCCCCCTGCGCTGCAACTTCAGCCTGGTTTATTTCCTCCAGAAGTCCTGACTTTGACGAAGCGTACTCATTGTCCGATATGGTGTAGTCAGCATAATGCTTATTTACGAAATCTGTCAGTTGACTTTTTAACTTATCACTGCTTCCAACGTTTGCACTTGTCAAGTCTGCGATATAATCCCTCATGGTCTGTTCTATCTCAGGCTTGGAAGTCTTGAACTGGTTGTTATCATACACTGAGTAGCATACAACGCCCAGCGCAAGCACACCGCCAAGAACCAGACCTCTGTTTATGTTTCTTAGTTTCACTGTTTCTCCTCCTTGTGTTTTACCTTTTTCAGACGTATTATTGGTGTCGTATATAAGTTTATCATAGCCCTTTCCAACTGTCAACCGCTTTAAGAAACGCTTAAGATTTTCATAAGACAACCATACAGACCATAAGATAAAATACGTTCTTTGTTTAAATATCTGTAGTGGCGAACAGTTCGCTCTCCTTATTAGCGTATTTGCAGGCAAAGCAAAAAGGCGGTGGAACACGCACGATAACGTATCCCACCGCCTGTATGGAATGAGGAAAATTACCCGTTTTATAAAAACAGCTTCAGGTCATTCTCTGCCTTTTTCGGGTCTTTAAGACTTATGCTCCTTACCGCCTTTCTCAGTGGCAGTATCCTTGACGGAACTACCGACAGCATATCCACATCAAGCTCCAAAAATATCTCTGTGAGCGTTGGGTCGCCTGCTATCTCACCGCAAATGCCTGCTTTTATGCCGTTTGCATGGGCGTTGTCGCACACCATTTTTATCATTCGCAGCAGTGCCCTGTGATTTTTCGGGGACACTCTGTCATAGCATGGGTTCTGCCTGTCAAGTGCAAAGGTGAACTGCTCAAGGTCGTTGGTGCCGATGTTGAAAAAGTCCGCCTCCTTGGCTATGATATCGCTTGTCATCACCGCCGCAGGGGTCTCTATCATTGCCCCGAGCTTAACATTGTCGGCAAATTTCCTGCCCTCTTTTATAAGCTCTGCCTTGACCTGCACGATAAGCTCTTTCACCCTCAGTATCTCGCTCACGTCTATGACCATAGGCAGAAGTATTGAAAGCTGTCCGTAAACAGACGCTCTGTATAATGCCCTTAGCTGTGTTTTGAATATGCTTTCTCTTTCAAGACAAAATCGTATGCCTCTACAGCCCATAGAGGGATTTCTCTCAGCACTCATGTCTGCACAATCAGGTATCTTGTCTGCACCTATATCATAAGTGCCTATTATGACCTCTTTACCCTCCATTGCCTCCAATGCCTTGCGGTAGATGTAAAACTGAAAATCCTCGTCAGGAAAAGCAGGTCTGTCAAAGCACATAAACTCCGTTCTGAAAAGACCTATCCCACCTGCGTCGTTTTTTACCGCTGATTCAAGCTCCTCAGAGTTGAGTATGTTCGCATATATCTTTATCTCATGTCCGTCACGAGTGATGTTCTTTCTTCCTTTGAGCCTTGTGAGAAGTTCTTTTTTCCTGCCCTCAACGGCTTCCTTGTATTCAAGCTGTCTGAGCGTATGCTCGTCAGGCTCTATGTAAAGCGTTCCGCTGTAGCCGTCAAGGACGGCTTCCTTGCCCTCGTATTCGTCAGAAAGCTCCGTTCCAACGTTCACAATGGCAGGTATGCCAAGATTTTTCGCAAGTATCGCAGTATGAGAGTTCACAGAACCGGACCTTGTGCAGAAGCCCTTTATCTTCGTCTTGTCCATGAGCAGGGTTTCTGAGGGCATAAGGTCACCGGTGCAGATAATGGCGTTCTCTCTGAGTATGGGAAGCTTGTCGGCACAGTTTAATATGTGTCTTAAAAGTCTGTTTGAAACGTCCTTGACGTCAGCCGCTCTGCTTTGCATATATTCGCTGTCCATTTGTGCCAGCATCTCTGCAAAGCTTCTTGAAGTGCTTGCGACCGCATAATCGGCATTGAAATGCTCGTCAAGTATCTTTGTGCGAATACTGCTGTCGTATTGCTCGTCGGTGATAAGCATTTGGTGTATCACAAATATTTGAGCGTCGCCTTCCCCAACGCTTAACCTTGCACGGTCATAAAGCTCCCCAAGCTCCACTAAGGCAGCGTTTTTAGCCTTGATATATTTTTTGTATTCAAGTTCAGGGTCGGACACTTTTATCTTGTTGATGATAAATTCGTCACGATGATAAAAGGTCAGCTTTCCTCTTGCAATGCTTCCGAATACCGACCGTCCTTTTATGCATATCATGAGCGCTCACCCCCAAAAAACATACCTATCTGATATAATTATATCACCCTTTGATTAACGATAAAAGTAAAATGCCGTCTGTTTACAAAATATTAACAATATTCGTGATTTTAGCAAACAAGACAATCAATATTTCAGCAAATTTAACAAATCAGAAACATTTTGCGACCTTATGTCAAAATCAGAATAGTACAATCCCTAAAAATCATATGATTAAAAAGCGTATGAGCGATACTTTATATAAGGAGGGACAAATATGTTTTCAGCACTGTTTGAACTGCTTACGGGAAATTTTCTATTTTTCGCACTGCATTTTGACAGCCGCAGCGTGTTTCCAAAACCGCTTTCGGCGAAGGAGGAGCGTGAGTGTTTTGAGAGAATGGCGCAGGGTGACAAGGCGGCAAAGGATAAGCTTATCGAACACAATCTTCGTCTTGTGGCACACATTATAAAAAAGTATTATTCAAATTCCACAGATCAGGAGGATCTTATCTCTATCGGCACTATCGGTCTAATAAAAGCTGTGTCAACATTTGACCACAAGAAAGGCTGTCGCTTCGCCACCTATGGGAGCAGGTGCGTGGAGAACGAGATACTAATGCACTTCCGCTCCCAGAAAAAGTCTGCCAACGATATCCACTTTGACGAGCCTGTTGACTCCGATAAGGACGGCAATCAGCTTTGCCTTATCGACATAATCGCAGACGGAGAGGACGTTGCCGACAAAATAGAGCTTTCCATTCGCAGTGAACAGCTCTACCGCTATATCGAAAGCTCTCTTGATGAGCGTGAAAGACAGATAGTCACTCTGCGCTATGGTCTTTTCGGTCAGCCGCAACTGCCGCAGCGAGAAGTCGCAAAACGCCTTGGTATCTCACGTTCCTATGTTTCAAGGATAGAAAAGAAAGCCTTGAAGCTTCTTAAAGACCGCTTCGATAAGCAGTGATAGGCGTTGACGCAGTAGGGGCGAACAGCGTTCGCCCGCTGATTATCATATCATGTCATTACTTTAGCACTCACGAAACTAATATGCTAGCACTCGTATAATGAGAGTGCTAAAATTCAGCTAATGTTCACAATATCTTCACACAATGAACACATAGCAGGGGTATCATAAAGACAATGAAGAAAGGAAATGATACCAATGGAAGAGCAGAATAAATTATAAAAGCTTACAAGATAAATTAAGATATAACACATCAAGGAGGAATTTATATGTTTGGACTTACACCATTTGAAAGAAAGAGCTACGACCTGTTTAACGCATTCCATGATTTTGAGAATGATTTCTTTGGAGAAAATGCACTCCAGAGCTTCAAGACCGATATCAAGGACGAGGGCGACAAATATGTAATGGAAGCAGAGCTTCCGGGCTTTGATAAGGACGATATCAAGCTTGACATCTCAGGCAACGATCTTGTTCTTACCGCTGAGCATAAGGCAGAGACAGAGGATAAGAAAGACAAGTATATCCGCCGTGAGAGGACATACGGTTCTTATCAGAGAAGCTTTGACCTTACAGGCATTGATACGGGCAATATCGCCGCAGAGTACAAGAATGGTATCCTGACCCTCGACCTGCCAAAGATGCAGGAGGTAAAGCCCGAAACCAAAAGACTTGAGATAAAGTGATTTAGGTAAAGCCAAGGCTTTGAATGAGGCGATACCAATGGGTCACGATATGATTTGCAATAGGTTTTGCTAGAATAAAATATCCGTGAGAGCGAAATGCCCCCACGGATATTTTTTGTTATCACGATTTTTTCTCACGACTTTTGAGCCATATTTTTCGTATTAGTATGGCAAGTAAAATTCCTGCCACTGCACCGCTTGTGTCGATAAGAACATCACGCACCTGCCCTGCACGCCCCGGCACGAAAAGCTGATGTATCTCATCGCTTGAAGCGTAGATGCAAGAGAACACTGCCGCAAAAAGCCCTCTGTATCCAAGCTTTTTCACCTTTGAAAGATTGATAAACGCCAGTATTCCAAGCAAAGCGTATTCGCTGAAATGCGCAAGCTTTCTTATTATGAACGTGGCGGTGTCCTTGTATTCCGCCTGCGCTGTAGCGTCAAGGCTGTCATATACAGGGTTGACAAATTCTATCACTGCGTTAAACACCGCATTTGATTGCTTGTTGGACTCGTCAGCATTGTTTGCCGAGAACATGAATATCACCACGCACCACAGCACAAGTGCCGACCCTTTAAGTATTATCTTTATCCTGCCTTTTGAAGTTGCTTTCAATGTAGCCTTTCAGCTCCTCTTTTTTGTTTTCCACCTTTTCGTCTATAACACCATTCAATGCAAGTTCCAGCCCAATGCCGATATCCTTTCCGCCGAAGCCCATTTGTATAAGATCCTTGCCGTTTATGTCAAGGTCGCAAATGTGGATACACTCGTTGTCCTCTTTTATCTCCATTGCAAGCTCTGCGATATGGTCAAGTTCTGCAAGCTTTTCCTGCCGTTTGTAGTCCGACTGGGCATATGTGTCAGCCCTGCGCACCTCCAGATAATCCATAACAAAGTCAAAGTCATGCTGAGCCATAAATCTCCGCACCGACTTTTTCGTGGCAGCTATCCTGTTGTCATGCTCCCATATAAGCTCATAAATATATTTCGCCGACGCATTGTCTATCCTGAGCCTTTTGAGTATCTTCTCCGCCATGTAAGCCCCCTCGAACTGGTGCTTTTTAAAGTGCGAAATGCCGTTCTCGTCAACAGTGTGCATTCTCGGCTTGCCGATATCGTGAAGAAGCATAGTAAGCCTCATCTGCCACTGTGGTCTGACGTTCTCAACGCTCAAACAAATGTGACCGTAAACATCAAGAAAATGGTGGGGATTGTTCTGCCTGAAATCAAAGCTTTCCCGAAGCTCAGGTATGAACACCGCTATGACCTCACGATAGTCAAGCAATATCTTCCTTGCACCCTTTCCGCAGAGAAGCTTTTTAAGCTCCGACGCAATGCGTTCAGCGGAAATGCTTTTTAAAAGCTCACGCTGTTCAAGTATAGCCTTTGAGGTCTTTTCCTCAATCTCAAACCCAAGGCATGAAGAAAATCTCAGCCCTCTTAATATCCTCAAAGCGTCCTCGTCAAAACGCTTTTCAGGCTCGCCAACGCATTTTATAATGCCCTTTTCAAGGTCGCCTTGTCCACCGTAAAGGTCAATAAGCCCCTCTTTTGGTGAGTATGCCATAGCGTTCACAGTAAAGTCACGACGTTTTAAGTCCTCCTCCAGCGAGCTTTCAAATGTCACCTGAGCAGGCTTTCTATGCCCTATATACTCTCCGTCACTGCGATAACAGGTTATCTCCACCGGCTCGCTCTCTATCAAAACAGTGAGCGTGCCATGCTTCAGCCCGGTTTCAATAGTGCGGAAATTTGCGAAAACTTCAAGCATTTTGTCAGGGGTGCAGTTTGTGCAGACATCGTAATCATGAGGCTTTTTGCCAAGCAAACTATCTCTTACACAGCCACCGACTATATATCCCTCGTAGCCGCACTCATTCAGCCTGTCAAGAGCCGTTCTGACAAACTGCGGAATAAAGATCTCCAATTTACTGCCTCCCTTTATAGTTTTGTGAATTATGTGCGACTTTCGGGTCATAATATTTACATGAATATCTCGAAAATAATTGACCCCAAAATCTCACGGAGAGCGTTCCTCGCCCTCACGGGTATAGTGAGCGCACTTATGCAATCTATCTTGAATTTGCCGTGGCTTGCGTTTTTTATCTTTGCGCCAATGGTGCATTGCCTGTCAGTCTGCCATGAAAAAAGGGCTTTCAGGCTTGATTTTCTGTGCTTTTTTGTACCATATTATCTTTTTCAGCTCACTTTTATGCTCACCATATGGAAAATATGCCCTCTGCCGTCCTTTGCCGCTATACCTCTTGCCACTTTAGCGTGGTTAGGTCTTACCTTGTGGGAGTGTATCCTTATGTATATTCCACTGAGCCTTTTCCTGCCCCTGCGACCGCATCTCAAACACCGTTTATCTGAGATAGTTTTGCTCTGCCTGCTTTTGACAGCAGGGGAGTGGCTTCAAGAGAAAGTTCCGATTTTGGCGTTTCCGTGGTCTGCGGCATGGCTAGCTGTAACAAGTTCGCCGCTGCTTTTGCAATCCGCCACGCTCATAAGCTGCCGTCTTACAAGCTTTATAATTTTCCTGCTCAACGGTCTGCATGGGGAGATATATACCGGCAAAAAGCGTTTTGCATACACCGCCTTTGCACTGCTTTTGCAGGGGGCAAATTTAAGCTACGGACTTTATTCCATAAACCTCGACAAAAAGCTTGATAACATCTACCCTCAGATAGACGTTATCTGCGCACAGGATAGTCTGGAGGGCAGGGAAAAATCACACCGTAAAGCCCTTGACTCAGCACGCTCCTATCTTTCTATAATGGAAAGCTGTTGGCGGTGGGGTACTGACCTTGTTCTGCTTCCTGAAACTGCCGTGCCGAAAGACTATGACGAACAGCTAAAAGAATTTTCCCTTATATCAGACTTTGCCGCCACCCATGGGTGTACCCTTGTGACAGGCTCGTTCTATCTTGAAAACGGCAAGGATTACAACGCCCTTTTCGCCTATGATAAAAACGGCATTGCGTCTTCGCCCTACCTGAAACAAGTGCTTGTGCCTTTCGGTGAAAAGACACCTTTTGCAGGCATTTTTCACCTTGACACTATGAGCGAATGTGCAGACGAAAGACACACCAAGCCCCTCGCCTCAGACGGCATGACCATAGGCTCTGTTATCTGCATAGAGTCCATTTTCCCAAGCCTTGTGAGCCGACAGAAAGAGCAGGGCGCACAGATAATTTGCGTTTCCACCAACGATTCATGGTTTGGCAAAAGCTCCGCCCGTGAACAGCATTACCGCCACTGCATAATGCGAGCCGTTGAGAACAGAAGATATGTCCTCCGTGCAGGAAACTGCGGAATATCGGCGATAATATCTCCCACAGGCGAGCAACTGTCCGTAAAATCGGACAAATCAAAAGGTGCGGTGTGGGGAAAAGTTACCCTTATTGGCAGGTAACTTTGAGCAACACAATCTTATTAGGTGTATCAGACAACTCCGATATCCGACGGGCGAACAGTGTTCGCCCCTACCGCCCTTTGTCGGGTTTCATGGTTTGTGCGATAAATTATAAGGCGAAACCTCGAGGAGCGGGACGTCGTATTTCTGTGAGCTTGCGAACAGAAATTGCGCCGCTCCCCTACAAGATCGTGCCAAAGCACAAATTCATATGTAGGGGCGAACATTGTTCGCCCGCATTTTTTTGCACAAACTACAGAAACCCTACCAAGCTCGTATTTTTACCACTCTATCTCAAAAAGTCTGGCCATATAAGGTCTGTCAAACTTAACGGAAACATTGCCCGTTGTCTTTGAAAACTCCACAGGGGTTTCGCTGAAATCAGGATAAATGCACTTCACCCTTGCGTCAACACCTTTGAGGAAGTCGATAGTCAGAGCGCAGGTGTCGCTCTTGCCCTCTCTCCTCCATACGGCAAGATAAGCCTTGTTGCCGTTTCTCAGACCGAGAGATACCCAGTCGTCCGAAAATTTGGACAGTCCCAAGCTCCAGAACGGCACTGCTTCCTTTATGTCCGCCCTTATCTTCTTGTAAACGCTGATAGCTTCCTTAACAAGTGCCTTGCGTTCAGGGTCGATGTTGCCAAGATGACCGCTCTGGTGTATTCTCAAAAGCATTGCGTTAATCATGTTGAAAACAACTTCCTCCCTGTCACCTGAGGTGATAGGATAAGCCCAGATAGCCGATTGCTCAGGGCAAAGGGCAGTAGGGGAGTTCGCTGCAATGGTACAGTATTTTTTGTAATCGTCCTGATCTGAGGTGGACTGAATGGAGTATCTTGAAAGCATCGCATAGTCCATTCTGAGTCCGCCGCTGGAGCAGTTTTCTATAATAAGGTCAGGGTGACGAGCAAAAACACCGTCAAGCCATTCAAGGTAAGCCTTTTCATGACCCCACAGACCCTCGCCAACGCTGTCGCAGTTCTGTTCAGTGCCTATACCAGGCTCTATGTTGTAATCCATTTTTATGTAGCCAATGCCGTATTCAGAAACAAGCCTGTCTATTACCTCGTCAGCGTGGGAACGGACTTTCGGGTTTCTGAAATCAAGCTGATAACGGCTTCTGTCATAGACTCTCTTGCCGTGACGTGTGAAGAACCAACTGTCATCGCAAACGCTGTCCACAAGCGGACACTTTATTCCCATGACCTCTATTTCAAGCCAAAGTCCAGGTATCATGCCCTTTTTGCGGATATAGTCGGCAACTTCCTTTACGCCGTTAGGAAAACGCTTTCTGCTCTCTTTCCATTCGCCGACCTCGTCCCACCAAAAACCGTCAGCATACCAGCCTGCGTCAATGCAGAAATATTCACAGCCTGCCTCTGCCGCAGCGTCCACAAGTGGAAACTCCTTTTCAGCCGTAGGGTCGCCCCAAAGACAGTTCATGTAGTCGTTGAATATTACCGCAAGCCTCTGATTGTCCTTGTTGCGACGACGTATTTTTCTGCGGTATTTCGTCAGCTCGCCCATAGCCTTGTCAAAGCTTCCTGCCACCGAGCCTACTGCACATTTCACGCTTTCTATGCTCTCGTTAGGTGCAAGGTTTTTGTACCAGTGGGACTCTATCTCAGACGGACCAGAAAGCTGTAAATAGAAATGTCCTCCCACGTCCGAAAGCTCCCAGTGCCAAGAGCCGTTTTGCTCTATCTGCCAAAACAGCACTGAGCCTGCTTCTGTGTTTTCAAGCACACCCATTGGTATGTATTCCTTTGCCGACCAGTTTCCAACATTTGTGCAGGCAAATACCTTTGATGAACGCTGTTCCGTAGGCTTTGCAGATGAAGCAAGCCCTACCTGTTCAAGGGTGTAGTCCTGCCACTGCAATTCACGCTGCCATGAGTTGTGGCATACCCATATCTTCATCTTGTCTTCAGGTTTTTTAAGCCCCTCTTTTTCTACGCCAGTCAGCGCAAAGGAGGACATATATTCAATGGTCTGTACCTCGCTGCCCTTGTTTGTAAGGGTAGTCCAACAGCGTACAACAGACGTGCCGGTGTAAAACTGATAGTGGGACACAGCTTCAAGACCCGTGCCCTCATCAAAGGTCACAAGCTCAAGCTTTCTGCCAAGATCGTTGTTCACATCACGGAAGTCCTTGAACTTCATTCTCCAGCCCGGAGCGGTCACAATATATTTGTTGCCGTGACGCTCGTCAGGACGGTCGATACCGCTCGCCTGTATCTCTACAGGTCTGAAAGTTTTCAGCCCCATGTATGAAGCCGCCTTGGCTTCATCAAAAGGCAGAGCAGAGAAGTGCAGAAGCTTCGCCTCGTTCTCGTCTGTTATCTCAAATACTATATTAATGCCGTTTTCATATATCTCAATACGTTTCATATTGGCATATTTCCCTTCGTGATCTGTTTATCTGTACATATTATTGTACAACTATATCATTTTCGCAAGCTCGTCAAGTATCCTGTGAGCGGCTTGTTCTTTGGTCATAATAGGCAGCTCCACAGCACCGCCCTCAGTGATAAGGGTGATAACATTAGTGTCCGTCTTGAAGCCTGCACCAGCGGTCTTTAGTGAGTTTGCGCATATCATATCGCAGTTTTTGTTGGTGAGCTTTTTCTCAGAGTTCTTGATAACGTCCTGCGTTTCCATGGAAAAACCGCATATGACCTGACCGTCACGTTTGTGCTGACCGAGATAGCCGAGGATATCCTTTGTGCGCTTTAGCTCTATCTTCATGTCGTCGTCAGACTTCTTTATCTTGTTGTCAGCCACCGCAGCAGGCGTGTAGTCAGCCACAGCCGCCGCCTTTACGATAATATCCTGCTCAGGAGCAAGCTTTGTGACAGCTTCAAACATATCCGCCGCAGACTTTACGTTCACAACGTCCACGAACATAGGCGGCAAAACCTCCATATGACCTGCCACCAACGTCACCTTTGCACCTCTTTGCATAGCCGCTTTAGCAAGTGCACAGCCCATTTTTCCGCTTGAATGATTAGTGATGTACCTCACAGGGTCGATAGCCTCCATGGTCGCACCAGCCGTAACAAGCACATTTTTGCCTGCAAGATCCTTCTCAAAAGCAAGCTCCCGAAGAATGTATTCAAACAACACCTCAGGCTCAGGCATTCTGCCGTCGCCGTCATCACCGTTTGCAAGCATACCTCTGTCAGGAGCGATGATCTCGTAGCCGAAACGCTCAAGCTTCTGGATATTGTCCTGCACAATAGGATTGTGATACATATTGTGGTTCATGGCAGGGGATATCATTTTTTTGCAAGGGCAAGCCATGACAGTGGTGGTGAGCATATCGTCAGCAATGCCGTATGCTATCTTTCCGATAACATTAGCGGAAGCAGGAGCGACCATAACAAGGTCAGCCTGCTTTGCAAGAGCAACGTGTTCAACACTGTATTGAAAATTTCTGTCAAAAGTATCTATAAGGCACTTGTTGCCTGTGAGGGATTCAAAAGTGATAGGGTTTATAAATTGAGTGGCGTTCTGTGTCATGAGTACCTGAACATTGCAGCCTTGCTTTTTGAGCAGCCTTGCTAAAGTTGGGATCTTGTAAGCCGCGATACTGCCGCTGATGCCGAGAACGACCGTCTTACCTGAAAGAAGCATAGAGATGACCTCCTTAGTGAAATATACAAGGCAACACCGCACAAAGCCCGCCTGACGGCTTTGCACGCCATCTGCCTGCGGAATTTTTATGCGATCTGACAAAAAATCTGACTACGCATCTGACGCACGATCTTTGTGCAGTATTACCTTAAATATAGTATAACACAGATCATGGTGAAATGCAAGATTTCAAGTGATAAGTGAGCATGGAGAATAACAAAAGACCGCTGTTCACAGATGCCCGTGAACAGCGGTCTGAACCATATGTCAATCCTTGTATTGCGAAGTTATCCCGAAGTATTCTTCAAGAGAAAGTCCGCTGTTGGTTATGTTTTGTGCTAAAGGCGTGCCTACATATCTTATGTGCCAAGACTCATACTGATAACCGGTGTAAGCCTCTTTGCCCTTTGGACGCACAGCTGCTTGAACACATTTGGGATGTTGCGGGCGACTTTGTGAATGACAACACCTTGACCGTTTATATTAAACGGCTGCGCGAAAAACTGGAAGCCGATCCGCAGACTCCCTGCATTATTAAAACGGTGCGCGGCGTTGGATACAAAATAGACTGAATATATGCGGTTTGCCGCCGAAGAATAACGCAAAGGGGGCATGGAAAATGAGAGTACTCAGAAATCCGGATGTTTGTGCGCTGACGCTGACAACGGCTGCGGTCGGTATCGCCGCAAGCGGAATATGTTTTTATTTAAATCAGAAAGCGGGGCTTATTGCGGCCGCCGCTTTTGTAATTGTGATTTCGGCTCAGCTTGTGAACGCTGCGCTGCGTCACAGGCATTTCAGAAAGCTTGCGGATGAAATCGACGGCATTCTCCACGGTGCGGAGGACATATGCCTTTCAAAGTATCGTGAAGGCGAAATCAGCATACTTGAAAACGAACTCACAAAGCTGATTGTTCGTCTTCGCGAGCAGGCAGATGCACTGCGTTCGGACAAAACAAAGCTTGCGGATTCAATTGCGGATATTTCTCATCAGATAAAAACTCCGCTCACGGCGCTTAATCTGATTGCGGAATCTTTGGGCAGGAGCGGCATGAATGCAGAAAAACGCATGGAGCTTCTTCTTGAACTTCGCAGGCAGCTGACAAGGATCGAGTGGCTTGTTTCCGCATTGTTGAAGCTTGCAAGGCTCGATGCGGATTCTGTCACTTTCAGCAGGAAACATGCCGAACTTGCGGCAATTGTTGACGGAGCGGTTGAGCCGCTGGAAATCATGGCGGAGCTGAAAAATGTGCATTTCGAAATTGATGCTTCCGGGTTTGCATACTGCGATCCGGATTGGATGACGGAAGCTTTGGGCAATATACTTAAAAACTGTGTCGAACACTGCGAAAACGGAAGCATATATGTCACTGCATCCGAAAACCCGATTTATTCGGAAATTCGAATTCGCGACACGGGATGCGGAATCGCGGAGCAGGATTTGCCGCATATTTTTGAAAGATTTTATACCGGTTCAGCCGGCATGAACTGTACGGAAACGGGGAGTTTAAGGAATAATACCCATACTGAAAACGATACGTTTCAATGCGGAGCGCAGATTCCGCAGCTGCAAAGCATCGGTATTGGGCTTGCGTTGTCAAGAACCATCATTTCAAAACAAAACGGAACAATTAAAGCGGAAAATCATCGGCAGGGCGGTGCAGTGTTCACCATACGCCTGTATAAAAGCGCAGTTTAACAACACTTCGATTGGATAATGTTTGAGCCGTTTCCGAAGCTGCGTATTCGGTGTTTGTGACATATCTGTTATTTTCAAGTCACACACAAGTCATATTGCGCGGGTATAATTTCAACCATAAACAAAAGAGTCGAAGACAATACATTCGGATTGCGCGTATAAAAGGTTTGCCTGCCGCATTTCGAACGGATGATGCTCAAAAGGAGAGAAAATGGAGATTTTGAAGGTTGAAAACCTGACAAAGGTTTACGGAAAAGGCGAGAATGAAGTTCGTGCGCTCAACGGCGTAAGCTTTTCGGTTGAAAAGGGTGATTTTGTTGCGATTATCGGGCCTTCGGGCAGCGGCAAATCAACTCTTTTGCACACATTGGGCGGCGTTGACCGCCCCACGGGGGGCAAAGTGCTTGTGAACGGACAGGATGTTTATTCGCGAAGCGATGAACAGATTGCAGTTTTTCGCCGCCGCGAAGTCGGGCTTATCTATCAGTTCTACAACCTGATTCCGGTTTTGAACGTTGAAGAGAACATGTCCCTGCCTGTGCTTTTGGACGGACGAAACGTGAACCGCGACAGGCTGCGTGAACTGATTCGCGAGCTTGATCTTGTCGGACGCGAGAAACATCTTCCGAATCAGCTTTCCGGCGGACAGCAGCAGCGCGTGTCTATCGGCAGGGCATTGATGAATTCGCCTTCGATCGTGCTTGCGGATGAACCGACGGGCAATCTGGATTCAAAAAACAGCCATGAAATAGTTGAGCTTTTGAAGCGAATGAACCGTGAATACAATCAAACTCTCATCATGATCACTCATGACGAAAGCATTGCCCTGCAAGCTCGGCGCATTATTGCAATCGAGGACGGAAAAATCGTCCGTGACGAGGTGATTTCAAAATGAACATCATGAACAAAGTCACTTTGCAGGCGATGAAGAAGAACAGGGTTCGCACGATCGTAACGATAATCGGCATAATCCTTTCCGCCGCAATGTTCACCGCCGTCACAACTTTCTGCTCAAGCATGTACGGCTATATGCGCGAGTACTTTGCATATGACAAAGGCGACTACCATGTTTCGTTCAGCGGCTGTTCAAGCGAAACGATAGATAAAATCGAAGCCGACGAGCGCGTTTCAAAGGCCGCTGTCGCAAAGCCTGTAGGTTATGCCGAAGCCGGTTCAAACAACGCCGACAAGCCCTATTTGTATGTTCTTGAAGCGGATGAAAGCTTCATGAAAAATATGCCTGTTCATCTTACGAGCGGCAGACTGCCCGAAAATGAAAACGAGATAATTCTTCCCGCACATCTTCAGGCGAACGGCGGCGTATCACATAAAATCGGCGACAGATTGAAACTGACTCTCGGCAGGCGCGTTGCGGAAGACGGGTCGGAGCTTGGACAGAACAACCCGTATTCGCACGATGAGGAAAAGCTGACTGCGGACAGGATTTGGGAATATGTCGTTGTCGGTTTCTATGAACGCCCCGGGTTCGAAGAAATGATTGCTCCGGGTTACACCGCGCTGAGCCTTCTTTCCGAACCCCTGCGGGAAGGTGAAACTTATGATGCCTATATCCTGATGAAAAATCCGAGAAAGAATCTTGATGCGTTTGCAGAAAGGCTTTCGGGAGCTTTCACTGAGGCATCCTATCAAACGAGTTTGCTCACAATGGACGGCTATTCGGTGTTTAACAATTATTCGAATATGCTTGTGAGGCTTGCCGCAATTTTCTGCGTGCTGATTTTTATCGGCTCGGTTTCGCTGATTTACAGTGCATTTTCAATTTCTGTAAGCGAAAGAACAAAGCAGTTCGGCTTGCTTGCTTCGATCGGTGCAACCCGGAGCCAGATAAGGCGGTCCGTTCTTTTCGAAGCATTTGCGCTGTGCATATGCGGCATACCTATCGGCCTTTTTGTAGGCATCGGAGGTATGGGACTGACGCTGTGGCTTTGCGGAGATTTGTTCAAATCCGTACTCGACGCACCGTTCGGCATGAGCTTTTCCGTTTCGTGGCAGGCC
>OHBM01001820.1_pt1 | contig 15060 bp, 10 predicted proteins | sample 1577251 | NCBI WGS metagenome assembly OHBM01 (sample SAMEA3541557, study PRJEB24748) | human gut metagenome | biome: human gut; feature: human-associated habitat; material: faeces | place: China | collected 2012 | reverse complement strand
AGCCGGTGACGGTATCGGACCGGAGATTTCAGTACAAGGCGTTGATGTGATGAATGCCGTTTGTGAGAAGTTCGGACACAAGGTAAGTTATAAATATGCGATCTGTGGTGCAGATGCGATAGACAAGGTGGGCGATCCGTTTCCCGAAGCGACTTATGAAATTTGCAAGGATGCGGATGCCGTATTGTTCTCGGCTGTAGGTGACCCTAAGTTTGATAATAACCCAACGGCAAAGGTACGCCCGGAGCAAGGGTTGTTGGCTATGCGGAAGAAATTGGGATTGTTTGCTAACATCCGTCCGGTACAAACCTTTAAATGTTTGGTTCATAAATCGCCATTGCGTGCAGAGCTGGTAGAAAATGCAGATTTTATCTGTATCCGTGAGTTGACCGGTGGAATGTATTTCGGAGAGAAATATCAGGACAATGATAAGGCATACGATACAAATATGTATACTCGTCCCGAGATAGAACGTATTCTGAAAGTCGGATTCGAATATGCCATGAAGCGCCGCAAGCATTTGACAGTAGTCGATAAGGCAAATGTATTGGCTTCTTCCCGCTTATGGAGACAAATAGCACAGGAAATGGCTCCTCAATATCCGGAAGTAACTACGGACTATATGTTTGTAGACAATGCGGCAATGAAAATGATTCAGGACCCATGTTTCTTTGATGTGATGGTAACAGAAAATACTTTCGGTGATATTCTTACTGATGAAGGCTCTGTTATTAGCGGTTCCATGGGATTGCTGCCTTCTGCTTCAACCGGTGAGAGTACTCCTGTTTTTGAGCCGATTCATGGTTCATGGCCTCAGGCTAAAGGCTTGAATATTGCTAACCCGCTGGCTCAAATTTTATCAGTAGCGATGTTGTTTGAGTATTTCAATTGCAAAGAAGAAGGTGCATTAATTCGCCGGGCGGTAGATGCTTCTTTGGATGCAAATGTGCGGACACCCGAAATTCAGGTAGAAGGAGGTGCTAAATACGGAACAAAAGAAGTTGGTGCTTGGATTGTGGACTATATCAAGCAGGCGTAATCCGGTTTTATGCTGATGAGATAAGTTTTTCATGCTGTTGAAACAACAGTTTCATATTAATGAAATAACAATTTTGCAGGCATGAAAATAGGTGAAACAGAATACAAAAGTATAAGGTTGCGGTGGAAAAAAACGAACCTTATACTTTTTTTTATTTAACTAAAGGAATCATTTCGCAGATTGCCGTACTTTTGCAACAAAATCTATTATAGATGAAACGAATACTGTGTTATTTTCTTTTCTTTTGTGTTTGCATTTATATGCAGGCACAGACGTATGATCAATTGGCAGCTCGTGCTGTGGAGGCGGCGGAGCGAGATAGTTTGGAACTTTCGGAAAAACTGTTTGAAGAGGCATTAAAGCTGGAACCGGCAAATATGCGCAATTCTATGCTGTTTTCAAATTTGGGGACAGTGCAACATCGGTTGGGAAAAATCGATAAAGCGATAGAATCCTATACTTTAGGACTTAATTTAGCTCCTTATTCCGTTACTATTTTATTGAATAGGGCTGCTCTGTATTTAGAGAAAAACCTTTATGAGAAAGCATATCTCGATTATTGCAATGTGATAGATATTGATAGAAAAAATCAGGAAGCTTTACTATATCGCGCTTACATTTATATGCAGCGTCGGGACTATAAAGAAGCCCGAATAGATTATAATACTTTGTTGCAAGAAGAGCCTAAAAACAAGATGGGGCGTTTGGGAATGGCTCTGCTGAATCAGAAAGAGTTAAAGTTTCGGGAAGCATTGGAAGAATTTAATCGTATGATAACGGATTATCCTAATGATGCTTCTTTATTGAAAGCACGTGCCAATTTAGAGATAGAAATGAACACTCCCGACTTGGCATTACTGGATTTGGAATCGGCAGCCAAGTTATCTCCTAAAGATGCGGAAATATACGTCATGTGTGGTGAAATATATCTGAGCCAGAAGAAAAAAAGGGAAGCTTATGTTGCTTTTGAAAAAGCAATAGAATTAGGCGTTCCCCGTCCAGAACTGCAAGATAAATTAAAGGCCAGTAAATAATATCTGGTCTTTAATTCTTTATTTCCCAATCTTCTTTTTGATCAGTTCGACAAATTCTTTTCCATATTTATCTTTTTTGTATTCTCCGATACCACTGATTTCTCCAAAAGCCTCAATACTGGTAGGTTGCTGTGTTGCTATCAGATGTAAGGTTTTATCAGATAATACAATATAGGCAGGGATGGCTTGTTGGTCTGCCAATCTCTTTCTTAATAGACGAAGTTCTTCAAATAGATCCTTATTTTCTTCACCGAAGGTTGTTGGCGTAGAGAAGAGGGCTTCCGGTTCTTGAGCCTTTTTCCTGCGACGTTCTTTCGGAGTGAATTCTTCCCGTTTTATGACAACCAGCATCGCCGGTTCTTTTCCGAATAGGACTTTATGCCCGCTTTCTGTTATTTTCAGATGGTTGTTTTCATTATATGCAATTTCAAAATACCCCAAGTTAAGCATTTGCAGCAAATAATCCTGCCAGTCACGGGCAGGGATATCTCGTCCGGCAGCATAAGTCTTCAGCTTGTCGTATCCTTTTTCTATCAATTCTTGTCCGGCAGCTCCCTTTAGGATGTCCACCAGCATGTGTGTACCGATTTGTTGATTGGTGCGTGCGATAGCGCTCAATGCTTTTTGGACGATGATAGTACCGTCAAACCTTTCCGGGGGATTACGGCATACATCACAATTACCACAATCATGATCCATCGTTTCTCCGAAATAGTTAAGAAGAATACGCCGACGGCAAATATCCGCTTCTGCATATTGTTGCATACGGTGGAGTTTCTCTAAATTTATTTCCTGTTGATTGCTTTCGGTAGCAAACTTTGATAGCAGAATCAAATCACTTAAAGAATAAAAAAGTAATGTATCGCTTTCCATTCCGTCCCGTCCTGCACGACCGATTTCCTGATAAAAGCTTTCAATGCTTTTGGGGAGGTTGTAGTGGATGACCCAGCGAACATTTGATTTGTCTATGCCCATACCAAAGGCAATGGTGGCACATACTACTTGTACGCGGTCATTAATAAAGTCATTTTGGGCCTCATCGCGTGCAGTCGCACTCAGTCCGGCGTGATAAACAGCTACGCGTATTCCATGTTTTCTTAGCATTTCTGCCACGTTTTCCGTTTTGCTTCGGCTCATGCAATAAATAATTCCACATTCATTTTTATGGCGTGCTATAAATTCAAGTATGGTGCGTGTCTTGTCTTTTTGCTGGTATCCTCTTTTTACTTCCAAACTCAGATTAGGACGGTCGAAGGATGAAATAAATATTTTAGGATTACGTAAAGATAATTGTTTGATAATATCTTGACGGGTTATTTTATCGGCTGTGGCAGTTAAAGCTACGATTGGAACGTTAGGGAATTGTTCTCTGATTGTCTTGAGTTGAGTGTATTCTGGTCGGAAATCATGTCCCCATTGTGAGATACAATGAGCTTCATCTATGGCAACCAATGAAATGTGGATATCTTTTAATAAGAAGTTCATTTCCATTAGTAATCGTTCGGGGGAAATATAAAGTAATTTGATTTTCCCTTGCATACATTCCCGGCGTAGGTTGAAATTCTCCGTTTCGTCATTTGTGCTGTTCATTGCACGAGCCGCAATACCATTGGCTCTCAAACTTTCTACCTGGTCTTTCATTAATGAAATAAGCGGAGATACGACAATGGTCGTTCCGTCCATCATCAGAGCAGGAAGTTGATAACAAATTGATTTTCCACCTCCGGTGGGCATAAGAACCAAGGTGTCTTTTTTATCCAGTATGTTTTGGATAATGTTTTGTTGCAAAGGACGAAACGTATCGTATCCGAAGTATGTTTTGAGGATATGGAGCATATTCTGTTTATTATTTTAAAAGATAATGGAGAGCAAAGGTAGTAAAATCTTTAAGATGTGATGCTCTCTATATTGGTAATTAATTTGAGAGAGGACTTTTTGTAGATAACTGATTCAGGATGACACTGCTTCATTTGATAGTTTTTTGTCTGATATCTCAAGTCTTAATAAAGTTTTTTGAAGAAATTTGAATGCTGTGTTGTGATTAATTAAGAATAGAATTTAGCAAAAAAATTTGCATAAGCCAAAAAGAATCCCCACATTTGTACAAAATTTAATCATTATAATCTTATTAACTAACCAAACAAAAAAACTAAGTGATGAGCGACGCAGAAAAACAAGTAGAAGTTCAGGAAGAGGCTCCTAAGAAAAGACCTTATAACCTGCGAGAGAAAAAAGACAAAAAGGCTGCTTATAGATCATTGATCAGAGCAGAACTTGCTGATGAACTGTATGATAAAATTTTGAATATCATCGTGGTTCAGAAGAAATATAAGGATCCCAATTATTCTGCTAAAGATTTAGCGAGAGAGTTGAAGACAAACACTCGTTATTTGTCTGCTGTTGTAAATTCTCGTTTCGGTAAAAATTATTCTTGTCTTTTGAATGAGTATCGTATCAAGGATGCTAAGCATCTGTTGGTTGATAAACGTTATGCAGATAAGAATGTAGAAGAAATTAGTTCGATGGTAGGTTTTGCTAATCGTCAGTCTTTCTATGCAGCATTTTATAAAAATGTAGGAGAAACTCCTAATGGTTTCCGTAAGAGAAATATGGAAAAATAAAATATTAGTATCAAATATGATTTAGTAAAAAAGGAAAACAATAGTTTTCCTTTTTTTGTTTCAACATGAAACTGACATGGCGCTATTGGAAAAACACTTATTTATGATATTGGTAAGAGAGATTATGTTAGCAAGTTGCAAGTAGTATGGAGAAAGAAATAAAAGAAGAGAAAACGTTTGATTACACAGTAGAGCAGTTTGCGGATTTGCAATTGCTTCGTTATGTAGTACATGGTTTTGAGGACCTGTCGTTGGAGCAAAAAGAATTGGTTTATTATTTATCACAGGCAGCTTTGGAAGGTCGTGATATTTTGTTTGACCAAAATGGAAAATATAATTTGGTTATCCGTAGGATGCTTGAAACAGTATATACGGATTATCAGGGAAACCGTGCGGATGCAGATTTTGTCAATCTGGAGATTTATTTGAAACGGGTATGGTTTTCAAATGGCATTCATCATCATTATGCCTCAGACAAGTTTGTTCCGGCGTTTACTCCCGAATTTTTCAGAACGGCATTGAAAAATGTCGATGCTGCTAAATTGCCTTTGGCGGATGGCGAGACGGTAGATACGCTTTGTGATAGAATCTTTCCGGTTATCTTTGATCCTAAGGTTATGTCTAAACGCGTAAATCAGGCTGACGGGGAAGATCTGGTATTGACTTCGGCTGCGAATTATTATGATGGGGTAACCCAGCAAGAAGCGGAAGAGTTTTACAATGCTCTGAAAAATCCGGCTGATGGCCAGCCTGTCATGTTCGGAATGAATAGTCGTTTGGTAAAAGAAAACGGACAAGTGCAGGAGAAGGTATGGAAATCAGGCGGATTGTATGGGGCGGCCATCGATAAAATAATTTGTTGGTTGGAGAAGGCTTTCGAAGTGGCAGAAAATGAAGTGCAGAGGGCTGTGATTGAAAAGCTTATCCGTTTTTATAAGGAGGGAGATTTACATACGTTTGATGAATATTCTATCCTTTGGGTAAAGGATTTGGATTCCCGTGTTGATTTTGTCAATGGGTTTATAGAAAGCTATGGTGACCCGTTGGGGATGAAAGCAAGTTGGGAATCCATTGTCAATTTTAAGGATTTGGAAGCAACCAAACGTACGGAGACAATCAGTGCCAATGCGCAATGGTTTGAAGATCACTCACCGGTAAATCCGTCTTTTAAAAAGAAGAAAGTGAAAGGCGTATCTGCAAAAGTCATAACGGCAGCAATGCTGGGAGGTGATTTATATCCGGCAACAGCTATCGGCATCAATCTGCCTAACTCGAATTGGATTCGTAGTGTTCACGGATCGAAATCCGTAACTATTGGCAATTTGACAGATGCTTATAATAAGGCTGCTCATGGTAACGGTTTTATGGATGAGTTTGTATATGATGCGGAAGAAAAAGAATGGATAGACAAGTACGCGGATTTGACGGGCGACCTTCATACCGATTTGCATGAATGTTTGGGGCATGGTTCGGGACAATTGTTGCCCGGCATAGATCAAGATGCTTTGAAAGCATATGGTTCTACCATCGAAGAAGCGCGTGCCGACTTGTTCGGCCTTTATTATTTGCCCGATCAAAAGATGATAGAACTTGGTCTGACTCCGAATGAAGATGCATTTAAGGCTGAGTATTATATATATATGATGAATGGATTGATGACTCAGCTTGTCCGCATTGGGCATGGTCATTCGGTGGAAGAGGCACACATGCGCAATCGTCAGTTGATAGCTAAGTGGGCTTATGAAAAAGGAGCCTCCGAAAAAGTTGTTGAACTGGTGAAGAAAGAGGAGAAAACTTATGTGAAAATCAATGATTATAAAAAACTGCGTGATCTGTTCGGTACTCTGTTAGCCGAAATACAACGTATCAAGAGCGAAGGAGATTATGAGGCAGCCCGTCAACTGGTAGAGAAATATGCCGTGAAGGTTGACCCGCAACTGCATGCAGAAGTCCTGTCGCGCTATGAAAAGTTGCATTTGGCTCCATACAAAGGATTTATCAATCCTGTATACGAGGCCGTGACCGATGAAAAAGGTCGTATAATCGATGTGAAGGTTTCTTATCAAGAGGGTTATGCCGAGCAAATGTTGCGATATAGCCGAGAGTATTCAAATCTACCTTATCTAAATGAATAAAAAAGGAAAACTATGGATGTACATGAAATAATAAAAGATATCAAGGGACAATTTCGTTTGTTTATGAATGGAGTTGTTTCTCAAAGTATGCGTGAAAAAGGACTGGATTATAAATTGAATTTTGGTATTGAACTCCCGCGCCTGAAAGAAATAGCTGCCCGTTATGAGAAGAACCATGATGTGGCTCAGGCATTGTGGAAAGAGAACATACGCGAATGTAAAATACTGGCCGGCATGTTGCAGCCTGTGGAAACCTTTTATCCCGAAATTGCAGATATTTGGGTAGAAGATATGCGTTATCCCGAAATTGCAGAACTCACTTGTATGACACTGTTTCAAGAACTGCCATATGCTTCGGAAAAAGCATTTGAATGGATGGCTGACGACCGCGAATATTTTCAGTTATGCGGTTTTATGCTGATGGCAAGACTATTGATGAAAGGCAATCAACTGAATGAACGTGCGGAAGCCGAATTTCTTGATCAGGCATTGACAAGCTTGCAGAGTGAAGAGCTACTGCCGCAAAAAGCAGCGGCAACAGCTTTGCGTAAGTTTGCTGTCCAAAGCCGGGAGAATAGCAAGAAGATAAACAGATTACTTGCCCCTATCGTCAAATCAGACAAGCCCGGAGTGGCAGTTTTGGCCTCTGAAATAAAATTAGAGGCAGAATATTGGCATTAAACTTTCATGTTATCACAAAAAGGTTTAACTTTGACGGCTGAACTGAAATCTGCGATGGAAGAAAATGTGAAAGATACTGTAAAACAGGTTTTAACTGAGTACCTGCAGAAGAACGGGCATCGAAAGACGCCCGAAAGGTATGCTATACTCGATACTATCTATTCCATCAAAGGGCACTTTGACATTGATACGCTCTATAATTATATGGCAACTGATGGTAAGTTTCGCGTCAGCCGTGCCACTCTTTATAATACTATTGTTTTGTTTATTGATGCAAAGCTGGTCATAAAACATCAGTTTGGTAACTCTTCCCAGTACGAGCGTGCGTACAATAATGAAACCCATCATCACATGATATGTACGGAATGTGGCAAAGTTACAGAGTTTCAGAATGAAAGTCTGAAGCAGGCTATTGCCAGTACGAAGCTGAAAAAGTTTACGGCTTCCAATTACTCCTTATATATATATGGTGTATGCAGCAAATGTACTTGGGCAAAACGCAAAAAGAAAAAAAATAAGTAACAATAAAACGAAGAAACATGAAAGTAGATGTCTTGTTAGGTTTGCAATGGGGTGATGAAGGCAAAGGTAAGGTTGTCGATGTATTGACTCCCCGTTATGATGTAGTAGCTCGTTTTCAGGGAGGACCTAATGCCGGTCACACTTTGGAATTCGAAGGTCAAAAATATGTACTCCGTTCTATTCCTTCGGGAATTTTTCAAGGTGATAAGGTAAATATAATCGGTAATGGTGTGGTACTTGACCCATCGTTGTTCAAAGCAGAAGCGGAAGCTCTCGAAGCCAGTGGTCATCCATTGAAGGAACGTTTGCACATTTCGAAGAAAGCACATCTGATTTTACCGACCCATCGTATTCTGGATGCTGCATACGAAGCTGCTAAAGGTGATGCAAAAGTGGGTACTACCGGTAAAGGTATTGGTCCGACTTATACTGATAAAGTTAGCCGTAACGGTATACGTGTGGGAGATATCCTCCATAATTTTGAAGAAAAATATGCAAAGGCAAAGGCTCGTCACGAACAAATCTTGAAGAGTCTGAACTATGAATATGATATAACGGAATTGGAAAAACAATGGTTGGAAGGAATCGAATACCTGAAACAATTCCATTTGGTAGATAGTGAACACGAAATCAATAACTTGTTGAAAGGCGGTAAGACGGTCTTGTGTGAAGGTGCGCAAGGCACTATGTTGGATGTTGATTTCGGTTCTTATCCTTTTGTTACTTCTTCAAATACCATTTGCGCAGGTGCTTGTACCGGTTTGGGTATCGGTCCGAATAAAATCGGTAATGTTTACGGTATCATGAAAGCTTATTGCACGCGTGTCGGTGCAGGTCCTTTCCCGACTGAATTGTTTGACGAGACAGGCAAGAAGATTCGTGACTTGGGTCATGAGTATGGTGCTGTGACGGGGCGTGAACGTCGTTGCGGATGGATTGATCTGGTAGCCTTGAAGTATTCTATCATGGTGAACGGTGTAACTCAACTGATTATGATGAAGAGTGATGTGCTTGATGATTTTGATACCATCAAGGCGTGTGTAGCTTATAAGGTAAACGGCGAGGAGATAGATTATTTCCCGTATGATATTACAGATGGAGTAGAGCCTGTTTATGCCGAACTGCCGGGATGGAAGACAGACATGACCAAAATGACCAGTGAGGATGAATTCCCCGAAGAATTTAATGCTTATATCAGCTTCTTGGAAGATCAGTTGGAGACTCCTATCAAGATTATTTCTGTAGGTCCCGACCGTGAACAAACCATCGAACGCTATACCGAAGAGTAATTAGTCGGATATCCATAATAAGAAAAAGCGCAATTTTATCGGTTGCGCTTTTTTTTATATGAATATCCAAAGAAGAGGGTTGGATATAGGTCGTATGTGGGCATAAAAAAAGGCTATCTTCCCAGACAGCCAATCTTTTTGTTAACCTTAAATCTAATACTATGAAAAACACGTTGCAAATATACGGACATTTATTGAAAATACAAGTTTTAGAGTCAAATCAGTGCGTATTATAACACGGTTTATTACGTTGTCGGATTTATTAACAAGCCGGGCTCTAAATAATCAGAAAATGTTATAATTCCTTTCATTGTAATAGGGAAGTCTTGTTCTTTCTAAGTAATGAAGATTATATGGGGAAGGGGTATAAAATAAAAAAGGAGCAACGCCTTGCTCCAACCTTTGTTAACCTTAAATCTAATACTATGAAAAACACATTGCAAAGGTACGGACTTTAGCGAAATATGCAAATAAAACAAGTAAAAAAGTATGTTTTCTAACACGTTTTAAGAGATTTGCTCTATTTGTTAAATCCGAGAAGCTATTTATCTGTTTCTTTTTTATCTTTTTTGCATATAAAACCGTATCTTTGTTACCACTTTTGCAAAAGGATAAAAACGAATGGTTTCAGTAGATAATTTAAAGGTAGAATTTGGAGTTACACCCCTGTTTGAGGATGTATCATACGTAATCAATAAAAGAGACCGCATTGCGCTGGTTGGAAAAAACGGTGCAGGCAAATCTACCATGTTGAAGATTTTGGCCGGTCTGCAAGCCCCCACTTCAGGTATGGTTTCTGTTCCAAAAGAGGTAAGTATAGGCTATCTGCCTCAGGTAATGATACTGAGTGATAAGCATACAGTGATGGAAGAAGCTGAGATGGCATTTGAACATATTTTCGAGATGCAGGAAAGCCTTGAAAAAATGAATCAAGAATTAGCCGACCGCACGGATTATGATTCGGAGGGATATCATAATTTGATTGAGAAGTTTACTCATGACAATGAACGCTTCCTGATGATGGGAGGTACTAACTATAAGGCTGAGATAGAGCGCACGTTGATAGGATTGGGTTTTTGCCGTGAAGACTTTACCCGCCCTACTTCCGAGTTTAGCGGTGGTTGGCGTATGCGCATCGAGTTGGCTAAGTTGCTCTTACGCCGCCCGGATGTATTGCTTCTTGACGAGCCTACTAACCATTTGGACATTGAAAGTATCCAATGGTTGGAAAACTTCTTGAAGGTGAGTGCCGGAGCTGTGGTATTGGTCAGCCATGACCGCGCCTTTATTAATAATGTGACTAATCGTACCATTGAGATATCCTGTGGACACATTTATGATTATAAGGTGGCATATGATGAGTTTGTGGTGTTGCGCAAAGAACGTCGGGAACAACAACTTCGTGCATACGAGAATCAGCAGAAACAGATTCAGGATACGGAAGATTTTATAGAACGGTTCCGCTATAAAGCTACTAAGGCTGTACAGGTGCAAAGCCGCATCAAGCAATTAGAAAAAATTGTTCCTATTGAGATTGACGATGAAGATAATTCTGCATTGCGTCTGAAGTTCCCGCCCGCCATGCGTTCGGGTAATTATCCTGTGATTTGTGAAGGAGTGAAGAAAGCCTATGGCAATCATGTTGTGTTTCATGATGTGACTCTGACCATTAATCGTGGTGAGAAGGTTGCATTTGTGGGAAAGAACGGTGAAGGTAAGTCTACGTTGGTAAAATGTATTATGGACGAGATTCCATACGAAGGCAAGCTGACCATCGGACACAATGTACAAATCGGATATTTTGCTCAAAATCAGGCCCAGCTGCTGGATGAGAATCTGACAGTGTTTGACACAATTGATTATGTGGCTAAAGGAGATATCCGTTTAAAAATCAGAGATATATTGGGAGCCTTTATGTTTGGAGGCGAAGCATCGGACAAGAAAGTAAAAGTACTTTCGGGAGGAGAGCGTAGCCGATTGGCTATGATTAAATTGCTGCTTGAACCGGTTAACTTTCTTATTTTGGATGAGCCTACCAACCATCTTGATATGCGTTCGAAAGATGTACTGAAGGAAGCGATTAAAGAGTTTGACGGTACGGTAGTGGTAGTATCCCATGACCGTGAGTTTCTGGATGGGTTGGTGACTAAAGTTTTTGAGTTTGGTGGCGGTGTGGTGAAAGAACATATCGGAGGTATTTATGATTTCTTGCAGAAAAAGAAGATAGAGAACCTGAATGAACTGCAACTTTCTTCTTCTCCTACTGCTTCTGCGATGAAAAAAGAAGAAGAACCGGTAAGTGAGAATAAACTCTCATACGAGGCTCAGAAAGAATTGAATAAAAAATTGCGTAAATTGGAGAAACAAGTGGCAGACTGCGAGCAGAAAATAGAAAAGCTGGAAGCGCAGATAGCCGAAGTCGAAGCTAAGATGGCAACTCCTGAAGGGGCATCGGACATGAGTCTTTACGAGCAGCACCAACAGTTGAAGAAAGATTTGGATGCTGTGGTAGAGGAATGGGAGAGTGTTTCCATAGAGCTGGAAGAAGCACAGGGCTGACAATCAAATATAATTTTATATATAGATTCAGATGAAAGCAAAACATTATTTACCTATGGCTGCACTGGCGCTGACGATAGCTGCCGGCTGTGAAAGCAAGAAAGAGGCTGTGATGGCTTCAGGAATAGATTTAGGCAACTTGGATACAACTGTGGTCCGAGGTGCGGATTTCTTTCAATATGCTTGTGGCGGTTGGATGAAAAAACATCCGTTGACAGACGAGTATTCACGCTTCGGTTCATTCGATATGCTGGCAGAGAACAATCGCGAGCAGTTAAAAGGATTGATTGCGGAAATTGCCGGACAGGAAAATGAGAAAGGCACGGTAGCTCAAAAGATTGCCGATATTTATAATTTGGCGATGGACAGTGCCAAACTGAATACAGAAGGAATAGAGCCTATCAAAGCAGATTTGGAGAGAATCGCTTCGGTAAAAGACAAGGCGGAGATCGTTCCGTTGATGGCTGAATTGTCTCATATCGGCATACGTCCTTATTTCACTTTCTTTGTTGATGCCGATATTATGGACAGTAAGAGTAATTTGTTCCAATTATATCAGGGAGGTATCAGTTTGGGTGAGAAGGAATATTATTTGGATACCGATGAGGCTACAACAGATATTCGTAATAAATATAAGGAACATATTGTAAAGATGTTCCGGCTGGCGGGCTTTGATGAATCTGCTGCCCGGAAGAATATGGAGGCAGTGCTTGAAATTGAAACACGCATAGCCAAAGCTTCTTTCAGTGCTGTGGAACAGCGTAATCCTGCTGCCAATTATCATAAGATGACGTTGGATGAACTGAAGAAATCTGTTCCGGGCATCGATTGGGATGCATTTCTCAGTGGGGTGGGAGTAAAAGGTGTTACGGAACTGAGCGTGTCTCAGGTGGAGCCCATCAAGGAAGTGGAAAAGATAATCAATACCATACCTGTAGAAAAGCAAGTTGCTTATATGCAATGGAAGTTAATCAACCGGGCAGCGAGTTACTTGAGTGATGAGTTTGTAGCACAGAACTTTGATTTTTATGGCAAAACCTTATCGGGAAGAAAAGAAAACCAACCTCGCTGGAAACGTGCGGTGGGCACAGTGAACGGCATGTTGGGTGAAGCGGTAGGACAGATGTATGTGGAAAAATACTTCCCCGCTGCCGCCAAAGAACGTATGGTGCAGCTGGTCAAGAACCTGCAGACGGCGTTGGGTGAACGCATCCAAAACTTGGAATGGATGGGCGACAGTACTAAAGCCAAAGCCATCGAGAAGTTGAATTCTTTCTATGTGAAAGTGGGCTACCCCGATAAGTGGAGAGATTATACGGCTTTGGATGTTGAAAAAGACTCTTATTGGGCAAATGTGAAACGTGCCACTAAGTTTGAACTCGATTATGAATTGGCAAAGGCCGGTAAGCCGGTAGATCGTGACGAGTGGGGAATGACTCCGCAAACTGTGAATGCTTATTACAATCCGACTACCAATGAAATTTGTTTCCCCGCCGGTATCCTTCAGTATCCGTTTTTTGATATGAATGCCGATGATGCTTTCAATTACGGAGCTATCGGTGTGGTTATCGGACATGAAATGACTCATGGATTTGATGATCAGGGACGTCAATTCGATAAAGATGGTAATTTGAAAGACTGGTGGACACCGGAAGATGCGGAACGTTTCAATAAACGAGCTCAGGTAATGGTGAACTTCTTCGACAGCATTCAGGTATTGCCGGGATTATATGCGAACGGTTCTCTTACTTTAGGTGAGAATATTGCCGACCACGGAGGTTTGCAGGTCTCTTTCCAGGCATTTAAAAATGCAACCAAAGACGCTCCTTTGGGAGTGGTGGACGGATTTACACCCGAACAACGCTTCTTCCTGTCATACGCCGGAGTATGGGCGGGTAATGTACGTGATGAACAGATCCGTTTACAGACAAAATCCGATCCTCATTCTTTGGGCAGATGGCGTGTTAATGGAGCGCTTCCTCAAATCGGTGCATGGTATGAGGCATTCAACATAACCGAAAACGATCCGATGTATTTGGCACCGGAGAAGCGGGTTTCTATTTGGTAAGATATTCTTTGGTATCCGCCGGTAGAGGGTAGGTTTGGAATTTCACAAATTTAATCGGAAAACAGTGAAGTTGGGAATCTATCCTCTACGGTGGATATTTTTTCTTTTGATATAACTCTCTTTCTATTTGGATTTTAATCAATAAACCGTTATTTTTGCAGGCGATGAAACAAAGAAGGTATATAGCATGTTTTTTGATACTTGTTAGCATCATTATGTTAACGGCATCTGTCTTGCCGCACCATCATCACCGTGAAATACTTTGTTTGCAACATGATATTACAGTCTGTGGCTGTCAGTGTTCGGGGGAACAGCATAATCACGATGTATCGCATGACAAGCATACGTGTAATGCCGGTTGTGTGACTAAATTCAAGACTATTACTCCCGAGAAGGTGCAGAATAGCGTTTCGCCGGACTATTCCTTCTGTTCGTTGCTTTACACAGTGCCGGATATTTTGTTGCTTTCATTGCGACTTACCGAACGCAATACGATTCCTGATACTTATTATTTAGAAAAACTACATTCTACATGCCTGCCCCATGTCAAGGGTTTGCGTGCTCCTCCCTATGTTCTTGCTTAACAGATAGAAACGACCTTTTTATCCGCAACTTTGTTGCATCTTTATTATCCTAATTTTGTAATCAGATTAAAAAAGTAAGAACAAATAATATCATCATGAAGAAACTTATCTTTATGGGAGTCTTGGGCTTGTTCCTCTTAGGCTCTTGCAACAGTAAATCGGGTCATGATCACGAAGGACACGATCATGGAACGGAGGAAGCACATAATCACGACCACGAAGGGCATGACCATAATCACGAAGGGCATGACCATGAAAAAGAAAACCACGACCATGAGAATGAAGGTCACGAAGGGCATAATCATGAAGCGGAAGCTTCTGCAGCCGGACATTCCGATGAGATAATTCTGGCTCCAGAAAAAGCAAAAGCAGCCGGAGTAGAATCGGAAATAATCCGGCCTGAATCATTCCGTCAGGTGATAACGACCAGCGGTCAGGTGCAGGCAGCACAAGGCGATGAAAGCGTAGTAGTCGCCAATGTAGCCGGTGTGGTTTCTTTCCGCCATCCGGTAACGGACGGTATGAGTG
>OHBM01001819.1_pt1 | contig 15062 bp, 9 predicted proteins | sample 1577251 | NCBI WGS metagenome assembly OHBM01 (sample SAMEA3541557, study PRJEB24748) | human gut metagenome | biome: human gut; feature: human-associated habitat; material: faeces | place: China | collected 2012 | reverse complement strand
GTGAGCAGGATGGCAGGATACACCTGCTGCTGGATTACACCGACCACCCCCGCGATGTTGCCGACCCGTGGTACACCGACGATTTTGAGGCCACATGGAGGGACGTGCTTGCGGGATGTCAGGGGTTGCTGAAAGAGTTATCACAGAAACGAGGTGAGCAGGATGGCACAAAATGATAAGATCCAACTATTCGAGGACAAACGCATTCGTACCGCATGGGACGAAGAAAAGGAAGAATGGTACTTTTCCATTGTCGACGTCTGCGAGGTGTTGAGCGGCACAGATAATCCTCGCCGTTATTGGAGCGACCTCAAGAGGAAACTAAAATCTGAGGGCGCAGTCGAACTGTACGAAAAAATCGTACAGTTGAAAATGACTGCCTCAGATGGCAAAAAGCGCCTGACCGATGTGGCCGACACGGAACAGCTTCTCCGTATCATCCAGTCTATTCCTTCATCGAGGGCAGAGCCGTTCAAGCTGTGGTTAGCACAGGTTGGACGGGAACGCATTGAGGAAACCATCGACCCAGAGTTGACCATCGAGCGAGCTCTGGAAACGTACCTCAAGAAAGGCTATACTCGTGAATGGATCAACCAGTGGTTGCAGGCCATCCAAGTCCGCAAGGAACTGACGGATGAATGGGATGCCCACGGTGTACAGAAGGGCGTGGAGTACGCAATACTTAACGATGAGATCTCCCGTGCATGGTCAGGGATGTCCACACGGCAATATAAGAACCTCAAGGGCCTGAAGAGAGAAAACCTCCGCGACAATATGACCACGCTGGAGCTGGTGCTGAATATGCTGGCAGAGGCGACCACCACGGAAATCTCCAAGCAGAAAGCTCCGGAGACATTTTCGGAAAACATTGATGTGGCGCGTGCCGGAGGAAAAGTGGCCGGTGATGCACGGAAAGCCATTGAAAGCCAAACCGGTGTCCCCGTTATTACCTTCAAGAATGCTGCCCAGCTCAATCAGGTCGTGACAGATCTGCTGGAAGGGGCCACTACGCCACCGGAGAAACAAGACAAAAAGCGCTGATTCACAGACAACAAAAGTGGTGGGTGGTCACAAAAAGAAAGACACCCTCACGGGTGTCTTTCTTTTTGGAGCAGGGATTTTGCTGTGCAAAATCGTTTGCCTGCGGGCGGGCAGCGGAACGCGCAAGGGCTGCCGCCTGCACACCATCACCGCCTCCAGCGGCGAGGGCATGCCGGGCGGCGAGCGCATCCAGGTCACTATGGTCTTTGAGAAGATCATCTGATTACATTTGGAGCCATATACGAAAACGGGAGACTGCGGTGCGGTCTCCCGTTTTTTATTATCGCCGCAGGGCGGCCATAAAGCGCAGCAGATTGCCCACGGTGAAGCGCAGATCCTCCTCGGTCCGCGCGGCGGCTTGGGGCCAGGTGCACAGCGCCGGATGGATGGGGAATACGCCGGACACGCCCTCCGCGTACACCGCGTCCAGCGCCGTCTCGCAGCCGCCCACCAGCGCCGCCGCCGGTACACCCAGCGCCCGGGCGCGGCGGGCCACGCCCACCACCGTCTTCCCCCGCAGGCTCTGGCTGTCCAGATGACCCTCGCCGGTGATGACCAGCGATGCGCCGCGGCATTTCCGGTCAAAGTCCGTGAGATCCAGCACCACATCAATGCCCATGCGCAGCTGTCCGCCGAAAAATGCCGCCGCACCGGCCCCGAAGCCGCCGGCTGAACCACCGCCCGCCAGCGCCAGCACCGCCATGCCCACGTCTTTTTCCAGCGTCTCCGCCAGATGGCGCAGGCCCGCATCCATACGGGCCACCATGGCCGCGTCCGCCCCCTTCTGAGGTCCGAACACCGCCGCCGCACCAGCGGGACCGCACAGGGGGTTGTCGATGTCGCACATCACCGTGACCTCCGCGCCCGCCATCGTCTCCCGCAGCCCCTCCATGCGGATATGGGCGATTTGGGTCAGCGCCCCGCCGGTAGGCACGAACGCCCGTCCCTTCACGTCCAGAAATTCCGCGCCCAGCGCGGCGGCCGCGCCGCAGCCGCCGTCGTTGGTGGCGCTGCCGCCCAGCCCCAGCACCAGCCGCTTTGCTCCGCGGGACAGCGCGTGGGCCATCAGCTGGCCCACGCCGTAGGTAGTGGTCTTTTCCGGATCGCGGCACGCGCCCGCCAGCGGCAGACCCGCCGCTGCGGCCATTTCCACCACCGCCGTACCGTCCGGCAGCAGGCCGTAAAAACCCATGACCTCCTGGCCGCAGGGCCCTGTGCAGGGCACCTCCGCCCGCGTGCCGCCCACGGCGGCCAGAAAGGCGTCCACCGTGCCCTCGCCGCCGTCCGCCACCGGAATGGCGCAGATCTCCGCCTCCGGCTCCAGCCGCAATATCTCCTCCGACGCGATGCGGCAGATGTCCTCCGAGGACAGCGTTCCTTTGAAGGAATCCGGTATCAGCACATATTTTGCCATGGTCTCCGCTCCTTTCCGAAAAAAGCGAGCCGCGGCAGACGCCGCGGCTCACGGGTTTGCTGCTTACAGCGTGTAGAACAGCGCTGCCATCTGGGCCGTCACATCCTCCGTGTAGCTGCACAGCGTCACGCAGTAGATGTAGTTGCCCTCCTTCATGCACACCAGCAGCTCATACATGGGGGTATCCTGTACCGTGGCGGTGATGGCGATCGCGGGACACTCCGCACCGGCGAACTCCGCCGTGGTCACGGACGCTGTCACGTCCTCAAAGCCGTAGGTGCCCATGGCGTCGGGCAGCTGCTCTGCGGACAGCTCCACGTAGTCCTGAGCGCTCATGGTGGTGCCAAACAGCAGTCCCATGTTCTGGAACACCACGTTCATGGTCATCAGTCCATCGGTGGAGGAGGCGTACATATCGTACACGCTCTGGTTCTCCTCCATCAGCTGGCGCATATCCTCGTCGCTGGTGCCCTCCGTCAGGAAGCCGTTGATCTCCGCGATCTGCGCCTCGGTGTAGAACGTCCAGGTCTCGTCCAGCGTGCAGCCGATGCCGGCAAACTCGTTGGTATAGGTGCCGCCGTTGACGCTGCCCAGCTCCGGCGTGCCGGCGTCATCGGCGGGCATGTCCACCTGACCCGAGGTACCCTGATCCTCCACGGCACCGGGGTCCACGGTGCCGCCGGCCTCGTCCGTCGTCTGCTGTCCGCAGGCGGCCATGGTCATCAATATCGTCAGCGCCATCAGCATGGCAAACAGCTTTTTCATGGGTCTCCTCCTGTACGAAGTGTGTCAGTTTCTGTCAACGGCATTGTACCAAATCGGCGTGGGAAATACAACAGCAAAATTTTCCGCCGCGGCGGCCGGCGGCTTTGGGATGCGCCGCCATTTCCCGACAGGATGCGTCCGCCGTTCCGGTTACAATAGGCGTGAAAGGAGGGACAAGCCTTGAAAACTGTCACCGAGGCCGTCCGGTCCGTCCCGCTCCGCTCCCTGCTGACGGGGTTTTTACCGGCGGTCGCCGCGTTTCTGCTGTCCGGCGCGGCGCTGGACGGCCTGTACAGCCCATGGGCGCTGGCGGCCGTCTCCGCCGCAGGCGTCAGCTGGCCCGGGCTCAGCGCCCTGCTGGGCGCGGGACTGGGCGCTTTCCTTTTTCTGGATTTTCAGGCGGGGCTGCGCCACACCGCCGCCGCCATCCTCATCTTCTGTGCCAACACGGCGTTCTGCACCACCCGCCTGTACCGCCGTCCGGTATTCCGGCCTGTGGCTGCCGTGTTGATGACGCTGCTGGTGCAGTCGGCCTATCTCATCCAGCGGCAGCCGCGGCAGTGGGCGCTGTGCGCCGCTGCCTGTACCGTGCTGTACGCTGCGGCGGCGCTGCTGCCGTCGCTGTCGGACGCCAATGCCCCGGCGGTGAGCCGCGGGCAGGCGCTGTTCCTGCTGGGTCTGGGTCTGTCCCTCACCGCCTACGGCTGGTCGTTCTCCGGCTTCCGCGTGGGCGGTATGCTGGCGGCGGCGCTGCTGATGGCCGCGGCGAAGTGCCTGTCCCCCGCCTCCGCCGCGGCGGCGGGAGCCGTGGCCGGTCTGACCATGGATCTGTTCACCGGCGATGCGGTGCTGCTGACCGCAGTGTGCTGCGGCGGGATGGGAGCCGCCTCCGCTGTCAGGGAGCGGGGCCGGTTGGCCGTGCCGTTGGTGTATACTGCCGCAGCCATGGCCGGATATACGCTGCTGGACGGGCCGGACCCGCTGCCTCTGCTGTTTCAGAGCGTGGCGGGCGCGGGGCTCTATCTCCTGCTGCCGCAGCGCCTGCCGCTGCGCCTCGCCCAGCAGGCGCCTGTGCCGCCGTCCCAGCAGGCGGCCACCCCCGCCGCCGCGTTCCGTGCCGTGTACGACAGCTTTTTCACCGAGGTGACGCCGCCGCGGCCGGAGAACCCCGCCGTGCTGTTCGACCGCGCGGCGGAGCAGGTCTGTGCAGGGTGCCTATTGCAGCGGGATTGCTGGCAGGCACACTACAATGACACCTACAATGCCTTCAACGACGCCTGCCCCCGCCTGCTGCGCCGCGGCAGCGCCTGCGCAGAGGACTTCCCCCTGCATTTTGCCAGCCGCTGCCTGCACTTCCCCCAGCTGCTGGAGGCGCTGAACGACCAGCTGCACCAGTTCCTGCTGCGCCGCGCCCACCGGCTCCAGCTGGAGGAGGCGTATCAGATGGCGCGGCAGCAGTACGCCCAGATGTCGGAGGTGCTGTCCTCCGGCGTGCCGGTGTCGGCGCCGCCCCGCTTTACCTGCCGCACCGCCATCGCCCTGCGGCCCAAGGAAGGCGAGACACTGTGCGGCGATCAGGCGGCGTCCTTCGAGGCGGGCGGCGCGGCGTGCCTGCTGCTGTCCGACGGCATGGGCAGCGGCGAGGCTGCCCACCGCGAGGCCGCCATGACCGTGCGGTTACTGAAGCAGTTTTTACAAGCGGGCGTGGAGCCGCTGCCGGCCCTGAAAACACTGAACACGGCGATGCTGCTGCGCTGCCGCGAGGGCGCGGGCTTCACCACCATCGACCTGCTGCGGCTGGACCGCAGCACCGGTGAGGCCGCGCTCTATAAATACGGCGCGGCGCCGTCGTATCTGAAAAAGCTGGGCCGCGTCACGCGGTACGGCGGCGCGGCGCTGCCCGCGGGACTGGAGGGTGCGGACCGCCAGCCCGATGTCATCCGCTTCGTCCTGCCGCCGGACGGCTGGCTGGTGATGGTCTCCGACGGCGTGGTCGGCGGCGACGGGGACGAGTGGCTGCAGGATCTGCTGGCCGGTTGGGGCGGCAGCACTCCCGACGCCCTGGCCCGCCGCATCCTCACCATGTCCGCCGAACACGGCGGGCGGTCCGATGACTGCGCCGTGCTGGCGCTGCACCGGCTGCGGGGCGAAGAAAATGGCCCCGCGCAGGTATAATCCGCCGCCGCGCCGTCCATACTACTACCGTCGCCCGATGCGATAGGGCGGCGCAGTAAACGGACAGCAAGGAGGGCATATGCTTGGTTAAAGGTATTTCCCGCCGCGTCATCGTGGTGGATTCTCCGGACCCCCAGATCTTCGAACAGGCCATTTTCATTCTGCGCACCGATGGCGGCGGCGTCAGCTCACAGCAGCTGGTGGATCAGGCCGTCCGCATCGCCAAGAACTATGCCCGCTGTCAGGGTCTGCCGCGCCGGCGCGTCCGCGTCCCCGGTTGGCTGTGGGCCGCCATCGGCGCGGCGGCCATCGGACTGACGTGGCTGCTGTGTACCCTGTTCTGATCTTCCCATGGTTTCAGCGGGCAGCGCCCGTTTGAAATTAGTTTTCCATCATTTTTCTCCTCACTTGGAGCGGACGTGACCCGTCCGCTTCCTTTTTTTGCGCAAAAAACCGCAGGAGGGCTTACCCTCCTGCGGTTTCGTGTCTCAGTGCTTCTTTTTCCGCATCACGACGATGCCGATGATCGCCGCCACGGCGATGACGCCCAGCAGCACCCACAGCCATGTGAGCCCCGCGCTCTGCTGAGGAACGGCGGCGCTGTCCTGTGCGCCGGTCTGGCTGTCGGCAGAGTCCGGCAGGTCGTCCACGGAGACGGTGCCCTCGTCGATGCCGGTGTCCTCTGCGCCGCCGGCGCCGCCCGTGGTACCGGTGGTGTCGCCGGCAGTGCCGGAGTTGTCCACGTCCACGGTGCCCGTGTCGGCGCCGGTGGTGGCGCCGGAGCCGCCGTTGTTGGGTTTGTTGTCGGCGGGCTTATTGTCATCGGGCTTGCTGTCATCGGGCTTATTGTCATCGGGCTTGCTGTCGTCCGGCTTGCTGTCATCGGGCTTGCTGTCGCCCGGCGTGTTGCCGCCGTTGACGTTGCTGTTGTAGTTCACCGTGATGCCGGAGGCGAAGGCCCCCTCCTCCACGGCAGTGATGGTGTCCGGCAGGTCCACCGTTTTCACGTTGTCATTGCCCGTGAACGCGCCCTTGGCGATGGTGTTCACAGGAATACCGGCGATGCTGGCCGGTACGGTGACTGCGGCGTCCTTACCGAAATAGCCGGTGATGGTGATGGACTCGTCCGCGATGGCGTAGTGCAGCGCACCCTCGGTGTAGACGGTGGCAGCCAGCGCTGTGGCCGTCATGGTCAGCGCCATGAGCAGCGACAGCAGCACGGGGATGAGTTTTTTCATAAGTCGCTCCTTTGCTTTGCGCACAGGGGCATAGTCCGCGCGGACTATGCCCCTGTTTTGGGTTAGGGTCGGAGATGGGTACGCGATTTAGTCATCGCCGTTACCAAAGCCAGAATCAATGCTGGTGGTGATGATGTCCTCACCGGTGGTCAGAATGACCTGCATCTCCGGAGCTTCATACTGCTTCTTGTCCATTTTCAGTTACCTCCATTAGTAGTCAGACTGTTGTAGCTGCCGGACAGGATCGTATCGCTGTACACGTACACCATGGCGCCGCTGCTGTCGCGCAGGATCATGTAAGCGCGGCCATACACCGTACGATCCGCAGCCGACACGGTACCATTCAGGACTGTTACGCCCGTCGCGTCAGTGTTGGTTGCCTTCAGGATAAACGTATCATCGGGCTTGGCGCCATTGGCATCCAGCTTCATGGCGTCCAGCGCATCCGACTGGCCGTACCGGCTGTTGGTGCTCACCAGAATGCCCTGCTCAGTGACCGTGTAGCCATCGGGCACGGAGCGCGTTGCCGTGAAGGAGACTGCGTACTTCGCGCCCTGCTGGCTGGCGCTGATCTCCGTCAGCGCGATCACGGGCAGACGTTCCACTGTGGTGCCGGCATCAACATATTCAGCCGTCAGGGTCAGATCGCCGCGAGGCGCGATCTTCAGGGTCTCCGTGTAGCCAAGCACGGTGTCGCCGTTCTTCCAGCACTTGAAGACCTTTCCGTCAATGCTCTTCGCTGTTACCGTAGTGATCTTGCCGACTGTAGCCGTGTAAGTTGCCGTCTCGTCATTCGGGTAATTGACGGTTACCGTGTAAGAGCCCGCGCTGAATTCGTACACCGGCTCCACAACGATGATACCCGTCGTGGTAGTGGCCATGGCCGCGCGAATCTCAGCTTCCGTCATGGACCAGCGCACGAAGGTGGCGCCCATCTTGATGGGAGGCTCGGGGAACTGGATCTCCTGCGTATCCGTGTAGCCCTTGGAGCTGATGACCTGCTGCGTGTGGGAGATGAAGACCACCATGGCCTGGTGCTCTTCCTTCTCGGCATACACGGCCTTCAGGGTCGTCTCGCTGCCCATGATGAAGGTGTAGCTCTTATCGGTGGAGACCACCTTGTTGGATGCGTTGACCCAGTACAGGAAGTTCTCGCTGCCGGTGAACTTCACCGTCACAGATGTGCCGATGGCGAACTGCTCATACAGGTAGGAATCCTGCACCGCGCCGCCATTGACCGTGAACTCGGAAGCCGTGACATTCAGCCAGAACTTGCCGCCGCTGATGGGCTCATAGACCGCGATCATGGTCCAGTCATCGGTGGGCTTGACCTCGCAGGTCAGGTCAGTGCTGTACGGCGTGCCGGTGTACTCGTTGACGAACCAGCCCACGAACTTGTAGCCGCTGATGGCGGACGCCGTGACCTTGGTGCCCTGCGCATAGGTGATGTCGCTGCCGCCGCCGGCCACATTGGCCACGGGGCTGTCGCTGCCGGTGGTGCGGGACGTCACCATGACGGTGAACATGCCGATCTCCACGCCGTAGCGACCCTCACTGTTGGCAGTCGTCACAGGCGTGAAGCCAGGAGCGCAATACTCCTTCTTGACGATGCTGCTGAACTCGCCGCCGGAGATGTTGACATCCTTGGCGGTCACGTCGCGGACCAGAACAGCGTCCGTATCCTTGGCGCCCAGCACCGTGCCGCCGGTAATGTCCAGGCCCACCAGGTTGGTCTGGCTCTTGTCGTTACCGATCTCACGGATAGCGGTGGAATACTTACTCTCCACCACAGCGTTGCCGGAAATGTTGATCTGAACCTGACCGGCGTAGCCGATGTAGGAGTCGATCATGATGGCAGAGCCGTCATAGCTGATACCGTTGGTCTGGGAATACTGATCGCCGATGACATTGTCGTTGGCAACGCCGCGGACCGTACCGCCGGAGATGTTCAGCGTACCGGACTTGATGCCGATGCCGCAGTAGCCCTCCACCAGGCCGCCGGTGATATTGACCTCGCAGGGCTGGGGCAGATAGACTGCCAGGCTCTCGGACTTGACAACTGCACCCTCAAACACGTTGACGTGGGACACGCCTCTGTCAGTGCCGTTGCCCTGGATGGCGGGCGTCTTGGCGCTCTGCACCGTGCCGTAAATATTCAGCTCGGGAGCGTAGGTCTTGCCGCTGTCATTCTGGCCCTTGATGAACACCGCAGGAGAATCACCCTTCGCACTGTCCGCAACGATGGTGGAATCCTTGTCGATAGTCACGCTGCCGTTGTAGTTCACGCTAAGCAGAGAGCTGTTGACCGCCTTGCCGGTGATGTCCACATCCGCCAGTGTCAACTTGCCGTAGGCATAGTTCGTCTTGCCGTCGGGAACATCAATGGTACCGTTCTGGATGGTCACTTCGCCGTAGGTGACAAAGCTACCGGTCACGGTCATCTTGTTCAGGTCGATGGTGATATTCGCGTTGACCTTGATGCTGCTCTCGGCGACATCCGCCAGCAGTCTCACGGTCTGGCCGTCCTCAGCCGCCGCAACGGCCTCGGCCAGCGTGTTGTACGCCTTGACGGAATTGCCGTCCTTGTCCAGAATCTGGGCGGTCATACCGTCAACAGCCGTGAAGGAGCCGTTCTCGTTCTTGGTGATACCAACGCCGGGAGCCGCGAAGCTGGGAGTCTTGCCGTCCACCTTCTGCTCGGGGGAGACGTTGGGGTCGAAGCCGACGAACGTACCGCCGCTGATGGCGACCTTCGCATTACCAGAGGTGAACTCGCTGTCGATGCAGTTGAACAGATACTTGCTGCTGCCTTCCCACTTCTGGTGCAGGTCGAAGGTGCCGCCCTTGACGGACAGGGTACCCTCCTCCACCTGAACCACGCTGACGTTGCCGTAGAAGGTGCCGTTTTCGATGGTCAGGTCGCCCTTCGCCACGTTGATGGTGTAGCAGTCGTTCTCCTTGGCATCTATGGTGCCGTTACCAGTGATGGTCACCTTGGCGCCATTCGTGATGGACAGGATGGCGTTGGCAGTATCGCCCCAGATGTCCACCGTGTTCTTGATGGTCTTGCCGTTCAGGTCCAGCGTGATGCTCTTGTTGATGGCCAGCTGGGTGTTCTGCTCGACATCCGCCAGCAGGGTGATGGTCTTGCCCTTTGCAGCCAGACGGATCGCATCGGCCAGGGTCTCATACTTGGTGCTGCCGACCTTGGCAACATACTGGCCTTCCTTGACGCCGTAGGTGCCATCCGTATTCTTGGTGGGGATGAAGCCGTCAGCGCAATAGCCATCGGGAATACTCTTGTTAAACGTACCGCCGGAGACCTCGAAGTTGTCAGAGGTGGCCTTGCCGACACCGCGGAAAATGTACTCCCCAGATTTCTTGTTGGTGAAGCTGCCGCCGGTAACCCGCGTGATAGCGGTATGGCCCTCCACAACACCGGTCGCGATGACCTGCGGGTGGTCCCACTTTCCTGTGGTGGTCAAGTTCTGGATAAACTCGCCGCCGCTGATGGTGGTATCACCGTACGCAAAGATAACTCCTGTGTATCCATTCGTCGCATATTCCAGCGTGAACGTACCGCCGCTGATATTCAGCACAGAGCCTTCCTCGCTCTTGACCACGTTCAGACCGCCGGTGTAGGTACCGCTGGTGATGGTCAGGGTGCCCCAGTTGTCGATCATGGAGGAGCCGGTGTTGCCCGCCGTGGCGTTGACATCCGTCAGCGTCAGGTTGGCATTGCTGCCCTTCGTGACCTCGATGTTGTAGTAGTCGTTGCCGCCCACAACATTACCGTTCTTCACGGTGACGGTGCCGCTCTTCACAGAGATCGTGGCATTGCCGGCGTTGGTGTTGGTCAGGGTCTTGCCGCCCAGATCGAGGGTGATGCTCTTGCTGATGACCACGTCCTCAGTGGCGTCAGCCAGCAGGGTCACGGTCTGGCCGTCCTGCGCCGCCGCAATGGCCTCGGCCAGCGTCGCGTACTTGGCGCCGTTGACCTCGGCAACATACTGGCCTACCTTGACGCCGAAGGTGCCATCCGCGTTCTGGGTGGGGATGAAGCCGTCAGCGCACAGGGACTCGTCCACCTCGCTGGAGAACGTACCGCCGGAGACGGAAACCTTGTCGTTCTGCGTGAAATCGCTCGGGGTCAGGTCCTTCCAGTTGTAGGCCTTGACCGCGGCGTTGCCGTCCTTGGCCGTGAACGTGCCACCCTTGACCTCGATATTGGACAGGCCCTTGTAGCCGGTGCGGTTCACGATGGAGATCGCCGCGCCGTCCTCGATGGCGCCGTCGTTGATGGTCTTGGGAATGCCGTCACCGGAGACGGTGATGGCCGTGCCAGCGCCGCTGATGTTCAGGCTGCCGGCGCAGACCTGCACGCCCATGGTCTGGGCGTTGATGACGCTGTTGTCGATGGTCAGCGTGCCGGAGCTGGGGAAGTAGATGCCGTAGCCGTTGGGCACGTTCAGCGTGCTGTTCCTCAGCGTCACGGTATCGTTGGTGTTGTTGCCGTTGGTCTCGATGCCGCTGCGGGCGGTGGTCGTCATCACGACGCCATCGAACACCAGACTGGAATTGTCATACTTGATGGTGCCGCCCATGGCGGAGGGGATCAGACCCACCAGCTGGCTGCTGACCACCTTGCCGTTCTTCACGGTCAGCGTCACATCGGAGTAGTTGATCTCGAAGGCCGCGCTGTTTGCATCTGTGCCGGTGCAGGTCCAGGTATGGCCAGCCAGATCCACCGTGCGGTCAATGCTGCCGGAGCTGAATGCTGAACCGGTGGTATAATCGCGCAGCAAGACGATAGGCTCGCCGCTGGCCGTCTGCGCCTTGAACGCCTCGTCCATGGTGTAGTAGGAGGTGTCGCCGACCTTGGCCAGATAGGCTTTCGCCACGCCGAAAGTGCCGTCGCCGTTTGGAGTAACGCCGGAATTCTCCACCACGTACTTGCTGGGGTCCTCCTTAAACGTACCGCCGGTGACCTTGATAGTCGCCTTAGTGGCGTCAGTGGTAGCAACAAAGTTGCCACTGTTACTGTCATAAGTATAGGTGCCCAGCTCGCCATTGACGGTGCCGCCGGTGATGCTGACCTTGGCCACCTTGCCATCGGCGCTGTCGTAGTTCACAGAGGTCACGTCACCGTTGACGATGCCGTTGTCGCTGATCGTCAGGGTGCTGTTATTGCCGCCGCTGTACGTCCAGGCCGCCACAGCGCCGTTGACCGTGCCGCCCTTGATGGTAGCGGACTTCCAGTTCTCCACCGCGTAGTCGTTTTGGGAATTCAGCGTACCGCCGGTCAGGTAGAATGTACCGCGATCGACCTTGATCACGATGAGGTTATCCTGGGTAAACGTGCCGCCGGTGATGGTCAGCTGAGGCCATGCCTTGACGCTGTCATCGCCCACGCGCACCAGGAACGCGCCATTCCCCTTCTTGTTGCCGCTGTTGTTCTTGACGGTGCCGCCTTCGAACTTCAGGAAAGCGTTTGCGCCCTGAATGTCGATGACATAGTGGGAGCTGACGCCGGAATTCTCCGCGGTATCCTCACGCATGATGGTACCGGTCTGCGCCGCGCTGCTGTCCTTGACGGTGACGCGGTTCTTAACGGTCAGCGCGGGCTTGCCCGCCACGGTGCCGCCGTTGAGGGTGTGACCGCTCAGGTCGAGGGTCAGCCCATATGTTTCTATGGTGACATTCTCGCGGGTGTCCGCCAGCAGGGTCACGGTCGCATTCTGAGCGGCCGCATCGATAGCCGCCTGCAGGGACTTGTACTTGGTGGTGCCGACCTCTGCCACGTAGGTGGTCGTATCGCTGGGCATCAGCTGCGTTACGCTGGTGGTCAGCTTATCGCCAGCCGCGACAGTCTTCGTGCCCTGCTTGCTTGCGTCCGTCGTGCCGTCTTTGCCGTAGTAGCCCGGCTGCTGCGCCTGCACAGTGGCCTTGGTGCTCTCCACAGTCAGCGCCACATTGTTGGAATTCTGGTCCACGCGGCCATCGCCCAGCAGGATGTCGCCGTTGCTGCCCACCGTGTCGGTGAAGGTGCAGGTGTTCACGTTGGTGTCCATCGTGCCGCTGCCGCTGTTGACAAAGCGCACGGGCGCAGCGAACTGCTTCCAATCACCATTGTCGCCGCAGTTGGTGAACGTGCTGTTCTGGACGGCAACAGTCTGCGTACCGTTTGCCTTGTGGTTGAAGTTCACCGGCACCTGTGCCCCCGTGAAGGAGCAATTGTCGATGACCACTGCACCGTCCGCATTGGAGTAGACGGAAGTAGCCTTTGTGCCAAAGTCGCAGCCGGTCAGCGTGATGTCGTTCACGCCGGTGGTTCCGCTGATATACACGCGCTGGACGGTGATACCGTCGGTGCTGTCGCAGTCGGTCAGGTCCACAGTCACCTTATGACTGGTGTGGCGCTCACCCCACACGCCCAGATTGTCCAGCTCATAGGCCGTGATGGTGATGTCCTTCTCCAGATAAGCACCGCCGGACGTGACCTGCTTGCCGGTATCGCGGCTGAACGTGTAGGTGTCGACCTCCAGGTCGCACTCGCCGCCGGAAATATAGGCATTGTTGCCGTAGATGGTGATATCATCCGCCACGTGGCCGTGGGTCAGCTCGCCCACATCCGCGCCGGGACGGCACACGATGGTGATGGCATCGGCGTTGGCCTTGTAGGCCGCCGTCAGTGCTTCCGCCAGCGTGGCAGCATAGCCGCTCTCAGAACCGGCAGCCCAGTATACAGGGGTGGCCAAGTCCCAAGCAGTCTCGTCCAGCAGCTCCAGGGTGTAGCTGCTGCTGCCCAGTGCCGCGATGGCAGCCTCCAGCGTGGCGTACTCGGTGTTGCCCACCTTGGCCACGTTGGTGGCAGCGGGTGTCACCGCGCCATCGCCATCCTGCGGGTCTGCGGAATCGTTTCCGTTCACAGAATCGGTAGGATCAGCGCCGCCCTCAGCACCGGTGGTATCATCCGCCGTGCCGCTGCCGCTGCTGCCTCCGACCTGCTGGTCGCCGGTGTTACCGCTGCCCTCGCTGTCTTCGACCTGCAAGTCATCGGTGTTACCGCTGCTGTTGTCATCGTCGGACACGCCCGTTCCGTTTTCGGAGACGATCGCGCCCTGGGTGTCGACGCCGTCCGCCATCGCAGCGTACGCCGCCGTCGGCAGCAGAGACAGCATCATTACCAGCGAAAGCAGTATTGACGCCACTCTTTTGCCCATTCTCGTTTTGTTCATGTTCCCCCATCCTTTCATGTGATTTTTTGGTCTGTCTGCGGAACCATGCTGTGCGCTGTCCGCACCGTGCCCGCGGCACTGCACCGGCGGGTCCGCACCCCCTGCGGATCAGTGGCAGGCCTCGCCGCGCGGAACGCCGTCCCATGCGGAAAAGCCATCGTTTCAACCCAGTTGAAACGAGAAAAGGATACCCTTTTCTGCCGGTATCTCCCTCCGATACAGGCGCCCCTTGCACCTGCGCGGGCCGGAAAATCGTCCCATTGCGGGGTGATTTTCCTTTTCTGGATATACACGGGAAGCATAGCACCATTTCGACAAACAATCAACTTTATTTCCGCACAAAATTTCCCGATTTTTTCTATTTAATATCGACAAAACCCGGAGCATCGTGTGTCAAAGGCCGTCTCTCCGCACAATTCCGGCATTTTCCCGCCGCCTGTGGCCGGCTGCGCGGGCATCTGCCGCAAAAGCGGAGCCACCGGCGCAAAAAAAAGAAGCCATGACAACGTCATGGCTTCTTTTGGCAGGGGCAGAAAGGCTCGAACTCTCGACACGCGGTTTTGGAGACCGCTGCTCTACCAACTGAGCTATACCCCTGTGTGGTGGGCCTTCGGGGACTCGAACCCGGGACCGGACGGTTATGAGCCGTCTGCTCTAACCAACTGAGCTAAAGGCCCAAGTCTACGCGGCTGACCTGAATAAGAAATGAGCCGCCACCTTACGGATGGCGGCTCACCCTTTGGCTCCCCCTGTTGGGCTCGAACCAACAACCCTTCGGTTAACAGCCGAATGCTCTACCATTGAGCTAAGGAGGAGTGTTGGCGCTACCTATCTTCCCAGGCCGTCTCCAGCCAAGTATTGTCAGCAGAAGCGAGCTTAACTTCCGTGTTCGGGATGGGAACGGGTGGACCCTCGCCCTAATCAGCACCAACTTCCTATTTCACTTGTACCCTGAAAACCGAACAAAGAAGTCAGATGGGAGAAGGCTTAGATTGCCTGCATTATTGTAGGTCAAGCCCTCGGGCTATTAGTACCGGTCAGCTGCATACATTACTGTACTTCCACCTCCGGCCTATCAACCAGATCGTCTTTCTGGGCCCTTACTCCATAAAGGATGAGAGATCTCATCTTAGGGAGAGTTTCACGCTTAGATGCTTTCAGCGTTTATCTCGTCCGTACATAGCTACCCAG
>OHBM01001813.1_pt1 | contig 15096 bp, 20 predicted proteins | sample 1577251 | NCBI WGS metagenome assembly OHBM01 (sample SAMEA3541557, study PRJEB24748) | human gut metagenome | biome: human gut; feature: human-associated habitat; material: faeces | place: China | collected 2012 | reverse complement strand
AAAGGTAACGTTATTTATATAGACTCAGAGCTTGGTGGTGCTTGTTTCCTTGTATCCATACCTTTATCTGATAATAATTATGATGAGGCAGATATCATAAGCAATAAAACTATGAAAGTAGTGGCTAGTACTGAGAGTATTCCGGAAAAATCCTCAGAGGAGAGGATTATATCAACGTCAGATAACGATTTTATAAAGGAATATAGGGTAATGGTAGTCGAGGATGATGAGGAAGTCCTTGGATTTGTAGAAGAGCAATTGAATAAATATTTTGCAGTTTCGACTGCGGTTAATGGTTCTGATGCTCTTAAGCAAATAGCCGAAGAACAACCTGATATCGTAGTCTGTGATGTAATGATGCCAAGGATGGATGGGTTTGAATTTACTCAACGGTTAAGAAGTAATTTTGAAACGAGTCATATCCCGGTTATTTTACTCACAGCATATTCTTCCGAAGAGCATCAGTTAAAAGGGATAGAATCGGGTGCAGATGCCTATATTACCAAACCTTTTAGCACAAAGTATTTGCTGGCACGTATAACAAAGTTACTTGAAACGCGTGAAAGGCTGCGCCGCAGATTCAATACAGAACCTGGATTGGTACAATCATCTGTCACTTTTACAGACAGAGATAAGGTCTTTCTGGACAAAGTGCATGAGCTTATTGAGCAGAATATTAGTAATACGGATTTCCGAGTGGAGAATTTTGCTCAAACGTTGGGTATGGGGCGGAGTTCTCTATTCAGAAAAATGAAAGGGGCTACTGGCTATAGTCCCAATGAATATGTGCGTATCATCCGTATGAAAAAAACTGCTGAATTATTAATGAATACGGATTTGAATGTTTCCGAAATTTCTTATCAGGTAGGTATTGGCGATCCCTTCTATCTAAGTAAATGTTTCAAGGCGCAATTTGGAAAATCACCGTCACAATATCGCAAGCGAGACATAAAAGAAGAGTAAATAAGATAATAAATAAGCTGCTTTATTCTCAGATTGGAACTAAAATATAGTTATTGGTACTATAGTTCATTGACTTTATGTCTTTTGCGCTCTATGTTTGCAAAGAAATAAAGTCCTGATAAATGAATAAGAATAGTATCATGAAAAAAAGATTATTTATTGTATCCTTTGTTGTATTGAAGTGTGCGATCGGTAGCGCATCCTTTTCGAATTCGGAAAAATATATGGATGCTTATCCGTTTGAAATGGCATTTAAGGTTTCTGACGGATATATACCACTATCAGAAAAGGAATTGAATTACCCTCTGAGAAAGGAGGATATTCTGAAAAGTGCGACATTAGTGAATGATTACTTTATGAACCATTATCCTGATGTAGGAGCGCCTTCGTATGTAGGAGGAAAGCAAAGAGATAGCAAGATGTGGACGCGAGGTGTTTATTATGCTGGATTAATGGCTATGTATGCCCAAAGTCCTAATCCGAAATGGCTGAAATATGCTGTTGACTGGGGAGAATTTCATCATTGGAAGGCGGGAGTAGGTAATGCCAGCCGTCATGCGGATTTTCAATGTTGCGGACAAGCCTATCTTGATCTGTACTTATTAGATTCTTCTAGATCTGAGCGTAAAGCGCATATCAAAGAGTTAATTGATAATATGTTGGGTACTGATGAAATAGATGACTGGCATTGGGTGGACGCATTATTTATGGCTATGCCCATATTCGCACAAATCGGTTGGATAGAAAATGATAATCGCTATTTTGAAAGAATGTACCAAATGTATATGTATACCCGTAACAACCAAGGAGGAGATGAGCGATGTGGTGGCAAACCTTTGTTGAATGAACAAGATGGGCTATGGTATAGAGATTATCGTTATGATTCTCCTTATATGGACCTGGTTGAAACAGATAAACCTTGCTACTGGTCAAGAGGAAATGGCTGGGCATATGCAGCTCTTGCCAGAGTACTTCACTATTCACCGGATAATATGGTTCATAAAGAGCAATATATTCATGATTTCAAGCTAATGTCTGAGGCATTGCTCAAATGTCAGCGTTCCGATGGCTTTTGGAGTGTAAGTTTGGCAGCAGCATCCAATACCGGTGATTCTCGATCTCCCGGACCCGAAACATCTGGTACTGCTTTGTTTGTCGCAGGAATGGCCTACGGAATCAATGCAGGTATCTTGAATCGGAAAACTTATTTGCCGTCTGTCTTAAAAGGATGGAATGCCGGTGGATTTCTGGGCCCAGTGGTGCCCCTACTGCCGCCGCATCGCCCCGGCCTTTGACAAGGTGGGGGAGCAGTACGCCGATACGCTCATCGCTGGCAAGATCAACTACGACGAGGAGCCGCAGCTCATCCAGCGCTTCGGCATCGACACCATCCCCACGCTGATGCTCTTTAAGAACGGCGAGGTGATCGGCTCTGTGGTGGCGCCCGGCTCCAAGGCGGCCATCGAGGCGTTTATTCAGGAAACGCTTTCTCAGTAAGGAGACGGCCATGGAAAAAATCTACGATATGATCGTCATCGGCGGCGGCCCCGCCGGATACACCGCCGCCCTGTATGCCGCCAGAAGCGGGCTTTCTGTACTGGTGCTGGAGAAGCTCTCCGCCGGCGGGCAGATGGCGCTGACGGAACAGATCGACAACTATCCAGGCTTTGAAAGCGGCATCGACGGCTTTACGCTGGGCGAAAAAATGCAGCAGAGCGCCGAGCGCTTCGGTGCGGTGACGGAGCTGGCGGAGGTGTATAAGGCCAGCCTTTCCGGGAAAATCAAGACGCTGGACACCAGCGAGGGTGTTTTTCAGGGCCGCACAGTGGTCATCGCCACCGGCGCGTCACATCGTCCCTTGGGCGTTCCCGGCGAGGAAGCGCTCGTTGGCAAAGGCGTTCACTACTGCGCCGCCTGCGACGGCGCGCCCTATCGCGGCAGGACCGTGGCGGTGGTGGGCGGCGGCAATTCCGCCGCGGCGGATGCCCTGACCCTGTCCCGCATCGCAAAAAAGGTCTACCTCATTCACCGCCGGGACAGCCTGCGGGCAACGAAGGTCTATCATGAGCCGCTGATGAACGCGCCCAACGTAGAATTTTGCTGGAACAGCACCGTCTCTGCGCTGCTGCACGACAACCGCCTGACGGGGCTGCGGCTAAAAGATGTCAACACCGGCGCGGAACGCGACCTTGCCTGCGACGGCGCAATATTTATTTTAAGAAAAAGACCGGCTGTTTTATCGCCGATCCCTTTCACTTCTTTTATGGATGAATTTAATCTCATACTTTTATTCTACGGAAATCACATAATAGTAAATTGGCTGTCCACCGTAATGTACTTCCACTTCTACATCTGGATATTCCTCTTCCACTTTTTCTGCAATCTCGTTGGCAGAATCCTCGTTCATTTCCTCGCCATAGTAAATACTTAAAATTGCAGAATCCTCATCGATCATTTCACCGATCATCTCAAGAACCGTTTTCTCCATGTCTGTGCCAACGGAAAGAATTCCCTTGTCACCGATTCCCATGTAGTCATCCTGTTTGATTTCTTTGTCATCGATCACAGTATCGCGGACTGCATAAGTCACCTGACCGGTCTTAACCAGCTGAATCTCCTCACCCATACGCTCCGCATTGTCTTCCGGTGTGCTGTCCGGAATATAATTGACAAGTGCTGTAATGCCCTGTGGAATCGTCTTGGTAGGAATTACAATAATGTTCTTATCCTCTGTCAGGGAAGCTGCCTGATTTGCTGCCATTATAATATTTTTATTATTTGGAAGAATGAAAATATTCTTTGCATTCACTTTCTCGATCGCATTGAGCATATCTTCCGTACTTGGGTTCATGGTCTGTCCACCCTCGATGATATAGTCCACGCCCAGTCCACGGAAAATCTCATTGATGCCCTCTCCGATACTTACCGAAATAAATCCCATCTCCTTTTCCTCTGCTGGAACTTCCGGCTCATTTTCCTCTGCTGCTTTGATCTCATTCTCTGCATTTGCAGTGCTCTGCATCTCTTTCTCTTTCATTGCAGAAATCTTCTCGTCACGCTCTAAACGCATGTTCTCAATAATAATAGTTGTAAGACTTCCGTAAGTAAGACCTCTCTGCATTGCCATACCCGGATCATTGGTATGTACATGTACTTTCACGATCTCATCATCTGCAACTACAACAATAGAATCACCGATGGACTCTAAATAGCTCTTGAACTCTGTCTCCTGATTCTCTGTGAACGGATGCTCTAACATGATCAAAAACTGTGTACAGTAAGTGAAGGTGATCTCCTGCTCTGCCTGTGCGTCAATATAAGAATTAGAAGCTGTACCCTGACTGCTGCTTCCTGTAGAAGCTGTCTCAATCGTATAATCCACTTCTTTGCCCATAAGAGCGTCAAATGCACCTTTTAATACCTGCATTAAGCCCTGTCCGCCGGAATCCACAACACCTGCCTGTTTTAAAACAGGAAGCATATCCGGTGTCTTGCTCAATACATGATCGCCTTCTTTGATGATCTCCGCACAGAAATATGCAAGATCATCGGTCTCTTCCCCTAATTCAGCCGCCTTGTCAGACATTCCCTTTGCAACGGTAAGGATGGTTCCCTCTTTCGGCTTCATAACTGCCTTATATGCGGTCTCTGTTGCTTTCTGGAAAGCATCCGAAATAATCTGTACATTCAGTTCATCATATTCAGCGATCACCTTTGTAAAACCACGGAATAACTGGGATAAGATAACACCTGAGTTACCTCTTGCTCCGCGTAATGATCCGGAAGAAATTGCTTTTGCCAATGAAGCCATGGTTGGATTTTCAATCGCTGCAACTTCCTTTGCTGCTGACATAATTGTCATTGACATATTGGTTCCGGTATCTCCATCCGGAACAGGGAATACATTCAGCTCATTGATCCATTCCTTCTTAGCCTCTAAGTTGTTAGCTCCTGCCAGAAACATCCTGGCAAAAAGTTCAGCATTTATTGTAGTGACTTCCACTTTTAAAATCCTCCTTAATCAATTACACGTACGCCTTCAACGTAAATGTTAATCTTCTCAATCTCCATTCCAGTGAACTCTTCCACTTTGTATCTGACTGTCTCGATCAGATTATCGGTCACTGTACTGATGCTCACACCATAAGAAACGATCACATGAAAATCGATTGTAATTTTATTATCTTCATTCACAGACACGTTAATACCATGTGTCAGGTAATCTTTCTTCAATAATTTTACCAGTCCGTCTTTCATATTGACAGCAGCCATGCCCACGATTCCGAAACACTCTACTGCAACAGAACCTGCATATAATGCAATTACTTCAGGGTCTATCGTAACCTTACCTAATTTGGTCTCCATCTGTCCATTCATACTCATTAACCATGCCTTTCTTTATATTTGTAAGAAAGCCACTGGCTGACCAGTTTTCTCTCTCACACATAATAACGCTAGTTTAGTGTCTATTATAACCGCTTTTTTCCAAAATTCATAGTCATAAATTACATTTTTTATATTTTTTTTAATTTTCACTTGCAATATCTTTTTTTTTCTGATAGAATAAATCATGTTGTGAGCCTGTTCATACATATAGGCTTAGAAAGATGCGAGGAGGTGCAAAGCAAATGGCAAATTGTGCAGTTTGTGGGAAAGGCAATCATTACGGAATTAAAGTAAGCCATTCACATAGAAGATCAAATAGAGTTTGGAAATCAAACATCAAACGTGTTAGCTGCAAAGTTAACGGAACACCTAGAAAATTATATGTATGTGCTTCCTGTTTGAGATCCGGAAAAGTTGAGAGAGCTTAGTCTTGAAACGTAGAGAACTGCATTGCAGTTCTCTTTTTTTGTCCTGATTCAGAAAATTTTCAAATGAAAACAGATACACTGCTCTTCTAACAGCAGCAAAACAGATAGTATCCAAGCAGGATACATCCAATCATAATCAAAATCCCACAGAAATCGCTTGGAATCAGAAACATCGCAAGCATTCCAAGCCCGAAAAAGAATAACGCAAAGCCTATGATACGTTTCATTCTGGCACCAAAAAAGACATATATCATTATTAATATATGTCCTTTTGTAATATCCATGCCTCTGTTCTTTTTGTCCAAATAATTTTGCTAAATTACGCTTCCTCTTTATTTACCGAATCACTTAAGATCTGCTCCATCTCTTTTGCTGCTGTTTTCTTTGCAGCCGAATCATCTTCTGATTCTTCCACAACATTATCTTTCTCACCTTTTGATGTGAATTTGTTCACAAAATCCGGCACCATATCCAGCACTTTTGTAAGACCATCCTGATTCTTGATATTGACAAGCTTTGTTGTACCATTCTGAATGACTAGCACAGCACTCGGCGTGATTTTTCCACCCATACCACCGGCACCGTTATTTTTCTTCTCCTGGCTGAATGCTCCGGCTGCCACGCCAAAGGAAACATCCACCAATGGTAAAATAATGGTATCACCGATATGGATTGCATCGCCTACCACCGTTTTTGTTGTAATGAAACTGTCCATTCCCTTGAATAAGGATTCTACTGTTGTATGAAAACTATTGTCTCCCATTGTAACTACCACCTTTCTATTTTACCTGTTTTTTCGTATATGAATTTTATTCTCTGTGATCTAACAACTTTTTAAGAAAACTTCGGATATCTTTATCTGCCAGCAAACGAATCGCGGTAACCAGCAAAAAGATAAGCTGGATTCTACCCTTTACATCATAGCTGCCCCTGATATAAAACGATTCTGATTCAAAATCAGGGAAAATATGAAAATCATACTGATAAAGGAACGGCATCATACACAAAACGCCTAACACCTGTCCGGTAAATGCCGGATCAGCCAACGCAAACGTCAGTTCTGTATGAATTTTCCGAAAGCCAAAATGTTTGAGCAGATACAATAATTCTTCCCACAATCGCCTCACAGCATACTGATTTTTCGTGTCCGTCACAATCTCTTTGACTTTTACTACGAACTCTTTGAAACCGGTCAGTTTCTTTCGTATACTCATGAAAAATTTTTTTATATTTTTCATGAAGCTTTTTATTTTATCCCACATCCGCATGAAAATATTTTTTCCGGATGGTCGGGAATTTTTATCGGATGATTTTCTGTTCTGCTTACCCTTATGAGAATCTACCTCTTGATCCTGCTCTGACTTAATCGGAGTTTTCTCCGATTTATCTTCTTCCCCGGCAGCGGAAACAAGATCAGAAACAACCTCTTCCACCCCGTCTTTTACTTCAGGAACAGCTTCCTCCTCCAGCTCTTCTTCCGATACTCTCTCTTTTTTCTTCGGACGAAAGCCAAATATCCGGACTTCGCCGTTCAAGTCCTGCTCCTGAAACGTAAAATCATATCGGAATATCGAACATAACCAGCTTATTTTGCCCTCTGCGGTAATATTGTTATCGACTGTTCCTTTCACGGAATAACGTACCGGTACAAACAATAAGACTGCCAGCAGAAAAAGTATGATTCCAAGAATCACCAGCAGCACAATCCCAATGATTTTTAAGATTGTGAGTAACACGGCGGTCATTCTGCTTTTCTCCTCCTTTTTTCCCTGAGATATGAAGCAACCTCGAATGCCCCGGTCTGGCGGTAAACTTCATCGATCACAGACGCAGCGACTTCCACTGCCTCATCATATCCTTTTGCCAATCCAATAACATATAACTGCTTCTTCGGGTAGCCCTTTTGCAGCAGTTCATGCGAAGGAATGATATCTAATAAATTCTTCTCACCTGATGCCAGAGTGATCACGTAAATATTAATCTGCCCTGCATTATGACGAATTTTCCATTTGATCTTATTTGTCTTATGTACGATGCTCTCGCCTACATATAAATCGTCATACCATTTCATGCGAATCCTCACATTAAAAGTACTTGTGGCTGCCCCACAAATTATTTTTCTTCAACTCCAGATATTCATTATAAGCTTTCTCTAAAATCTGCTTCTCATTCGCAAATTTAAGCAAATGATAAGCCTCATGATATTTGTAATATCCGGAATCAACAAAATATTCCTCACGCTGTGGTTTGCTGTAATAACTGTCTGCCATCATCAGATACCAGTGTACTTCCTTTTCCACAGTATCCTCCGGCACGGTAAACGTATACTGGCTCTTTCCAATATACTTAATGATACTTGCCGCCGCTCCTGTCTCCTCTAACACTTCACGAGTCGCAGTATCCCTGAATTCTTCCCCTTCTTCCACAGTTCCTTTCGGAAGAACCCAGCCCTCATATTTATTCTTATAATTCTTATATAAGAGAAGTATCTTACCTCGAAATATTACCACACCGCCACAACTTGTTGCCTCGATCATTGCAATACCTCCTGATGTGGTTTTTTGTTATAAGTATAATACTTTTCGTTTTTTCATGCAACCAATACTGAAATATCTTTCCTGTCCCATTTACTGATAATATGCATCAAAAATCTTTTTTGCGATTGGAACCGCATACTCACTGCCTGATCCGGAATCTTCCACTACAATCGCAACCGCAATATCTTCCTTGTCCTCACGGTGGGCATAACCCACAAACCATGCATGGGAAGCCTTTGAGGACGTTGAAAACTCTGCCGTTCCTGTTTTTCCCGCGGCAGTATAACTCTGCCCCGAGAGACGTTCTCCGGTTCCATCCTCCACAACTTCTCTCATGAAGGTCTGCATTAAAGATGCATCCTCCGTTGACAAAAGTGTTCCATATTCTGTCGGTTCATATGCATCAACCACGATACCATTATAATTTTCCGTGTGATCGATCAGATAAGGGTTCATGAGTACTCCGTCATTGGCGATCGCTGACACAACAAGCGCCATATGCATCGGTGTCACCAGCGTTTTTCCCTGCCCGATGGACGTCTCTAACACCGTAGACACATCTGCATCCGCATCCAGCGAGAAACTGCTCTTTGAGGATTCAAACCTGAGTGGAAGGCTCGTATTAAAGAGCATGCTGTCGCACAGCTCTGTAAAAGAATCCGGATTCAGAGTAAGACCTAACGATGCAAACGAAGAATTACAGGAATCGGCAAATGAGCCGATCAGATCTTCCTGTCCGTGTCGCTTGTTTTTGTAACAGTGAATGACAGAATCCCCCTCTGTGAATTTACCATTGCAGTCAAAGGAGTAATCTTCATAATCACTGTTTTCATGTACATATTCCACGACTTCAACAAGTTGGAGAACGACACACTCCGCTTGCACGTCAAGCAAACACAGACCCCGGCGGATAAAGTCCCTGCGTCGCACGGTTTAGCAGCACAGAGCTCTCACTGTCTTCTGCTGTCAGTTCATCCCAGTCTTCTGCGATATTATTTGGATCGTAATCCGGTTTTGACACCATGGCAAGTATTTTCCCGGTCGATGGCTCCATCACGACAATGGCTCCATCATATTTTCCTAATGCCTCGTATGCCGTATCCTGCAGATCATAATTTAACGTTGTCACCACATTGTCACCAATGTTCTTCTCTCCCTGAAGTTCATTGACCACTTTCTCCAAAGTCATCGTGTGGGAGCGCAGCAGGTTAAAATTAGCAATCGATTCCAGTCCGGACTTTCCGTTGGTAGAGAAACCAACGACATGCGCAAACATATTGGCATACGGATAATATCTTGTCTCGGTCCCATCCGTATCTGTGATCGTTTCTGCGAGTATGCGGCCATCGGCAGAAATAATTTCGCCGCGCGTCACCTTCCTTGCAAAAAGATCCTGTCTTTTATTATAAGGACTATTGATAAAATCTTCACTTTTTACAAACTGGAAATATGCAAAATATCCCATCATGCAGACAAAAAGTACAAGAACTGCATAGGTAATGACCGTAAATTCCCGGTTGTTTTTACGAGAGTTTTTCGATGTCTGCGTTTTCGAATCCGGTTGTCTTTTTTCTGTTTTGTCTGTTTTTCCTGCTTTTAGACGCATTTATCTCTCCTTCATCCTGTCTCAAAATATACAATCCCTGAATCACTGCAAAAATGATCATAGAACTTAACAGGGAACTTCCTCCGTAACTCACAAGCGGAAGTGTCACTCCGGTAGACGGAATAAACTTTGTGACGCCTCCGATCGTCAAGAATACCTGAAATGCATAAATCGTTCCAAGTCCGAGTGCCACAAGTTTATAAAACTGATCTTTCATCTGCATCGCAATATTTAAAAACATCAGAAAGCAGCTAAAACATACCATGATCAGGCACAGTGCAAAAATACCGCCAAGTTCCTCTGAGACTGCTGAAAAAATAAAATCCTGTTTTACGACCGGTATTTTATCCGGCAGACCCTGATATAATCCCATTCCAAACCATCCGCCTGTTCCAATGGCAAACAGTGACTGCGAGATCTGGTATCCCTCCTTATCGATATATGCCAGCGGATTCTGCCATGCTCTCACCCTCACCCGGATATGGGAAAAAAGATGGTAAGCCACCACAGAAGCTGCGCTTCCGGCGGCAAGTCCGCCCGCAAAATAAAGCACTTTTTTCGTTGCAACATAAAGCATGACCACATAAGTCACGAAAAACAACAGTGCTGCACCGAGGTCGCGGGATGCCACAAGGATCAGCACATGGATCGCAGCGATCACCGTTGTCACACACACACGTTGAAAAGAAGTATCCTGATATAACATGCCCGCCACAAAAAATACAAATAAAATTTTTACGAACTCACTCGGCTGGATCGAAATTCCTGCAATGGAAAGCGAAATTTTAGCTCCATAACTTGTATTTCCGGCGATCGTCACAACCAAAAGCGCCAGGATCCCAACGATTGCAAATAACCAGTATAATTTCCGCACAAATCCAACCCGGTTGATCAATACCGGGATGATGAGCGAAAATATCATCGACACCAGTGCTATAAAATATTGTTTTCTGGCGCTGTCAAAAGAAAGCCTTGTCAGCATGATAAACCCGATCGTCAAAAGCATGCACAGATTGTTCGTCAAAAGTCTCGATGATCTGCTGTAAAACAATTGATAACAGGTCTGTATCATCGCCAGAAGTACCGCCTGCGCCGCATAAAAAATCAGCATACTGATATCATCCGTCACCAGATAAATCACCACAAAGGCATCAAAGTGGATCAGAAAGATTGCTGCGCACTGTCTGCTTAAAATATGTTCTCTTTGTTCCGGTTTGATTTTCTGACGAAATGCCGCAAAGCACTCGTACGTATAAAAAGCAAACATAAAGATCATGAAATATTTTGATATTTCTATGATAAGATTCGTCATGTTTTACTCTACTCCTCTTTTATAATGACCATTGGTATACTCCCCCTGGTACACATCTGCGAGGTTTTTTCTTCCCTCATAAAATACAGTTTCATAAATCGCAAGGATCTGCCGCACTTCCTCCTCACTCTCCACCGTAAAGTTCAGTCTGAAGCTGGAAAAATCTGCTTTTTGCAGCTCCTTCCCATACCCAAATAACATCAGTGGTGTTGTGTTATAAATTATATTATAACATTCCGTACAGTTATTTTTGACCGGGAAAAATTTTCCATAACGGTCTTTTAAATATGTTACTACGGGTGTCGTATCACATTTCCCGGTATTGGCATGCACACACTGCGCCGATGTCATCAACGGGAGATATCCATAAAGTACCACCTCGCTGTCTGTATTATCCCTCTTTTTCAGTTCACCACGGTTTAATTCATAAGGTGTCGTCATACGGACCGGATGAAATTCACGGAACATTTCCTGTGCTCTGTGATTATAAGTATAAAGCCCCTGATCAAAGATTATTGGCATCTGCGGCAGATACTTATGTACAAACCAGACTGCATCCAGACTCTTTACCACCACTCCATCCACAGAACAGCTGTCCAGTTGTTTCAGGGATCCCAGATAAAAATCCGAGGTGTTTTTCCGAAAAACAGATGGGAACACATAATATGCCTTTTTCCCCGCCGCATGAATTTTTGCAATATCCGCTCTTAATTCTTCCCACAAATCCTTTCTGCGGTAGCAGGCCTGATCCAGATAAATATCAGAAACCAGTTCATTCTCCAAAAGCGGCTGTAACTGACATCTCTGCTCTGTCAGAGCAGACAAATATTTCTCTGGTGTACCGGCTGTACTCTCCTGCGCCTTCATTCCGGCACGATCCACCTGTTCCACCTCCCTGCGGAACTGTTCCACACAAAGCTTTTCCAGTCCTTCTAACGCATCTCTTCTGAGCTGGTTTAAGGATTTCATCGGAAGGAAAATGGCATCCCTCATCGCAATGGTAAGATTCTCAAACTCAAACGGCGTGTTTCCTGTTTTCTCCATGTTCTCACGTACCTTTTCCATGGATAAAGGCTGCTTTAATGCAGGCTGTACCACATCACCGCCTGCTGTATAATGAAGATCTCCCAATGTCACATCCAGTATAGCAGGGGAATCTTGGGATAATATTAAATTTCCATTGATTTTTTCTTTTATTTCACCACGGCAGAACTCTTCCCTGACTTTCTCCTGAAGCGCTTCATTTCCTTTTGCATGGTTTGGTTTCTGGAACGTGATCATATCTTTTCCATTATGTTTCTCATAATAACCCTTCGTAAAACCACTCCGGTTTCCAAAGTCATAAAGCTTTTGCATATCCTCTTTGGATACATGATAGTCTTTCGCCCCATATTCGAAATATCGATCTATATATCTGCGATAGACAGTGAAAAGATTGCCAAATGTATTCCTCATTACCTTATATATTATAAAGGTGTTTATTACTTGTTGCAGCCGCCTTCGCAACCACCTTCACAGTTGCCATCCTTGCAGTCGCCGCCGCAGTTGTCGCAGCCACCTGAGCAGCCGCCACCTTCGCCGCTGATCATCTGAGCCATCTTGGCAATCTCCTCAGCAGTAGCCTCGCGGCTCTCGAGAATCTGACCGCAGAAGTTGAGCTTCAAGCCAGCCAATGGGTGGTTCAGGTCGCAGGTTACCTTTGTATCGCTGATGTTCTTCACTACAGCGTTGAAGTGGTTGCCATCCTCGTTCTGCAATGGGATGATAGCGCCTACCTGTACGTGCTGTGCATCAAACTGGCCGTTGACGGTAAAAATCTGCTTGTCGAGCTCCAGTACGCGCTCATCATAGTGCTGTCCGTAAGCCTGCTCTGGGTCCAGCTGGAAGTCGAACTCTTCACCTTTAGCCAGGTCTACCACCTTCTCTTCGAAAGCTGGCAGGGTAACACCCATACCGCTGATGAAGATGAACGGACGCTCGTCGGTTGTGCGCTCGATGAGCATCTCCTCGCCGTTGTCACCATTAGTTACATCATACAGTGCGTATGAAACTACAATAAACTTGTTCTTGTTGTTTGTTTCCATTTTATTATTTATTTTTTATTATTTCTTTTTCTTTTCTGAATGCTTACGCTCTTTACCATCTCCATGCGCTCCAGATAGATAGGGCGCCATTTGTCGATGATGTCCTGCAGACTTTTGCTCTTCTGCGAGAGTTCAGCATATTCCTCGCCGTCGGTCAGATTCTCTTTCTTGAGATCCAGCATTCGGGCGATGAGCTGTTTCTGATGTTCCTCAGCCGCCTTGAGCTGGTTACCCAGTTTCTCGAGACTTTCCATAAAGGCGAGTGCCTTGTCTATATGATTTTCCTGTACCATTTTGCTTGTTTTATAGGTTGAATCTTCTGCAAAGGTACAAATAATAATTGGTATAAACGAAGAAAAAGGGCTTTTTTTTCGATGATATTACAAAATGATAGAGAAAATGTAATATCTCTAACGTTCTGACACCTATTTCGGTGTATTGTTGTTGATTTAAGTCAAGAAATAGACGGAAAACTGAAAATATCCCAAGAAATGTTTGCGTACACAGAGAAAAGTTCGTATCTTTGCAGCGTCTTAAAGAAAAAGACTATAGGATAATGTTTAACAGAGCCGGCGTCTACGGATGTGCAGGACTCACAAATTAAAGAAAGGTAAAAAGATTATGAAGAAGATTATGGTATTAGCAGTAGCTATGTTTGCAATGGCAACAACTACTTTCGCAGCTGAAGAGGAGACAAATGCAACAGCAGCTTTCAACATGAACGTTAACATGTCTAGCATGGCAGATGCTTTGAGCTTGAACATCGACCAGGTTGAGGCTGTAGCTGATGTACACAAGAACTTCACCGCAGACATGATGAATGCTGCAACAGCAAAGGGTGAGGATCGTTCTGCAATGATTGACAAGGCAGTTTTGAAGGATCTCAAGTACATGCACGTTATCTTGAACAACAGTCAGTATCGTAAGTACGTGATGCTTCTCAACACAACCCTTATCAACCGTGGTTTGAAGTAATCAGCTTTTATAGATGTGAAAAATAAGAGAGAGATTTAAAATAAGAATCCCAGTCGAGGTTTTATCCTGACTGGGATTTTTTTTGCCTTTAAGGTTTGCGCCCCCTGCTGTCTGCAGAATTTATTACCTTACGATTTCTTTTCCTGCTGCCTGCCAGCCAATAAAGCCGGAATCGAGTTCTATTACCTGATAGCCATTCTTTGTCAATATAGCTGCGGCATTTTTGCTTCGCTTGCCGCTTCGGCAGTTCACGGCGATAGTCTTGCTTTTGGGAAGAGTGGCAGTGGCTTTCTGCTCGAAGTCTGATTTCAGTACGTCGATGTTGATTGCCCCACGAATATGCCCATTGGCAAACTCCTCTGCGGTCCGTACGTCGAGACGGATTACTGCGGTGTCAGCGATGGCTTTCTCATAGTCATCTGCCGACAGACTCTTATAGCCCTTATTTTGCGCCTGACAAGAAGACAGGCTTGATAGCATGGTTATAATGCTCATGATAAATATTTTCTTCATTCTCTAATCTTTAAATAATTATGCGCCTATAATCTAGGAGGATAAGCCATGCTCAACCCCCTACATTCTTGCAATATATCTGCAAAAATACAAAAAAATATTCAGAAAGTTGATTATATGGATGGATTTTGTTGGCAGGGCGAACTCGATTTAACCTTATTTTATCATTTTTATCCCATGCAGCTCGTTACTCCGAGCGTAGTAGCGATAGCGGTCAGTATGCTGATGGCTATCTGCAGAATTGTTTTCCAAGTGTTCGCTTTCATTTTTTTTGAATGTTGAATGTTGAGTG
>OHBM01001807.1_pt1 | contig 15121 bp, 17 predicted proteins | sample 1577251 | NCBI WGS metagenome assembly OHBM01 (sample SAMEA3541557, study PRJEB24748) | human gut metagenome | biome: human gut; feature: human-associated habitat; material: faeces | place: China | collected 2012 | reverse complement strand
TTCCATCTCTCTCACCTCCAATTGCAGTTCGTAATTCTGCTTTTCATTTGGGCAATTTCCTCCTTCTTAGAAGATCAAAACGACAATACCGCCGACAATTGCCGCTCCTACGACCCAGATCAACGCCAGTATGCTTCGCCTTTTCAGCACCTGCCGCCAGGTCTGCACAAACGGTGCATCTTCAAGCCTTGGCAGCACCCAAAATCGGCTGTGCCCGACCCATAGCTTGTCGATTACAACGCCATCGTAAACATTCATGACCTCAAGAAACAGCAGCGCCTGCCAATAGGCTTCACCAAAGATAGAAGCCCTGTTCCACATACCAATAATCAGCACAAGAGCAGCAAGCATCACGATGTAAAACGAAATCATAAAGCGCTTTCGTTTCCGGTTCATCGTATTGCGGTCGATCAGTCCCAGCTCAATGGCTTGGTCCTGCACCGTCTTGGGATAAAAGTACAGTCCATTGACCGCCCCGCCGATCACAGCGATTTTTACCATTGCGGTAAACAGCAGGCAATAAATCAACAATTGCAGTATGATCATTGTTTTTCCCTTCTCAGTCTGCGTGCGAATCGGGCATATGCTCCCATTTTCTTCGCCTCCTATTGCGGTTCATAAAGTCATTGCACCCCATAGAAAATTCCTTTTTTGAAGGAGAGGTAGATTGGCAGTCCTGCGACGAAGTTAAGAACACCGCCAACGATGAGCCATACAAGCACTGAGGAAACGCCCGCTGTTGTGATCTGAGTCATTCCGACAACCGCCCCTGCCAGTCCGGAATAAACCGTTATCCCAAAGCTCAAATTCTTTTGGAGCTTTGTGGCAATCTCCTTTTCGTGGATCTTGTTCAGATAAATTAGATACGCAACACCGAACAGGACGCCCGCCAGCGCAAGTAGCGCCGCATAGTCCAGCACATGGCAAAAGCCGTTTCTGCAAAAGTAAATAACACCTGCAATCAAGTGGATCATCCAGCCAATATCGCTGATTAGCCCCAACATCAGGAATGGAATATCCGGCATCATCGCTGTATATCGGACACCCTGTTTCCCCGCCTGCTGAAGCTGCTGGATATGGGCTTCTGTTGTTTTTCTTTTTTCATGCAGGACTTTTTTTATCACACGCATAGAAAATCTCTGCCTCCCAAAACGATTGCTTCTGTCACACGTCCTCAAAGCAGCGCGCAAAGCCACGCTGCCACAGCGGAGGCGGGAATGTAGATCACAAAGTGCCAGATATGTGTTCGCTTGTTATAGCCGAACATATGCGGACCGACCACGCCCTTCAGCTCCGGATAGAAATGCGGAAAGAAATTGGAGTGGCACAGCAGCACCCAGTCAAAGAAAATGATGTCGTAGATCTCCATGGCGTAGAGCACGGCGAGAAACCGCACAAAGAAGTCCAGGAAGCCGAAGCCGTTTCTGACGCCGTCCCATACGCTTAGTGCCGCCGCAGCGAGAAAAAGCAGGATGGCAATGATCTCAATCACCCAGCCGATACTATGTGCGCCGGGAAATCGTTCCTTTGTATCGGGGATTGCGTCCAGATTTTCCTTTGGTGCGGATGAGAAAAAACGCTTGTCCTGAATGAAACCCACCCCGCCGTATAAAACAAGAAAGTATGCCAGAAATACCATGAGCGTTACAAGAACCGTGATTTTCATTTCGACTTTACCTTCTCTCCTTCACGTCCGCAAATATGGCAGATCATTGCATTCCCGCGTCGGGGTATTTGATGAGGCCATACAGCGAGGAGCATCTCCCACGTATTGTTTCAAAGCACGGTAACGATCAAGGCTGCCAGTGCGGCAGCTGCGGCAAACAACGGGATACCGCGCCAAAACGATTCGATATGCTTTTTCGGATCCTGATAGTATTTCTTCTCCGGCAAAAACGAGAAACGGATGCGTTTTGTACTGCGCCACCAGAGCAGATCGATCACAAGGAGATCGAACAGGCCCAATCCCTCGCCGAATGCAAGGAAGTACCAAAATGCTGACAGGTAATTGTTTAGGGCCAGCACACTTTTCAACGCAAGCCCCAAAACGGAAAACACCACTGTAAACAAAAGAAGATTACTGAGCAAAATGGCAGCGGTGGATTTTGCCTTCGGAACTGCTTGCCCAAGCTGACTCTGTCCGACCATACGCGGGCCTGATGGAAAATGTCACCAGAGACGACGATAAGGTCCGGCCGGTGCTCCTCCGCGTACATCGCCTGAAAATCGAGGCAGCGGCAGATGTCCTGAAAGCGGGCATTCTGTCCGCCGACCTCTGGCCCGGGGAAACTGCCGATGTGCCAGTCTCCGGTGTGCAATACTTTCAGCATCACATATCCTCCTTGAGCAGCTCCTTGATGATGTCGTCGAGCTTGCCGCGCCGCGCTGCATCCGCACGAGACTTCGCGCCCTGAATATTCCTCATTTCATCTTCGGTCGGAACCTGCGCGTAGCTCCTGTGGCCAGAGCTGATGCTGAACGAAATGTAGTCCAGCGCGAGCTTTGCAAGTGCGGTGCGGTCAGGGCTGCGGAACGTCCCAATAGGGCAGCAGGTGCGCTCGGCGTTGGTGTAACGTCCGCCGCCGGAAATAAAGATGGTCGCCACGAGCTGTGCCTCGCGAGGGATTGTTTCAGTCTCCTTGACCTCAAACATTGCCACGTTGTCCGAATTGACGGCAACCATGCCGTCCTGCGAAAGAATCATCATAATCATTTCCTCCATGTATGGTTTCTCTGGCAGTCGCGGCAATAAGCCACTCCGCCGAAATGCTTGCGGCTGTACTCTGCTACGTCGAGGCCGACCTGCTTACCGCAGTCCGCGCAGAACTCGCTGTCGCCGTTCCGGCCCTGCTGTCGGTTACTCGGCGCGGGCTGCTGACGAGGCCGCTGCGCCGGTCTCTCGGGCGGTTGCTCCTGCTGGGGCTGTTCCTGCTCCGGCACGACTTCAAAATCCGGCTGCACATATCCGTCGTCATCATCGTCCACATAGACCGTATGGCTGGTTTTCGGGCGGCTGCCGTACAGGTCATTCGCCGCGCCAAACATGGACTTTACCGCCTCCTCGCGGACGGTCGGATTGTCAAGGTTCGGGACAAGGTAGGCCACAACAAAGGGCTTTCCGAACTCCTCGATAAGGTAACTGGACTTAATCTGCATCGCGGTGCGGAGGGCGCGGTTGAGAGCCTTGCTCTCGCACATCTCGCTGCGGAACTTCATAAATTCTGCCCGTTGCTTCTCTGTCATCCCGGCCGTCACATCATCCACCGCAATTTCCTTATGGGCGACGATGGTGACGTTCTCGCCGGTGAGCTGCGGGACGCTGATTCGGACCTCGTGCTTGACGTCCTTGTTGGGGCATCCTCCGCAGCGAATCGGCTTTCCGATGCTGCGGTTGACCTCCGCGCACTTCTGGCAGGTGGACGGGACGACCGGGCGGCTGGAAAGAATCTTGATGCCTGCGGCTCGCATGAGCTTGGTGAGGCCCTTTTTGGTGAGGGCGTACTTGGCCGGGGTCGCTTTGTGGACGTACCCCTTGCTGTCGCGCCACTCGTCCTTGGCTTTCTCCATCTCATAGATTTCGCCGTCATTGAGGTCGGTGCTGATTTTCACGGCCAGAGCTTCATGCCGTAGCCGGTGGTCAGGTCAAGCGAGTCAACCAGCACCTTCCACAGCGGAACGAGGATAAACAGGCAGAAAAGAAGGAAGAAGAGGCCGTTGACAAACGGGAATACGGAAAAGTTTTTCTTTCCTTTCTTGATAGAGGGAAGTTTTGCTTCCTTTGCGGTTGCTTGCATGATGGCGTTCCTCCTTCCTTACACAATGCCGCGGCCGCGGATTTTCTTGCTGACCTGGTTGCAAATCAGCACCAGCGCCATGCCCACAAGAGAACGGAACAGACCGATTGCGGTGGTATAACCGAAGTTGACGTTGCCGCCGCTGTTGAAGGTCTGGTAATAAACGTAAGTTTGAAGCACCTGCGAGGTCTTGTAGACGGCGGCATTCTGCAGCACGAACACGCTCTCGAAGAGGTTCATGATTTTCGCCAGATTCAAGACCAGCACCGTCACAATGGTGTTTGCCAGCGCGGGAAGGGTGATGTAGCGCATCTTCTTCCAGCGGCCGGCGCCGTCAATCGAGGCGGCTTCGTAGATGCCGGGATCAATGCCGGTCAGGGTCGCCATGAAGATAATCGTTCCCCAGCCGGTGTCATGCCAAATGTTGATGATGTAGTAGCTGAAACGCCACCAGTCATTGTCACCCAAGAAGTAGATTTCCTTGTCAATCAGCCCCATTTGGATGAGCACCTGATTGACAAGACCTGCAGACGTGGGCGCGAACAGCATCCCGAAGACGCCGGCGGTAACGACCCACGACATGAAGTGCGGCAGGTAGATGATGGTCTGCGAGAGCTTCTTCATCTTCGTGGAGACCATTTCGTTGAGCAGCAGCGAAATGATGACCGCCATGAAGGTGTTCAGAAGCAGCTTGATAATGGAGATTTCCAACGTGTTGGTGAAGGACGACCAGAACTGTGGACGGCTGAACAGCTTCTGGAAGTTTGCCAGCCCGGTGAACTCAAGCGGGTTCGCGATTTTGCTGGGTTGATACCGGAAGAAGGCAAGCGAAATGCCAAACATCGGCAGGTAATGGAAAACGATGAGTGCCACAAAAACCGGTAGGAACATCACATAGAACCATTTGTAGTTCCACAGCCGCGTTTTCAGCGGTGCCTTGCGATGCTTTATCTGCGCTGGCGCTTGCATCAGGTAGTCCCCTCCATGAAAAAAATGTGCTGATTGGCTTAGAGTGTGTTTCTAAATTCGCCCGGCAGCATTTTCGGCATCTTTTCTTGCACTTCTGCGTCTTCAAACCTCGATTTACCGCCAGTAAACCTTCGGTTTTCATCCTTGAATTGCAAGAAAATCTGCTCGAAACTGCACCGGTCTCATTTTAGAAACACACTCTATCCCGTCTCGGGGACGGTCAGCGGATGCCAACCGTCCCCGGCGGAATGGGTTGTGATTACTTGTTCAGCAGCGCGTTCAGGCTATCAACGATTTCCTGAGACTGCGCAGCGTAACCTTCGGATTCAAACTGCTCCATCGCCTGCTCATAGGTCAGCTTGCCCATGATGACGTTGGCAATCAGTTCGTTCTTCTTCTGGGTCAGTTCCGCGCCGTATTCGCCCATTTCTTCGGTGGTCGGCACGATGGCGGCCAGCTTGGAGTTGGCGTTGAACAGTTCGGATGCCGCACGGGCTTCTTCCTTGACGGACTTGGGATCCGGGTAGCCTTCCGCGAAGGAAGCGAGACTCAGCATCGGGTCGATGTGATTCTTGGTGTACAGGGTGCCAGCCTTTTCGAGGTTTTCGAGGAAGTGGAACGTGCCCTTTTCATAGGTCTTGTCCAGCACGGTTTCCGCCGCACGAGACCAGTGGGTGCCTTCCGCGCCATACGTCCACAGCATCTGCATATCGCCGCCGTCGAGCATGGTGTCGATGAAATAGGCGAACACGCCTTCCGGATTCTCGCAGGTAGAGGTGATGCACCAGACCGGCGGAATGCGGTCGAAGTACGCGCCGACTTCCGCAATCGGGGGCAGCGCAATCAGTTCAGAGTCATGGCCATTCGCTTCAAGGTTGGTCTTGAGGTTGGTTGCCCAAGTGCCCGCCCAGTAGGTGAACACGCCGAACTGCTCGTCGTAGAACTTATTGCGGCAGTCCTTGGTGGAGTTGGTCAGGGTGGTGGGGTCAATCCAGCCCTTGTCGTAGCCTTCCTTCAGGCGTGCCAGCGCAGCTTCCATTTCCGGCTGGGTGAAACCATCAACATACACGCCATCCTTGAGGATGAAAGACGGATACGCATCCTGATAGAATTCCGGCAGGTAGTTGGTGTAGGGCGCTTCGTTGCCGATGAAGCCGGCAGCGGACGTGCCGTAAGTGGTCTTGCCATCCACGCCCAGCTTAGAGAAGGCGTCGAGCATGGCAGCGTACTCTTCCCAATTGGTAGGCGCCTTGGTGATGCCAGCCTTGTCCATCCACGCCTTCTTGACGTAGGTGACGCAGCCGTTGCCGCGGGCAGGAGAGAAGCCGTAGAGGCGACCGTTAATCTTCAAGCCTTCGATAACGCTGTCGCCGGTGAAGCGGCCGGAGTTCTTCGTATTGGAATTCTCCCACGCTTCGGTCATATCCCACAGCGCGCCGTTCGCCGCGAAGTCGGAATAATAGGTAGAAGACATGATGAGCACGTCCGGCCACTGGTCGGGGTCAGCCATCGTCTGCTGCATGACGTCGTAGTAAGCGGAGTGGTCAGGCTGGTTGATGACGAGATCGATGCCCGTCAATTCTTCCCAGCGCGCTTCAAAAGCGTCGCGGCCATTCGCCTGATTGACCAGCGTGGTGTCAACCATGATGGTAATCTTTTCAGGCTTGGTTACTTCCTTTTCCTCTGCGGCAGCCGCCGTCATCGGAACGATCGCGCTCGTAGCCAGCAGCGCCAGAGAGGTCGCCATTGCGAGGAGCTTCTTCATCTTGGAACCCTTCCTTTCTTTTTGCATCGGCTTGCCCCGGCGTTGTCCGCCGTCGCCTTTGCGTTGATTGCATCATAGCATGAAAGCGCTTTCCGCGCAAGGCACAATTCTTTCCGTCGGGGTACATTTCTGGTGATTCAAGGGGTCAAAAATTGTACCCTGCCCCCGCAACCCCTTGAAAAATCCGAGTTTTCTGGTATAATAACAATGGAAAGTATCTTTGCGCTTTCTGTTGAAAATCTGGTTGCCTCCCGAATTTTTGAGAGACGAGGGTGAATTTCTTGACCCGAAAGAAACCGTGGCAAAACCTTCGCGCGCGCCTTGGACGTGCCTCCGGGATTGCCTTTTCCTATACGATGTTCCTGTTTGTCTGCTTGGCGCTGCTTGTCATCATCGGCTTCACCTATGACAGCCGCGTCCGCGACAGCTACTGGCAGCAGCAGCGCAGCCACCTCACGCGCGTGTCCAGCGGCATGGAAAGCCAGCTGCAATTGATGAGCGACTACTCCCTGCAATTGCGCACGGACGCAACGCTCCTGCGCCTGTCGAACATGCACGACGAGACGGATGCAAACTACGTTCTCGCCGCCTACCGCATGATGCAGAACCTGACCATCCGGCAGTACGGGCTGATCAGCCTGCCCGTCATCCGCTCGACATTGTACTTGAAGGAATCCAACCATATCCTGACGTCAAGCGAGTCTGTTCCAGCGGAGTTGTACTACCGCCGCACACGCTCTTTCCGCGCCAGCGAGTACGAAAATTGGCTTGCGGCAATGGAAAGTGCGACCGTCAAACCGACGTTTGTTGATTATGGGCAGTTTTCCGGGCGCAGCGGCGAGTTGGCGGTCTTGATGGATATCAGCGGCGCACAGCTGCCGTCGATGCCCGTCGTCGTGGCATTTGAGCTGGACGGCAGTGCGCTCCGGGAATATCTGCTGCCCGAAAATATCGCGGATGCCGCCGTGTATGTGCTTTCTGCCGATGGTACGCCGCTTTTCAGCGTCGGCAATGCGGCTGCGCTGTCTCCCCTCACCTTCGATGCGAATCAAACGGCGTTCCAAGGCGATTACCGGATTCTTCGCCGCGTAAGCCCTTCCGGGCGGCAGTATCTGCTGCTGCTGCCGAACAGTCTGGCAAATCAGGCGACAGGGCAGTTTCTGCGCATCTATCTGCTGATTTTTCTCGCCGCGCTCGTGGTCGGCGCGCTGGTCATCATCCAGCTGATTCGCCGCGCCATGAAGCCGATTCGCCAGCTGACGACACAGCTTGGCGAGGCAGAGGATGCGAACGCGCAGCTGCAGCGCGAAATCGACGCGCAGCGCCCGGTCATCAATGCATCGTACCTGCGCAAGCTGTTGTCGGGACATGTCGCGTCGCAGGATGAGTTCCAATATATGATGGAATCGCTCGGGCTGACGGGCGACGTCCACCATTATGTGCTGTTCTGTGTCGCGAATCGGCAGGATTCTGAGGTTGCCGATCCGAAGGTGGAGTATGACACCATCACTGAAGCGCTGGGACGGCACCTGTCCGGCGCGTATCCGCTGTATTACTACGCGACGCTGGCGGGTGAATTTGTCGTGCTGGCAACATACGCCAACGATGACGCAGATTCCTTCGCGACACTCCAGCAGCATGTGGTTCAGCTGCACGACGAATTGGCGGATGCCGGGTTGTGGTTCTACGCGGGCGTGGGCAGCCGCTGCACGCAGCCGTCTCGGCTGTGGGAAAGCTACGAGCAGGCGCGCGCCGCCTCCCGTTACACCGCCAAGCACCATATCTTCCTCCCCTACGACTTCATCCGCAAAGACACGCAGAGCTGGTACTACCCCATCGAGATTTCGGCGAAGCTGCTGCACTTTATCACCACCGGCAACAAGGATCAGACGACGGACATGTTCGCGCTCATCCACCGCGAGAACGTCGAGGAGCGCAGCCTGCCCCTGCCGCTGCTGAACATGCTGCTTTCTGACCTGAAGAACACGCTGTTCAAGGCGCGCTTTCAGGTGCTTCCGCCGCAGTCGGAGGAGATGGCGGCGAAATTGAAGAAGCTGGATGAGCGCCTGTACAGCCCCTCCCCAACGTTCGCGCAATTGGAGGATGACGCGCTGTGCCTGTGCGAGTTCTTCGTCAAGGTGTCGTCGCCATCCACGCCGATTCCCGATGTTGAGCGCTATTTGCAGGAGAATTACACCGACCCCAGCCTGTGCCTGAGCAAAGTCGGCGATCGCTTCAACATCAGTGACACCTACTTGAGCCATATGTTCAAGGAGAAAACCGGGCAGAATTTCAGCGTCTATCTGGAGCGCCTGCGCATGAACGAGGCGGCGCGGCGGCTGACCAGCGGCGACTGCAACCTGACCGTCCTCTATGCCGACCTCGGCTACACCAACCCGACCAGCTTCCGCCGCGCGTTCAAGAAGTATTACGGCATGACGCCGAGCGAAATGCGCGATCAGCCACGGAGGCAGGAAGAAAAATCAGAATAGCAAAAAGGAGCATCTTTCGCGGATGCTCCCTTTTCTTATAGAATCTTTTCCATCCCGATTTTCTGCACGCGCAGCCCGATTTTCTCGTAGAACTTGCGCGCGTTTACGTTGTCCGCCCACACGTTCAGCGTCACGTTGTAATACCCCTGCTGACGCGCAAAGTCCAGCACATATTCGTACAGGCGCGTGCCGATATGCCCGCCGCGCGCCCGCTCATCCACGCACAGGTCGTCGATGTAGAGCGTTTTGATGTCAGTCATGTTGTTGTCGTTCACGAACTGCTTGTGGATGCAGAACGCGTAGCCCACAACCGCGCCGCCGCGCTCCGCCACAAACACAGGCGTTTTGTCGTCCGCCAGAATCGCACTCAATTGCGCGTCGGTATACTTCTTCGCGCCCGCCTTGAACAAATCCGGACGTGCCTCGTGATGCACCTGAAACAGCATCCTGTCCAGCGCCGGAATATCGGCATCCACCGCCCGGCGAATCATCAATTCTTCCACATTATTCTTCCCTTGCAATTATTGATTCCTCAAACGGATAGCGGATTTGCCACGCGGCCCGCAGCGCATCCATCTGCCGCATGATTTCCAGCGTCTCCGCGTGCGGCATTTCGGCGGGTTCGAGCTGTCCGGCGGCAATATCGCGCAGACACGCCTCCACCTCATACTCGTAGCCCGTAATCTGCGCCGGCACAGGGCGAACCTCCCGCGGTGTTTCCCGCTGATTCTTGTCATACAGCGCGATTTCGTGCGGATTGTTGACGTTATCGACCGTCAGGAAGCCCTTCGTGCCATAGACGATGCCGCGCCGGTCAGAATTGAAGGCAACGGATGCCATCAACTGCGCCATTTTGCCATCGCGGTAGAAATAAGTGATGTTCTCCGTACGGTCAACGCCCGTACCGAGCTTCTGCATGCTGCTTTCAACGCGCACAATGTCGTTGCCGAACACCATCGACGCGAAATTCAGCGGATACACGCCCACGTCCAACAGTGCGCCGCCCGCCAATTCCGGCTGGCTAATACGCTCCTTGTGCTCCACATCATACGCCAGATTGGCGGACAAGAACCGCGGCTCACCGATTTCGCCGGACGCAATGATGTCCGCAATCATCCCCCGCGCGGGCATATAGCGCGTCCAGATGGCTTCCGCGACGTACACACCCGCCGCTTCCGCTTCCCGCAGAACGTCTTCCGCCTGCTTCGCGTTCGCCGTAAACGATTTTTCGCACAGCACCGGCTTTCCCGCCGCAACGCACTGGCGAATCTGCTCCGCGTGATGACTGTGTGGCGTGGCGATATAAACCAACTCCACCAAGGGGTCGTTTAGCATCGCCGCATAGCTGCCGTACGCGCGCGGGATGCCATACGCCTTGGCGAACGCATCCGCCTTCTCCTGCGACCTCGATGCGACCGCGCACAGCGTGACGGGGCGTCCCTGCGCCGCCATCCCGCAAATTGTGCGCGCCATCGACCCGGCGATATTACCCGCCCCCAGAATCCCGATGTTCATGCTGCTTCCTCCCCTATGGTTTGTTTCTATTGTAGCATTTTCAGCGGAGAGCGTCAACGCACGCAGCAAAAGAATACAGCGAAAGTACGCCATTACAGTACGCAAAAAGGCACAGCCTTATGCTGTGCCTCTGTGATGAGCCCGGCGGGATTCGAACCCACGACCTTTTGATTCGTAGTCAAACACTCTATCCAGCTGAGCTACGGGCCCACACGCTGTGCCGAAAGCGCTTTGTTTGGAAGCGTTTCCGTTCCTGACAGCTATATTATAATAACACTTTTTTTCGGCTTTGTCAACCCCATTTTTGCAATTTTTCACGAATTATTCGCTTCATTTTCCCTTTTCGGTGGAATTGCCTTCGGGTAGACGCCTAAGAGCCGCAGTTCGCAGGTGTACGGGCGGGCTGCTTCCATGGCGCGCGACAGGTGCTCCGCATCCATGCGGCCCTCAAAATCCGCGGAAAAGAAATACTGGAACGGCGTTTCCGGCATGGGGCGGCTCTCGATGCGCGACATGTTCAGCCCGCTTTCCGCGAACGACGCCAGCACCCGCACCAGCGCGCCAACCTCGTTCTTGACCGTAAAGACGACAGTCGCCTTGCTCGGCGTTTCCAGCGGCGTTTCAGTGCGCGAGAGAATCAGGAAGCGTGTCGTATTGGCACTGCTGGTCTGTATGTTTTTCGCCAGCACAATCAGCCCGAAACTGCGCGCCGCCTCCTCGCTCGCAATCGCCGCATATGACGGGTCGCCTTGTGCCGCCACATCCCGCGCGGAAATCGCCGTGTTTTCCGATGGCGTAATCTGCACGCCCTTCATTCCCTGCAGGAACACGTCGCACTGTGCAATCGCCTGTGGATGGCTCGCAATCCGCCGAATCCCTGCCAGCGTCGCCCCCGGCACACCCAACAGGTTGTGGCGCACCGCCTTCATCGTCTCCCCGACAATATGCAGCGGCAGCTTTTCCAGCAGCGAATACGTCGGCAGCACCGCGCCCGCAAAGGAATTCTCCACCGGCAGCAGCGCATAATCCGCCAGCCCCTCGATAACCGCCTTCGCTGCCTCCGGGAAGGTCGGGAAGCCGGCACACTGCCCATTCGGGAACGCTTCCTGTGCCGCCGCGCCGGAGAAACTTCCGCTCGTTCCAGGAAACGCAATCACTTCGATCCGTCCAGACACGCTGCTCGCTCCTTCCACAGTTCCATCATGCCAATCGCTGCCATTGCCTCCACCACCGGCACGGCGCGCGGCAAAATGCATGGGTCATGCCGCCCGTGAATCTCCAAGTCCGCGTTTTCGCCCGTGCGCAGGGACACTGTCCGCTGTTTCTGGCCGATGGAGGGGGTTGGACGCACGGCGCAGCGGAAAATCACCGGCATTCCGTTCGTAATGCCGCCGTTGATGCCGCCGGAATGATTGCTTTCCGTCGTAACTTCGCCGTTTTCCATGCGGAACGGGTCGTTCGCCTGACTCCCCCGCATGGATGCAAAACCGAAACCCTCACCAAATTCAACGCCCTTGACTGCCGGAATCGCGAACAGCAAGTGGCTCAGCACACTCTCGACGCTATCGAAGAACGGCGCGCCCAGCCCTGCCGGAAGCCCCGTCACCATGCACTCCAGCACGCCGCCGACGGAATCCTGCTTATCCCGTGCCGCCAGCACCGCTTCTTCCATCTGTTGATTCAGCCCCGCCGTCAGCACGGGCAGGTGCATCCCCTTGAGGAACGCATAGTCCGCCGCCGCATCTGCCGCCAGAAACGACGCGTCCCGCACATCGCCCAATTGCTGGATGTGGCAGGCGATTTTTACGCCCTGATGCACCAGATACTGGCTGCACAGTGCGCCTGCCAGCACAATCCCCGCCGTCAACCGACCGGAGAAGCTGCCGCCGCCGCGCCAATCCTCAAAGCCGAAGTAGCGCACATGCCCGGTGTAATCCGCATGACCCGGACGCACCAAATCCACGCCATCGCCATAGTCCTTCGAGCGCTGATTCGTGTTGCGGATGATAGCGCAAATCGGCTGACCCGTCGTCCGCCCGTTCAGCACACCTGACAAGAACTCCGGCGCATCCGGCTCCTTGCGTGCGGTCGTCATCAGGCTCTGCCCCGGCGCACGGCGCGCCATTTCCGCAAGAAGCTGCTCCATGTCAATCGTCATACCTGCCGGAAAGCCATCGAGCGTCACGCCGAGCGCTTCGCCGTGACTCTGGCCAAAAATCGACAGCTTCAAATACTGCCCGAAAGCGCTGCTCATTCGCACTTTCCTCCCAGCATCTGATAAACTTTCAGGTACTCCGGCCACGATTTGTCAATCGCTTCAATGCCGTCCATCTCAATGGGCTGTTCGCACTTCGTCGCCGCAATGGATGCAAGCATGACCATGCGGTGGTCGCCGTAGTTCGGCAGGGTGACGCCGCCGCGCAGCTGCTTCACGCCGTGCAGCACAATGTCGTCCCCGTCCGCCTTTGCGTCGCCGCCCAGCAGGTTTAGGATTTCCACCGTTGCCGCCAGCCGGTCGCACTCCTTCAGGCGCAGCCGCCCGCAGTGCGTCAGGCGCGACTCCCCTTCCGCAAGCTGCGCCGTCAGTGCCAGAATCGGCGCAATGTCCGGGCAGTCGTGCATGTCCAGCGTCGCACCGTTCAGCTTGTCCGCCTTCACGCGGATGTGGTTGTCGCTCTCCTCCACCGTTGCGCCCAGCGCCATCAGGTGGTGGAGAATCGCGCGGTCGCCCTGCGTCGTCACGGGCGACAGATGCGTGACGGTGATATCATGCCCCAGCGCACCCGCGCAGCACAGCACCGCCGCCTGCGAATAATCGCCGTTCAAGTGGCACGAGCGGCTTTTGTACTGCTGATGACCGGGAATCCGCCAGCTGAACGCGCTGCCTTCCTGCACCTCGATGCCGCTGGCGGCAATAGCCTCGATGGTCATGCGGATGTAGCTCTCACTTTCCACCGGCTGCTGCACCGTCAGCGTCGAATTGCCCGGCAGCAGCGGCAGCGCAAACAGCAGCCCCGACACAAACTGGCTGGACACGTCGCCCGGCAGCACATAGTCGCCCGGCTCCATTTTGCCGCGCACGGTCAGTTCTGCCGCGCCGTCCGCGCCCACGCCCATATACCAGCGCACCCCGCGCGGCACAAACAGATCGCGGTACACGTCCATCGGGCGTGAACCGAGCCGCCCATGCATCCGGAACACCGTGCCGCCCGCCACTGTCAGCGCAATCGGCACAAAAAAGCGCAGGGTTGATCCGCTTTCGCCGCAGTCCATCACGGGCATTTTCGCAATTTTCCCCTGCATTCCGCTGATGGTCAGGGTGTCGCCGTCGCGGTTGAAGGTGCTTCCAAGCGCACCGAGACAGCGCATCGTCGCCGCCATGTCCGCAGAATCCATAAAGCCGGTCAGCATCGTTTCACCTTTGGTCAGCCCTGCGCAAATCATGCGCCGATGCGCTTCGGATTTGGACGCTGGCGCGCTGACCGTGCCGATAAGATGCGCTGGGAAAAACGTTTTCTTCATTATAATAATAACTCCTTGTACTATTTCCAAATGAGAATGCGCCACGATGCAAGCACATGGCGCAGGTGAATGCAGGAAATAGCATTCGTGTATTCCCTAATTATCATAGCACAAAGGCGGCAAAAAGTCATGTTTTAACGTGGCACTTTTATTCAAAGTACACAAAAAAAACACGGTCAGCGTGGAACTGACCGTGCGGATGGTCAATACGACTTGCCTTACTTGTCGTAATTCACGACGAGGGAGAAGTCGGGCGCCTTCAGGGACGCGCCGCCAATCAGGCCGCCGTCGATTTCGGGCTGCGCCATCAAGCCCTTGACGTTCTTGGGATTCATCGATCCACCGTACTGGATGCGCACCTTGTCGGCGCATTCCTGACCATACTTGCGGGCAACCGCCTTGCGGATGACGCCGATGGTCTCGTTCGCCTGCTCGTCGGTCGCGGTCAGACCGGTGCCAATCGCCCAAACGGGTTCGTAAGCGATAACGACGTCCGCCACCTGCTCGGCGGTCAGACCGTTCAGCGCCATGATGGTCTGATAATCCACCAAGCCGTCGGTCGCGCCTGCTTCACGCACGTCCTTCATTTCGCCGACGCACAGGATGACTTTCAGCCCCGCCGCAACAGCCGCCAGCACGCGCTTGTTGACCGTCTGGTCGGTTTCGCCAAAGTACTGGCGGCGCTCACTGTGGCCGATGATGACGTATTCCACGCCAGCAGCCACGAGCATCTCCGCGGACAGTTCGCCGGTGTACGCGCCGGACGCCGCCCAGTGCACGTTCTCCGCGCCCACATGGATATTCGAGCCTTCCGCCGCCGCCTTGACCGCCGCGATGTCCACCGCCGGGACGCACACGACCACGTCGCAATTCGCGTCCTTCACGAGGGGCTTCAAGTCATTGACCAGCGCCGCCGCTTCCGCGGGGGTCTTATTCATCTTCCAGTTACCCGCAATAATCGCCTTACGCATTCCAATCACCTCATAATTAAAAGTACGACTGGGGCGTTGCCCCAGACCCCACAAGGGACTCTGTCCCTTGACCCTGCAAGGGGCAATTGCCCC
>OHBM01001806.1_pt1 | contig 15122 bp, 13 predicted proteins | sample 1577251 | NCBI WGS metagenome assembly OHBM01 (sample SAMEA3541557, study PRJEB24748) | human gut metagenome | biome: human gut; feature: human-associated habitat; material: faeces | place: China | collected 2012 | reverse complement strand
GGTCTTCTACGAAGGGACCTATTCCGAGTACGAGGAATACAAACGTAAGACCTTGGGCGACGCCGAGCCGAAACGGGTACGCTATCGCAAACTAATCGTTGATTAATCATACTATAAATAGAGTTTAATGCCATGAAAAAAAGAATGCTATCTTTGGCTGTATTAGCCGCTTCCCTCTTCTGTTTCTCCGATGGGGCGAACGCACAGAAGACCGAGAAACTGTTCAACGGGAAAGACCTGTCTAACTGGAATTTCGTAGTCGACAAAAACTCCGTCCCCGCCGATCAGGTCTATTCCGTACGCGACGGTAAGATCTTCATCACCGGCCAGCCTTTCGGCTATATGTACACCAAGGAGAAATACAGCGACTATAAATTGCACGTGGAATGGCGTTGGCCGAATGGGGATTCCAACGCGAACAGCGGCATCTTCCTGCATATCGTGACCGGCGGGAGCGTGGAGAGCTTTTCGGCGATCTTCAGCACCAGCTCGCGCGTGCCGGTGTGGGATGCGGCGGAAAGGGCGAAGAGGGGATAGCCCGCCTCCTCGACGTGCGCGCGCAGCTTTTCGAGCAGCGCTTCGTCCTCCATAATGTCGGTCTTGTTCGCGACCACGATCTGCGGGCGCGTCGCCAGCTCGGGGGAATACTGCGCCAGCTCGGCGTTGATGGCGTCGAAGTCCGCGACGGGGTCGCGCCCCTCGCTGCCCGAAACATCGACCACATGGACGAGCAGGCGGCAGCGGTCGATGTGGCGCAGGAAGTCGTGGCCGAGGCCCGCACCGTCCGCCGCGCCCTCGATGATGCCGGGAATGTCCGCCATGACGAAGCTCACGCCCTCGTCGACGTACACGACGCCGAGGTTGGGGTAGAGCGTGGTGAAGTGGTAGTTTGCAATCTTGGGGCGCGCCTTCGACACAACGGAAAGAAGCGTCGACTTGCCGACATTCGGGAAGCCGATGAGGCCGACGTCGGCCAGCAGCTTCAGCTCGAGCACGACATCGTGCTCCTCGCCCTCAAGGCCCGATTTGGCAAAACGGGGCGCCTGACGCGTCGGCGTTGCGAAATGCGCGTTGCCCCAGCCGCCCTTGCCGCCGCGGCAGAGGATGAACGGCTCGGAGTCGGACATATCCTTGATGATCTCGTTCGATTCCGCGTCGCGCACGACGGTGCCGCGCGGCACGCGGATCGTGAGATCCTTGCCCTGCTTGCCGAACTTGCGCGCGCCCTGACCGTCCATGCCGTTGTCGGCGACGTATTTGCGCTTGTAGCGAAAGTCCATCAGCGTGGACATGTTGTCGTCGACAACGAGGACGATATTGCCGCCGTTGCCGCCGTCGCCGCCGTCGGGGCCGCCCGCGGAGACGTACTTTTCGCGGTGGAACGCCACCGCGCCATTGCCGCCCTTGCCCGCGCGGCAGAAGATGCGCGCCTTATCAATAAAAGATGCTGCCATGTTGGCACCTCCTTGGATTCTTGTTATTCCTGAACAAATAGTTTATCCGTTTTTTGACGATTCGTCAAGAAAAACGGAACGTTTCACAAAAAAGAAAAAATCGAAAAAAGTTGGGAACTTTTTTGTGCTCCCTTTCGTCAAAGGAAAAGACACAACGGGAAAGGAAGCGGAAACCTTGAAAAGACTGCTTGCATTGATGATGGTCGTCGCCGTAACGGCGGCGCTTTTGGCCTGCACGAAGGGCGGGCACGATAACGAAGACGGAAATGACACGCCCAATCCTGAGCCGCAGTACGCCGGCGCGGACACGATGACGCTGCGCGTCGTGGGCGACGGTGAAAACGGTACGCTCATTTTAGCGGGAGAGACGGAGGTCTACGCCCTGCCGCTCGAAGGCGTGACGCTGTACTTAGACGGCGGCAGTGTGTCTGCTTCCGAGATCGAAAGCGGCATGAGCGCCGAGGTCTGGTACACCGGCGGCGTGCAGGAGACATATCCTGCGAAGTTTTCACAGGTGGAGGCCGTGTCGCTTTCGCGCGAGGCGGACCCGAGGTATGACCTCTGCGGCCTCTATTTGCAGGTACTGGAGGATCTGTGGAGCGCGGACGACGGACTCAACGGCGGCGCGGAGCTCGTGAGCGTTGACCTGAGCAAAGCACCCGGCGGGCTGACCGCGGGCGAAAAGGCGGCGGTCGCCTATGTGTTCGCACAGAAGCACGGCGTACAGGGCTTGACGATGACCTTTGACGAGCTGCGCGAGGAAGGGTATCTTGCAGGCGAAAAGGCGGAGGACGGAAAAACGGCCTATTCGTTTGCAAATGGCCTGCTCTTCACCATCACGCCGGAGGAGACGCAGGACAACGGCGCGTCCGTCTGCTTCAGCGCCGGAAAGTGGCGCTCGCCGCTCGGCGCGTACTACTTTACAAAGTGTACGGCCTCCCGCGGGGAGGGAAGTTGGGAGTACAGCGTCGGCGCGGAATTGATTTCCTGAGCTACAGCAGATTCTTTAATTCAGACAGCGATTCGACGATCTGGTCGGCCTCGCAATGCTCCGGAACGGGGCGGCGCGTATGGTTGTACCAGATCGTTTTCATGCCCGCGTTTTTGCCGCCGGTGATGTCGGCGGTCAGCGAGTCGCCAATCATCATGCACTCGTCCGCGGCAACATCGGGAAGAAAAGCGCGGCAGGCATCGAAAAACGCCTTTTCGGGCTTGCGGTAGCCGAGTGACTCTGAAACGAACACATGGTCAAAATAGGGGAGAAGTCCCGCCATTTCAAGCCGGTTGAGCTGCTGGTCGTGGAAGGCGTTGCTCGCCGCGCAGAGGATATATTTTTCCTTGAGGTAGCGGCAGATCTCGTCCGCGCCGTCGACTGGGATGGCCGTCTCGTAGAGGAGGTCCAAAAACCGCTTTTCAAACGCGGCGCCGTCGGCCTGGATGCCGAGGGCCTCGAAGATGCGGTTCCAGCGGAATTCAAAAAGCTGCTGCGTCGTGAGCTCGCCGCGCTCGATCATGAGCCAGAGGCCGTCATTGATGCGCGTGAACGTCGCGTAAGTGGAATCGTCATAGGGGAGACCCCATTCGGCAAAGCCGATGCGCATGGCCTGCTCGGCGCATTTGCCGAAGTCGAGCAGCGTGTCGTCGATATCCATCAAAACTGCCTTGAGCATGAAAAGTGACCTCCTGCGGTAAAGATAAAGAAAAGAGCCCCGAGCATTCGCTCGAGGCTCTTCATTGTGCAATTACTCAGCGGGGTAAACAGAAGCCTGCTTACGATCCTTGCCGAGACGCTCGAAACGGAGCACGCCGCTCTCCTTGGCGTAGAGAGTATCGTCAGAGCCGATACCGACGTTGACGCCCGGATGGATGTGGGTGCCGCGCTGGCGCACAAGAATGTTGCCGGCGAGAACGAACTGACCGTCAGCGCGCTTGGGGCCAAGGCGCTTGGCGTTAGAGTCGCGGCCGTTCTTCGTGGAGCCGCCGCCCTTCTTGTGGGCGAAAAACTGAAGACCGATGTTCAGCATGGTGATTTGCCATCCTTTCTGTAAGATGATCGGAACAGGGGGCTTACGCCTCCATGACTTCGATATTGTCCGGATATTCGCTGTGCAGCTCGGAAAAGAGCAGCATCAAACCCGTTAAAAGAGCCTGACAGGTGCTCTCGTTCGTGGCGGACAGACCGCCGGGGAGCCGGAATTCCACAGCGCCGGAGCGTTCATGGACCTTGACGGAAGCGGCGAGGCCTAAAACATCGTTCACGGTGCTTTCCACAAGGCGGACCGCACTTGTGACTGCCGCGCAGACGATATCGCTGCCCTCTTCGCTGTAACCGCTGTGGCCCTTAGCATCAAAACCGATGATGCGCTTCCCCTCAGTGAGGAATGTAACAGTGGTCATGCCTTAGACGGAGATCTTGCCGATCTCAACCTTGGTATAAGGCTGACGATGACCCTGACGCTTGTGATAGCCCTTCTTGGCCTTGTACTTGTAGACACGGACCTTCTTGCCCTTGCCGTTCTTAACGACAGTGGCCTCCACCTTCGCGCCCTCCACCACGGGAGTGCCGAACTTGGTGTTTTCGCCGTCAACGATCGCCAAAACCTGATCGAAGGTAACGGCGTCGCCCGCCTCGACGGGGAGCTTCTCAATGAACAGGGTGTCGCCCTCGTTCACAACATACTGCTTACCGCCGGTAACGATGATCGCTTGCATTACTTGCACCTCTTTCCTTAATTACGGACTCGCTGTCGGGGGCGTTCGAAAAGTCTCGAAACCTTGCGAAACTTTAAGCCCATTCAAAGCGGCTGTTCAAGTATAACTTCTGACTTTGAAAAAGTCAATAGGTTTTTGGAAAATTCTCTGTGCAGTTTTGCTCAGGTGCAAAGTGAGTCGCGGCACGTGTGCCGCGATCATATTGTGTGTGATCTGTGCAAAAATCTTACTTCCCACCTGAATAAAACTTCCCTCAAATACGGATGTATTCTTTAACTCCAGAGTTCCCTGTCCGGTAGTGACGGATACGGATAATATTTTTGTTCCGATTCCAACGACACGGATCTCATCTTTTTCGTTCAGGTCGGACAGACGGATTTTTTCTCCATTCGATTCCACGAACAAATCTGCGTCATACGAATACTTGGAATCCGCAATTTTGAAAATCCCACGCTCTGTATCTACCGAATATTTTGTGATATCCGAATATTCCCAGACTTCATCCGCGATCTGTGCCTGCAAGAGCCGTCCTTCGCCATCTTTTTTTCCAATATGGATCACCCTGCCCGGCTCAAAATCCATCGTTGTTGCACTGTTTCCGTATTTATCCAGAAAGTCTGTAGACAATGAATAAACATACAGATACTGCTTTCCTGATACAAGCTGCTTTAAATTCAACTGTTCATTGGTCATGTCATTGCCAATGATCAGATAGAGATCGGTTCCGATCGATGTCTCCGCCCCTGCGCCCTCTGCTTCCTCAGTATCTGCCGCTGTCTCTTTCGCAGGATTGTAATACTGTGCGGTCGAGACCGGTCTTGTCTGCTGTCCACAACCCGCTAATAAAATCATACTTAAAATAATGCTATAATACATGTATCTTAATTTTCTCAACATATCACCTCTTATGTGTCATACAAATCATGTAAATTGCGAAACTCGTAAAAATGTGAATTAAATTGTGAAATATCAACAAAAGACATGAAAGACACTGGGGAGCCGCCGGCACTTAGAAGTCATATTCTGTATTTCATTCTGATTTATCAGAAATGAAATGCAGGATATGACTTCTTAGTACCGCTGCGAGCGACACGTAGCGAGAGCGTGTCTTGAATGTTTTTGTTGGTATTCCACAATTCGACATAACCTATGAGGAGTTTCGCTGTTACCTAATTATATCCTATTTTCCACTTTCCCTGCAAGCGTCTGCAAAAAATGCTCTCTTGCCCCTTCCTGCGCGACCACTTTGCTGAGTTTTTCTGTGTTTCTGCCGGAAAGCCAGGCTTTGTGGGACTGGCTATAATGATTTGCAATTTTCCAGAATTTCTCGGGATACGCAAGGTAAAAATACAAATATGAAAATTCCTGCGGCTTTAGTTTACGCACAGAATCATATGCCCCGATCAACTCCATTCCAAGCGACGTGTTCCAATTATTTTTTTCCATCATCTTCCGCACAAAATTTGAGAGGTCACTCACCCGGATCTGATAGGAAAAATTAAGGAAATTGACGATTGCCACGCCCTCTCTCGAAAAAATGACATTGTGCTGGTTATAATCCCCATGGCAGAAGCCAGTCAACTCCTCACGAATCTCCATATTTTGTAACTGCTCTGTGACAGCTTGTGCCTTTTCAAAAAAGCCTGCAAACTGACGCATAAACATTTCCTCAAACTCATTTTTCTGTTTTCTGCCACGGATATAGTTGCGCACCTGCCGCAATTCACGATTATGTTTTTCATAAAGCAAAAGCAGGGCGTTAGGATTCATTTTTACAAACTCAGGCACCTCGTCCGGATACTGTTCAGTTGCATTATGTAAACCAGCGAGCAGTCTTACCGCATACACCATGTCCTCCCTGCTCTTCGTATCGCACTCGGCTCCACGGAAAACTGACAATAGCAGATAATTCTGTTCCTCTTCGTCCCTGGCAAAAATTTCCCCTTCTTTTGTATAAAAGATCTGCTCTGCCACAATATTCTGCCCCTTCAGGAAATCAAGCATTCCAGCCAGAAATTCCGCACGCTCCACAGAGCCCCTATACTCCTTCAGCGCGCGCATTCCGAGATCTGTTTCACACAAAAAACAGTCCCTTCCCTTCGAAATAGACTTTACCTCCATCTCATATTGTTCTGCTATCTGTTCCGGCCTGATATACATGAAAATCCCCTCCATACGATGAATCTGCGATAAGAGAGCAAATGCTCTCCTGCCGTGTCAATTCATCATATGTGAGGGGATGCGATATTATGAACCTGTTCCATTAATTTTTCTTTCGTGTTGTCCTCCGGGTGTTCCAGCACATACTCCAAAAGCTGTTTCAGCGTCTCGCCGATCGCCTTTCCCGGCTGCATTCCATCTGCGATCAGATCCGTTCCCGTAACCGCAAGTTCCTTTATGGAAAGGCACTGCCGCTTCGCCATGATCTGCTCATATATTTCTTCGTATTCCTTTAAATACTCTGCTTTTTCCTCCCGCCTGTATGCACTCTGTGCCAGCATGTCCGCTCTTTTTACTGCAAAAAGCAGCGGATACTGATCCACACCGTTCCGGTAGATTGCTCTGCGGACCGTCCGCTCCTGCAAAGGCGGATTATCGTCGTGGCATAAGATCAGTCTGCATACCCGGTCGGTTGTATCATTGTCAAACTTCAGCCGCCGCAAAATCTTCCTTGCCACAAGACTTCCTTCCTGTGGGTGTCCATAAAAGTGATCCACGCCATGTTCGTCCGTGGTTCTGCACATCGGTTTTGCCACATCATGTAACAGCATTGTAATACGCGCCACTTTATCCGGCTGTATCTCCATCAGGGCATGCAGCGTGTGCTCCCCCACGGAATAGCAGTGATGCGGATTATTCTGCGGTGTTTTCATCATCTCGTCAAATTCCGGCAGAAAAACTGCGGTAAGTCCTGTCTCATAGGCCGTGCGCAGCAGTTCCGGATGTCCGGACGTGAGAAGTTTTACCATTTCGATCTGAATACGTTCTGCACTCACTTTTGCAATGTTTGGTGCCAGGGAAACAATCGCCTCTCTTGTCTCATCTTCAATAGAGAAGCCAAGTTGCGCTCCAAACCGCACTGCACGCAGCATACGAAGCGCGTCCTCCGTAAAACGCTCCACAGCAGCTCCCACGCACCGGATCACACCGCGCTCTAAATCTCCCACACCATCAAACGCATCGACCAGCCCATCCTTATCATTGTAAGCCATGGCATTGATCGTAAAATCGCGGCGCTTCAGATCTTCTAACAGATTGGAAGTAAACTGTACCTCCTTAGGATGCCTTGCATCCTCATATTCCCCGTCTATACGGTATGTGGTCACCTCGAATCCCTCATGTTCAAGCATCACGGTAACCGTTCCATGCTGGATCCCAGTATCTATGGTATGTCGGAATAACTCTTTTACCTGTTCCGGTTTTGCTGATGTCGTGATGTCCCAGTCCATAGGAATCCGTCCTAACATCGTATCACGGACGCACCCACCTACAGCATAGGCCTCAAAGCCATGCTGTGTCAGTGTGTCAATAATATAAGTTACTTTCTCAGGTAAAACGATTTTCATATACGATAGGTTCCTTTTGTCGTTGTTTTGATCGAATATAACAGATCATCCGCCCTCTTGATCATCTCTGTCATATCATTTTCCGTACAGATATGGTCTCCGGCTGCAATACCGATGGAGCAGGAGATCTGATGCTGTTTATCGATTGAGAATGACTGTCCGAGTTTTTCACTGATCTCCGCCGAAAATCCGTCTGCCTCATCAATAATCTGATAGATACGCTCTGCCTTTTCTTTGAAAATATCCCTGTCATCTGTATAAAGGAAGATCAGGAACTCATCCCCGCCATAACGGCACACAAAACCATCTTTTCCACAGACTTCCGTAAAAATATCAGCCATTTTGATCAGAACGAAATCGCCCACATCATGTCCGTACGTATCATTATAGTGTTTGAAATTGTCCAGGTCAATAAACATCACTCCCAGCTTTGGTTTTCTTTTTTCCCCTGCGATCTCTTTCAGAAGTGCGTCTAATTTGCGGTAGAACCCTTCACGGTTATAGCATCCTGTCAGCTGGTCTGTAACTGCCGACATATACAGTTTTGTATTCATCTCATAAATCTTGTCATAGGCATCAAGCCTGTTCAATGCGTAACGCACCTCACGGAACAGAAGCTGATAAAAGTTCAGATCGTCCTCATCAAGCATATAACGGTTCACCGAGGAATGCCAGTTATCCTTCATCAGCACATAGGTGATGACAATATTCTCGATTTTTGCGTTGTTAAAAAATGGGATCGCCACCATGGAACACACATCTTCATCACCAAAAATCGATGTGATATCCTGATGTTCAGAATAATTGCTGCTGATCTTGGAGATCACAAATCCACCCGCATTTTTCCGCATGGATTTTTCCATGATCTTCATGATCTCCGGCGTCATCTCTTTCTCTGTGTCATTGTAAAGTACCTGCGGCACCCTCTCGCTATAGCGGATATAGACTGCCCGGTCGACGTCAAAATGATTTAAAAATGTCTTCATGACCATATTGAGCATCTCTTTTGCAGTGATACCATTTACATCGATCAGTTTCTGCCAGATAGAAATAAAGTCGAGCTGTTCTTTCTTACTCTTATATGCCCGCTCCACGCTCTCCTGCTTTAACAGATCCTCGATTTCCCTGGTTGATAATTCCTCACAGTCGTCATCTACCGGTGGCAGAAGATCTTTCATATCCTCCGCGTACTCATGGAACATGATACGATGTGTCTCTTCATACTGTTTTAAAATAAACTCTTCCTGCTCATAAAGGATCTCTTTTCCTGCATTCCTGAAGCATTCCATCCTGTTCCTTCGGAACAGCACATAACAGAAAAACTGGTTTCCCTCTGCTCTCTTTAAATAAATATCTGCCTGCTCATATAATTTTAGCGCCTCCTCGTTGTCTCCGTCATGCTGTGCTAATAATGCCTTGGAAAACGTATAGAGGAACATATCATCATCTGCCTTTGCGTAGTCATGCACAGTGGCGAGGTTGTTTTCTGTCTTTTCCTTCTCGAAAATATAATTCAAAAACTGGCGGCAGCTATACAGATACCTCTCACAGTTAAAACGGTTTCCCTGTAAAATGGAAACCAGAGCAAACAATCCATACAGTTTGGACAGGTTGCAGACACGCAGACTGTTCAGATGCAGCTTTTCGATCGCTTTCATACACTGTGTCAGGTATTCCTGCGCCTTGTCATACTGCCCCAGCATAACGCAGTTCAATGACATATTATAGTGTACTTCTGCAATATCCTCTGGTTTTCTCAGTTTACATAATATTTTAATCGCCTTGTTGTAATAGCTCTGGGCTCTCTCATTTTCTCCCATTGCGCATAAATTATACGCAATACCGGAATAGATCCTTCCGCCCTCCACGCTGTCAACATCCTTCATCGCCTCATAAGTACGGATCGAATATAACAGGGAAACTTCGTACTCGCCATTTGTGGATGCTATCATGATATTTTTCCGGTATGCAATGCTGATAAGCTGCTCATTGCCAATCTCTTTTGCCAGCGCAACGCCCTTGGAAAAATAAATCAAAAATGCTTCCGACCGGTACGCTTTTGCCACGATCTCCGGTTTATTGTCGTATGCATAAATATAAATATGCGCCAGATGATTTTTGTAATGGTACGCATTCAGCTTCTCGATCAGTTTATCGCTGATCTCAATATCCTGGGCACAGAAGAAAATATTGCACCAGCCGGACATCTGGTTCTGCGCTTTTAAAAGTTCTGCACGGAACACTAAAAAATCATCCCCAAGCGCTTCTCCGCACTCCTTTGCCTTCTGTACATAAATCATGGCTTCCTCTAACTTGCCAAGATACATGTAAGAAGTTGCCATCCAGAAATTATAATAAAATGCTCCCTCTTTCTCCTGATCCTGCAGTTTTTCCAGATCTTCGCAGGATTCCAGAGCCTTCGCAATATCTCTTTGCAGCACCGACACCATAATCTGTAACAGCAAAAGCTGATAATGCTTTTTCTCAGAAATCGTAAAGTTATCAAACTTGATCCGGCGCTCAATCTTGCTCAGATGATGGTCTGCCTGGTCAAAATCCAGAAAGTATACCAGATTATTCAGTTTCCGATAGCCATCGTCACTCTCATAATCAGAGTAATAGTCCATGACATCCGGTTCCATGTTCCTGCCTGCATTTCCGATATGGTACACCATGTTCCGGTCATCCATACTCTCACAGATCGCATCCCACTCTTCATGTGCAAATTCCGGAATCGACTGCACATCATTGACTCCCAAGACAATGCCGATATTTTTATTCTTTGTCTGAAGCAGTCTGTTGGTAAGCTGCATGGTGCTTTTCGAAGCCAGCTGAAAGCGGTTCAACACAATGACGATTGGACAGATCTCCGATAATTTCTGAAGCATGGTCACGATCGAACTGTGCATGCGCTCCTGCTCATACTCTACCTCATCGATCAGAATCTGTTCCGTTCTCTCGCAAAATCCCTTTTCAAAATAACTTTCAAACACAGGTCTCTGAAGCTTGTAGACATCACATTCTTCCATAAACTCTTCCAATGTGCCGCTGCAATACTTATGGAACATCTGCCGGATCAGTCCCAGATATGGTTCATAAGCCTCTGCGATCTTGTTATAAGAAAACTCATGACAGGTAAAAAAGATATCTGTCTGGTCCTTATAATGATTGACACTCTCTAAATCCCATATAGAAAAATCATTGCTATACCGCACAAGGATACTGTTATGTTCTACATTTCCGATTCCTCCTGCGACCTGTTCGATAACCCCATTATAATACTTTTCTATCATACGATCCCCTTTTGCTCCAAAAAAACGCTTGCTGTTTTGTCACATTCTATATCCATTACCGGTTATACAATAAAACGTTCCACATTTTTCTGTAGTTTTTCAGCAGAATGATAGGTTGTCTCTGCCTTCTGTTTAATTGCCTCTGCCTCCTGCACAACGTTTCCTACTTTTTCAGCAATATCCGTTGTTCCGGTAGCTCCCTCTGTCGCAGTCTTGCTGACATCGGAGATAGCATCCATCACTCCGTTAATGGATGCGAGCAGCTGCTCCGATGACGCTGAGAAATCTGTTACAAGGGAATCTACATTGGCAGCATCACTATTATAGGAATTTGCCATTTCTGCAAATCCTCCAAGACTCTCCACAACATCATTTCCGACAAACTCCAGCAGCCTCTCTGCATCATTTGCAAGATTCTCAACGGCTGCGGTCACATTGCCAGTCACTTCCTGAATATGGGCAACTGCTGCTTTGGACTGCTCTGCCAATACTCGGATCTCATCTGCAACAACCGCAAATCCTTTTCCTGCCTCTCCCGCCCTGGCAGCCTCAATGGATGCGTTCAAAGCCAGAAGGTTCGTCTGTCCGGTAATATCCATGATTGATTTGGCAAGAACATTGATCTGATCCACAACCTTAATATCTTCGAGTGCTTTGGTCAGGCTCTCATTAATCTCCTCATGAATCGATCTGGTACGTCTGTCATTTTCGTCTGTATCTTTTTTGATTTTCACAGCACGTTCCCTGATCTCATCTGCCTCGTTAGCGCCATCCTGAGATCTCTCTGCAATACTCTTCGCAGCGCTCTCAATCTCATGTGACATTGCATTTATCTCTTCCGAAGATGCCGCTGTCTCCTCCATACCTGCCGCAAGCTCCTCCGTTGTCGCAGATACATTTTCAATCTGATCATCTAATGCCCGAATACTTGTATCAATCTCCTGCACCATGCCGGTGATCTCTAATGCTTCTGATTTCACCTCTCCAATCAGTTCCTTCATCTCAGAGCGCATTTTCTCAAGTGAATCTGCCAGTTGTCCAAAATCATCTTTTCTCTTTAACAGATCCTGTTCAAATTCTTTTGAAAAATCGCCCTGCGCTATCTCGTCAATATGGGTAAGACTCTTTTTCAATGGCTTCACAATGCTGACTGTGATCAGTGTCAGAACTAAAATTAAAATTACTTCCATGACAACAGCGATTCCGATGATCGCCATTCTGCTGTTGGATTCATAGGAAGAAAATTCATTTTTCACACCCAATACGTCCTCATCAATATCGTCCGTGTAGTTTCCGGTTCCAAGTACCCAGCCAAATGGCTCAAATGCCTTGCTGTAAGCACGTTTTGGAGAAGGTTCCGTCTCACCCTCTCTCGGGAATACATAATCCGTAAAACCGCCGTCTTCCTGCCTTCCTGCACTGATGATCGCCTGCATATACGCAAATCCATTGGCATCCACTGCATCCATACGATTTGTTCCCTCTGTGTCATTGCCGAGAAGGACTACGTTTGTTCCATCATAAGTATCTACCCAGAAATATCCATTATTACCATAACGCAGATCACGAATCTGGTCTGCTGCAAGTTTTTCTGCCTCATCTAAGGTATATTCACCTTTTTCATACCGATTGTAAATGCTCTGGCAAAGAGATATTACATTATCTACCTGTGCCTTGATCTGTTCATCATACGAAGAGCGCATATCATTCTCAATAATGTCTAACGCATTATTTCCAAGTCCTGACAGGCTTGTGTTGGAAATGACGGCGCATAGTGCCAGTGCGATCAGTGCAATCACCATTACAATAACTAATTTTGTTCTCACCTTAATATTGTTCATACCCATACCTCCTACTACATCTTTTTTATTTTATGAACCCAATTTTAAATCCTATTTGTATTTTAGCACATTATGCTTATTTTACCACTCTATTTTCGACATTTTTCGTGATTTTATTCTATTTTTCGTTACTGTTCACTCATACTTCGTTCCAGTAACGATTCGCTGACTCATTTCAGTTTTTGCTTCACAAAAGGAGTCTGCTCACTCCTGAATCACTTTCTTACGCAGCAAAACAGCAAGTGTTTTACTGCTGAGTGAACAGTAACTATTTTTATAGCAAAAACGCAGAAGTTATTTGTAACTCCTGCGTTTCTGTCTCAGATGAGAAATGGTTTCCTGATTTCGAACTCCATTTTTTTATGTGTCTTTGGATGTTTAAATCCGATTTTATAAGAGCAGAGTAAAAGACCGTTTCCACTCCGTGTCATTGTCTCTTTAAAATTATACTTCGTATCCCCTACGATCGGGATTCCTGCATTTGCTAACTGTACCCGGATCTGATGATGCCTTCCGGTGTCTAACCGGATCCGGAGAATGGCGTTCGTTTTATTCTGTGCGGTCACTTCATAGTCCAGCCTTGCTGACTTTGCGCCCTCCGTACTTTTAGATACCACTTTTGAAGTGTTTGTTTTTCCATCCCGGAGCAGGTAATCTTCCAATGTACCTTTTTTCTGTTCCGGCACACCGTCTGTCACCGCATAATAAAATTTATCTGCCATTTTTGTCTGCACCTGACGGCTTAAATCCGCCGCAGCTTCTTTTGTTTTGGCAAAAACCATCACTCCGCGCACCGGCTGATCCAGCCTGTGTACCACCCCGATATACGGCTGTTCTCCCTTTCCTGCCCGGTAATTTTTCAGAAGGCTTTCCATGTCCGCCTGTCCTAACCGTTTTGTCTGCGCCGCAACCCCCGCCGGTTTTTCGCAGACAATAACCTCCTCATCCTCATATAAAATATTTATGTTCATGTCTGATGATCTCCTTCGTTATTCTATGGCATTTCTGCTGTTTTTATCTTCCTTTGTTCATTGTAGCATGATTCTTTTGTTTGGGCTACTGTTGCGGAGATTTGAATGAATGCTTTTATTCATTTTTTTAGTACTCATAATATTTAAAATTTTACTATTTTCTCCATTGCATTTTCTGATGTTGGTATGATACAATATCCCAAAGCATATTTTACAAAATCTTTGTGGCTGATGAGCCATCTGTATTCTAGGAAGCACTCGATTATCAAAAACAATCGGTGTCATTCATTTCGTATCTATGCTTTTATTACCCATTAACCAATTTAAAAGCAGGAAACGGATGAAAACTATTTTTACAATGCTCTATTCTCCTGCCGGAGGCACGATGCATTTATGTGCATCTGCCGTCCACCGTGATAAGGAGGAAAGCCTATGGCAATGCGACCACAAGATCGTTACAAATCAACTACAGCAGGAGCAGTTTCTGCAAATCGCAACTACAAAGATACTGTTTTCCGGATGTTATTTTCAGACAAAAAGAATCTGCTCTCGCTTTACAATGCAGTAAACAGCAGAGACTATACGAATCCGGATGATTTAGAGATTGTTACTTTGGAAAACGCTATCTATATGGGAATGAAAAACGATCTGGCATTTATCATTGACACGAATTTATACCTGTACGAACATCAGTCGACTTACAATCCAAATATGCCACTTCGTGATTTATTTTACATTAGCAGTGAATATCAAAAAATGCTGGATCAAAAATCTTTATACTCATCCAGCCTGCAAAAGATACCTACTCCTAATTTTATTGAGTTTTATAATGGTTCTGATCCAGTTTGCGATGTTTTTGAGCACAGACTTTCCTCTGCTTTTGAACATCTGTCGGGTGAGCCAAAACTGGAACTGATCGTATCTGTTCTAATGTCAGGAACGAAATATTCCGCTATCCATCCTCAACTAGGTGAAAACTCTTACCTTGACGCTTCAGTATTGTTGAAGAAGAACATTGAGAATGTGGTTAATATCTACTTCACTAGCTCAACCAAGAGTGAGAATGATGAGGCTGATTCACAAACTGAGTACCATAAGTATTTGACAATAGATCCTGCTGATGGTTCAAGCTTAAGTGTCGCCGCTTATAATAGCGTAGATTTCACTATGCCGGTATCACAATGGATCGTTTCTGGCTTCAACGGCAAATATGAATTTACATTGACAAACCGTGAGACTGGTGATGATTTAGTGCCGGCGAGATCCTTGGTGTAGTTCTCGGGGA
>OHBM01001803.1_pt1 | contig 15130 bp, 10 predicted proteins | sample 1577251 | NCBI WGS metagenome assembly OHBM01 (sample SAMEA3541557, study PRJEB24748) | human gut metagenome | biome: human gut; feature: human-associated habitat; material: faeces | place: China | collected 2012 | reverse complement strand
TTATAAAGACCTTGGAGAGGGTCTCTAAAAACTACTACTATATAATACGAGGAGAAATATATGGAGCAGGCAAAAATAGAACAGCTTGCATTTTTATATTTATGCAGCGAGCATGATAAAAGGTTATTACTCAAGAAAGAAAAAATGCAATTAGCTGATTTTGACAGGCTGACTTATCTGATTTATTATCTTGGTTTAAAGGAATATCATATAAAAATATGGATGGAATTTGCAGGGGACTTCAAAAAGGAATGGGATTGCCTGGAAGCACTCCGGGAAACAGGAGGTTGTGTCGGAAATATGGGCAATACAGAATCAGAAAATAGGTTACACGAGTTGTGGATTCAGGAGTTTTATGAAAAGGCTCCAAAAGAGATTAGAGTGTGCATCAAAGATCTGGACTAAAAAACAAATAGAAATATACCTCAACTTATTTTTGTGATATCATTATTGGAAAATAGAGTTTTATAAAGAGAAAATAATAAAAAACCAACTTTTTACTGAAAAAACAAAAAGACAAAAGAGAAGAAACTATACTAGAGGAGGAATTTTCTATGGTAATGAAAGATGATGATATCATAAAAAATGTGTTGGAATATGTTAAAGACGAAAGATATCGTCAAGCTGTATTAATTGATGGAGAATGGGGAGCAGGAAAGACATTTTTTGTAAAAGAAAAATTGTTAATGAAGATGAAGGAAGAATTAGCCGAAAAAAGAATTTATTATATTTCTTTATACGGCGTATCATCTTCAGGACAAATTATGGATGAAATTTATTCGTCAATGGTGGAAGAAATTATAGACAAAAACTTAGGTGAAAAAACGGGACAGATAGTTGAAAAAGGTATAACATTTACGTCCAAATTAATTACCGCAGGAATGAAATATTTTAATGTAGACACTAAGGAGTTACCCAAGCTTTCGGATGTAAAGGAATTGAAAGATGTAATAATTATTTTTGATGACGTAGAGAGATGCGAATTGGAAATCAATCAAACACTGGGAATCATTAACACTTAGTTGAACATAATGATATAAAAGTTATCTTGATTGCTAATCAAAATGAGATTGGAAAAATTAATTTTTCGAGAGGGCTTTCACATAAGTATCAGATAGCAATAGATGATAGAATAGAATTAGATGAAAAAGGAAGACAAAAGGATAGTAAGATAAGTTATACAAAAGAGCAGTTAATTAAACGAGCAGAACAGCTTTTTTCAGAAGACATTTTTTACAAAAAAGTAAAGGAGAAACTTATAGGATTAACAATTTACTATCAGCCAAATTTGGCAGAGGTATATACTGCTGTTGTAGAGAAATTTATTAAAGAAAAAAAAGTAAAGGACTACTTAATTTCAAATAAGCAAAAAATCGTAAACATTTTTGAAGAGAAAAGACATTACAATATTCGTACTTTGATTTTTGCGTTAATTGCATTTGAAAAATTTTATATTATTATAGATGCGATTGCATTTGAAGAACATAAATATATTTCTCGTGAGTTAGATAATGTTTTGAAGTATACAATACTTTCAGCTATTAAAATAAAATCAGGAAAGCCCGCATATTCATGGAAAAAAAATTCTTCTAAATCGGGAATTGTATATTACGATATAAAGAGTGCTGAAAATAGAGTATATGGATATAGATTTGTGGATAATTATTTATTGCAATGTGATTTGAATAAGGAATATGTAGAAGAAACTATTTTGGAAATAGCTAATATGCAGAAAAAATTAGATGATTCAAGAGCATTTGAAAATTCATTGCAATATTCGAAATTATATTTTTGGTGGGAATTAGAAGATGATGAACTAGAGGAACTTATTTCTCAAATTTGCATTGAATTGAAACAACAAAAATATGAACCTCGATATTTCAAAGATGTGATTGTCACTTTTTTACAAATGGAATATAACGGTTTTAATTGTTTTAATTATGATGAGATCATTAATTCAATGGCAAAGAAATTGGAAACTTATACAGAAAAATTTGAACGTCGTTACTTAGAAGTTTTAAGTGAAGACACTGACTTTGTTCAAAAATACAATAAAATTGTAAAACCATTGTTTGCAATACTTGATAACAAAGAAAACAAAGAAAAAATAGAAGATAATGCTTTCTTATGTGATCACAGGTGTTGGGATGAAGATTTTGAAATAAAATGTGAAGAACGTAGTCAAACGTATACAACGAGTAATGCTTTTTTTTCTTATATTGATCCAGAAAAATTTATTGAAGAATTGAAAAATGCAAAAGTTATAGAAATACGTAATTTTATAACTGGAATAAAGAAAGTATATAGTTTTTCAAATTTAAACGACTTTTTTAAACCAGATATTCCAAATTTAAAGAATGCATTGGAAAAAATAGATATTGATGAATTAAGTCTAGGAAAAAAGACTCGAAAGATGGCAGTGGAGACATTAAAAAGTAAATTGCAAGAATATTTGAAACTTATTGAGACACCTACATATACAATATAAAAGATACAGCGTTGTGATCACTGTAGTATTATAAAACTTTTTGTTTCAAAATCGATATATTAGATACTTTAAAAATATGTTATACAAAATGAATAATTTTTATCATGGGCAGGACTCTTCGGGGTTCTGCCCTTTTTCTATTTTTCCAGACCAAAAGACCACCTGCTGGAAAAGAACAAGAAAACCAGAAAGGATGTGGTGACTTATCATTATAGGAATCGATCATGGATATTATGCCATCAAAACTCCCCATGTGTGCTTCCCGACAGGGCTCACCGGGTATGATTACGAGCCGTATACCATGCAGAATGTCCTGCAGTACAATGGAAAATTCTATGTGTGCGGAACCGGGCGGCAGACGCTGGTGAGAAGCAAGACCTCCAATGACAATTATTATCTTTTGACAATGGCAGCCATTGCCCAGGAGATCCGCTACCGCCGGGGAGAGAGGAAAACAGATGTGGTTCTGGCAGCCGGCCTCCCACTGGCAAGTTTTGGCAGGGAGAAAAAAGGCTTCCGGGAATATCTGTTTCGGAAAGAGCAGCCTCTGCGTTTCCGGTACGAGGATGAGAGCTATGAGATCCGGATTCAGGATGTAAAACTGTTCCCACAGGGATACTCTGCCCTGGCTCTCCACCCGGAATGTGTTCGGGACGAGCCTTCTGTTCTTCTCGCAGACATCGGTGGCTGGACCGTAGACCTGATGCGGCTGGACAACAGTGTTCCAAACGCCGCTACCTGCCGCAGCCTGGAACTTGGTGTGATCCGGTGTGTGGATGAGATCACCGAGCAGGTACGCAGAAATACCGGACTGTCTGTAACGGATATTCAGATCGAACGTGTTCTGAACGGCCAGAGCTGCAGCATGGACCCGGCCGCAAAAGAAATTATTGTCCGGCAGGGAAGGCTCTACACGGAGAAAATACTGTCTGCAATTATGGAAGCCGGGTTCGATCTGAAGGCAATTCCGTCCGTGATCATGGGCGGCGGAGCCAGCATTCTGAAACGGCACGTGACACCGCAGGACGGGCTGTGTCGGCAGATTTACCTGACAGACGTACACGCCAATGCTTCCGGCTATGAGCGGATTGTGGGGCAGATGTGCGCGAAGTAAAGAGACCCGTTTTCTCGTTCCGCCTGAACCTTGATAACCCAGATCACAAAAAGGCATGGGAGATCCTGCAAAGTGTTCCAGATGGACAGAAGAGCAGCTATCTGGTTCAGGTGATCTTAAAAGATCAGGAAAACAACCAGCTGGAGAAAAGCATCCGGCAGGCAATCCGGGAAGAACTGGCAGGTGTTTCCATTTCTGGCTCCGGGGAGAGTGTTTCAAAAAAGGAAGAAATCCCGTCCCAGATGCTGGATTTTCTCTCCGGGCTTGAGGATGCATTCTGAAAAAGTCAAGTCTTTCCCGGTGATAAAATAGCCAAATTTCAAGAAGTCAAATTAGTATAAATCGCGGATCTTTGAAAGGGGTGATGCCTATTGAGTGTTATTGGATCTGCATCCTTTGGGGGCTTTGGGGAAGCGTATATTCGTTGGGTATTGTGAATAGCTTTCTGCCTCGTTTTAGGGTATGTTGTGTATAGAAAAAAGAAAGGAGAACAAACGCATGGAGATGAAAAACATATGCGGAAAGATCCCGGTAGACTTACATGAAAAGATGAAACTGGAGATCGAAGAATTAGGAATCAGCATACCAAAATACCTTGAAATAGTAATCGAAGAACACATGACAAGAAAAGGAGAAAAGACGAACATGGCAGATTTAAGAACAGTAGCAGTACAGGTAACCGAGGATTTATTTTCCAGACTGAAAGCAGTCCTCGCCAAGAATGGCATGAAACAGAAAGACTTCTTAATCGGGCTTATCGAAGAGGCAATCGAAAAAGAGGAAGCCAAATGGAAAGCAGAGTCAGCGGAAGTCGAAGAAACAGAAGGAGAAACAACAGAATCAGAAATGGAAGATCCTGAGACTGCAGAATCAGAACCGGACGAAGCTGAAGCAGATGAAGAGCCGACAGAGCCAGAAAACGAAGAGCCAGCAGAAGCAGAGCCAACAGAACTGGAAACCGAAGAAGCAGAAGAAGCAGAGCCAGAGGAAGCGGAATCAGAAGAATAGACATCACAAAACAGAAACCAAGAGACGGAAACGGTGCAGAGAAATCTGCACTGTTTTTTTCGCAGCGAAGGGAGGCTGATAGCCGGAACAATTCGATTTTTTGACCTGTTCAGTGGAATCGGAGGATTCCGAGAAGGACTGCACAGGGCAGGGGGCTTCACCTGTGTCGGACACTGTGAAGCGGATGCGTATGCAGACCACAACTACCGGGTGCTGTTTGATACGGAAGGAGAGTGGTTCTGCAATGACGCAAGAAATATTGAAACAGAACGAATGCCGGACTTTGATCTTTTATGCGCGGGATTTCCTTGCCAGGCATTCTCCATCGCTGGACGAAGGGAAGGATTTGCCGATGCAAGAGGAACCCTTTTCTTCGAAGTTGCCAGACTGGTTGCAGACAAACGACCTGCGTATTTTCTCCTTGAAAACGTACCCGGTCTGCTTTCGCATGACAAAGGCCGGACGTTTCACACCATCCTCAGTACGCTATCTGAACTGGGGTATCATGTCGAATGGAAGGTGCTTAACAGCAAGGATTTCGGAGTCCCCCAGTCGAGGAAGCGGGTGTATATTGTCGGATATCTTGATGGAAGATGTGCCGGAAAAATATTACCTTTCCCAAAAGCAAATGGAACAGCTCTTATACAAGTCCATGCTGGTAAACAGGGAGAAAGAGTCTATGCAGAAGAAGGACTGAGCTGCACCCTGACCAGTGGAGCTGGCGGTATGGGCGGCAAGACCGGATTATATGAAGTCGGTATCCCGATTAAGGAAAATACCAGAAAAGGGTACAAGATGGCCTACGAGGGAGACAGCATTGACCTTGGATATCCGGGCATCAACAGCCGCAGGGGAAGAGTCGGGCATGAGATCGCCCATACTCTGACGACCGGAAACCAGCAGGGGACACTGCATTTTGTAGATATCTCCCCTCCGCCGCTGGTGACAGACGTTGCAAGATGTCTGAATACCAGACAGGATTCCAGCATCCATAACCACAGGGGCGAAAGTTCCGGGGTGCTGGTGGAAGAACCGCCAAGGGCAGTGCTGACACCGGACAGGGAAAAAGTCTGCCAGAATGGAAGAAGGATGAAAGAACCGGAAGAGCCAATGTTCACCATTACGGCAACTGACCGTCATGGAGTGATTTACCACGGCAGAATCCGCAGGCTGACGCCAAGGGAGTGTCTGCGGCTGCAGGGATACCGGGATGGTCAGATTTCCAAGATGGAAAAAGAAACATCGGATAACCAGCTTTACAAGCAGGCCGGTAATGGTGTCACTGTCAATGTCATTGAAGCAATAGGCAGAAATTTGAAAGCAGTAGATGAAGAGATCCAAAGCGGCTCACCTGTTCCAGAAGCGAAGGGTGGGTGAAGCAGATCGACCTAAAAGACCAGTATTTTGGTACAGAGATTGAGATGACAGGTATCAGCCGCTATGATGCGGCTGTTGCGATTGGAAGAATGTTCGGAACAGAGCCATATCATATCCGTTCTTACGATTCCTGGTGTGTAAAAGATTCAGATGGAAAAACGTGGAAATTTTCAAGGGACAGCAGTATCGACTGTGAAAGGCTGGCAAATGGTACTGTAATAGATGCCGATGGAGATTATTCGACAGAAATGGTATCCCCGAAATTGGAATATTCGGAAATGGGGAAACTCCAGGAAGTGGTGCGGTGTGTCAAAAACGCAGGTGCTTTTGTCAATTCATCCTGTGGCATGCATGTCCATGTGGACGCATCCAATCATACACCAAGGAGTCTGAAAAATGCACTGACGATCATGTACTGCAAAGAGGATATTCTGTTCAAAGCCTTAAATGTACAGACGAGAAGGGAAGATGAGTATTGTCAGAAAGTCCGTCCTATGGTAGTGGAGAAGATCCGCCGGATGCCAAACAGCACCATCACGATGGAAAAATTCAAAAGGGCATGGTATGAGGGAAATGACGGAAGCTCCGAGCATTACAACTGGACAAGGTATTATGCCTTAAACTTACATGCTGTTTTTTCCAAGGGAACACTGGAATGGCGTTGTTTTGAAAGCACCCTCCATGCAGGAAAAGTCCGGTCAAACATTACGCTGGCACTTGCCATATCCGCACAGGCGGTCAACCAGTCCTGTACCCATGCCAAAAAGACGGAGATCGGGGATAACCCGGCATTTACATTCCGTACCTTTTTGCTCCGTCTCGGACTAATCGGGGACGAATACAAAAATGTGCGGAAGCATCTGCTTGCTAACCTCGACGGCGATAAAGCATGGCGGTATGACAAAAGCACCTATGCCTGTCTGCAGAAGCCAGGACGGACAGAGGACGCAAGATAACAGAATAACGAGAACAGACAGGCCGGGTGGGAACATCCGGCTGTTCTTATGAGAAATGAAGAAAAATAAGAAAGAGGTAGAAAACATGAAGAGCAAATATCGATTCAGGCGGATCCTTTCAGGGGTGATGGCGGCAGTCACCATCTTATCCACGGTCATTTCACCGTTGACCGTTTATGCTTCGGAAGAGCCGAAAACGGCAGAACCGCCAGCTTATGAATCCGTAAAGGATCTGCTGGATGAAGAGGAAGTGGTAAAAGCCAACGATCTGGAGCTGGAAGTCGGACAGGAGTTTGATGTTTCCAGTGACCGCACGAATCTGGAAATCAAGGACGAAAGCAAAGTCAAAGTGACATTCCAGAAAGCAGAGAGCGACGCCGGGGAGAGTTTCAGCACCGGCCATGCAGACACTTACCATGCCGTTTATTATGTGGAGCCAGTCAACCAGAACCACCCGGTTTATCAGATTGGGAGAAACCTGATCGTAAAAGAGCCTGTGGCAGCGTCTCAGAGTGAACCACAGACAGAACAGGCAGTTACAGAAGAGGATACAGGTTCTGATGATGAGGAAGCTGCCTCGCAGGAAGAAACTGAGACAGAGCCTGTAGAGACAGAAATTGTTGAGCCGGAGACAGCTGAATCTGAAACAGAAGAACCGGAAGAAACAGAACCCGAATTTCAGGACGGACTTTCCGAATCCGAGTTTGATGCTGCATTAGAGGAATCCGAAACGGAAAATACAACCGATGAAGAATCCGGGCTGACACTCAGCGATGTTCTGGAGCAGGCAGGGGAACAGGATATTGACCTGATGGCAATGGAAGATGGGGAAACCGTTTCATTCACCGCAGTCAATACCAGTACAAGAGCAACACAGGACGTAGATGTGACAAGAGGGGCTGCATACTATTATGCAGACTACGGTCTGGGTTCCTACGTAACTTATAAATATACCGTAAAATTTGGAAACGTGTCTGCAACTGCCTACTGTGTGCAGCCGTCCAAGGCAGGACCTGGGGATGGTGTCTATAAGATCACCAAACTGGGTGACAGCAAAGCACTGGCAAAAGTATGCTACTACGGAACCAAAGCATCCGGTGAGAATGGATTTTTTTCTGAGAAACATCCTGATTTTTCAGCCGGAAAACAGTTTATCATTGTCCATCTGGCAGCATCCTATGCAAATAACAGCGGTGACGCTTTTTCTGGTACGAATGCAACCGGACAGGCTCTGGCAATGGAACTCTACAATTACTGCATGAGCCAGCCGGAGATCCCGGAAGTGGACATGAGTTTCTCCAATGCAGATGTTACCGCATATATCAGTGGCAACAGCCAGAGAACCGAAGAGATCACCTTCAAGGCATCCGAACTGCAGACCATCACCATGAAACTGCCGTCCGGTGTCAGACTGCATAATGTGACAACCGGAAAGACCAGCAGTGTAGGTGCATCCGTGGAAATCTGCGGCGGTACCAAATTTTATTTATCCGCACCGCTGACACAGGCTGTGGATGTCAAAGGGGAATGGTCTTCCACCATGAAAGGAAGCATCATCAAAGACTACTCCGCTTATAAGATCACCACCGGAAGCGAGACACAGGACCTTGCCCTGGTATTTGGCGAGGGCGTGACCGATGAGAAATATGTGGATTTTAAAGTTTCATGGGTAAAACAGGCAACTGTAGAAATCGTAAAAAAGGACCGCAAGAGCAACAAAGCCATCGCAGGTGCAGTCTATGGCGTTTACAGTGACAAGGACGGAAAGAACCTGATCACGAAGATGCCGGCCACAGATGACAACGGAGCTTCCAGCGTTACGATCACAAAAACACAGGATACCGTATACCTGAAAGAGATCTCCGTACCAAACGGATACCTGCTGGACACTAAGGCTTACGATGTGAACCTGGTCATCGGCGGCACTGTAAAACAGACCGTTACTGATGCTGAACAGATGGCAAGCCTGACTGTTTATAAATTAGGGGAAGTTCTGACTGGGGCAAAGGTAACTGATGATGGTGTTTCCTTTGTTTATACCGAGCAGAAACAGAAAGGTGCGGTTTATAACGTTTATGCCGCGTCGGACATTGTATCCGCAGACGGAACAGTAGTCTACAAAAAAGACGCATTAGTCAAAGCCGGACTTACCACCGGAGATGACGGAAGTGCCACACTGGATAATCTATATCTGGGGGAATATGTAGTAAAAGAAATGCAGGCACCACAAAATCTGGTATGCACAGGCGAAAGCCAGGAGATCACCCTTTCCTATGCTGGAAGCAACGTAGAAAAGGTCATGGGAAGCGTGACATTCAAAAATGACCGCCAGAAAGCAAGCGTAAGTGTATACAAGCAGGATAAGGAAACCAGGAAATACCTTCCGGGCGGCACTTATGGTCTGTATGCCGGAAATGACATCAAAGCAGCGGACGGAACCATTGTGGTCAAGAAAGATACTCTCATTGAGAAAGCAGTGACCGGAACAGACGGAAAAGCCGTATATCAGGCAGACCTGCCGATAGCCAACAGCTACTACATGAAAGAGCTGGGTGCACCAGCTGGATATGTGAGAAACGGCGAGGATGTGTACTCCTTTACCTTCCAGTACACAACAGACAAAGAGGCAACGGTTTCTTTCAACCATACGTTCCAGAATGAGCGGATCAATGCGAAGATCAAACTGGTAAAAGAGGATTCCGAAACCGGAAAGACCGCACAGGGAGATGCAACCCTTGAGGGTGCTGTTTACGGATTGTATGCCCGTGAAGATATCGTACATCCAGATGGACAGACAGGTGTTCTTTACCCGGCAGGAACACAGATTGCAACCCTGACTACGGATACAGAGGGAAATGCAGAAGTCGCAGACCTCTATCTCGGAAAGTATTACGTTAAAGAACTGACTCCGCCTGTCGGATATCTGGCAGACCCGGGAGAACATGATCTGGAGTGTAATGACGAGGGAGATCTGGTTCAGACGGTAGAACGTACCGTAACTTCTCTGGAAGATGTGATCAAACAGCCGTTCCAGGTCATCAAAGCAGCCAACAACGGAAAGACCGATGCTGATCTGTTAAAAGGTGTTGGATTCAGTGCATATCTGGAGAGAAGTCTGAAGAAAAACAAGGACGGCTCCTATGACTTTGCCTCCGCAACTCCGGTCGTGCTGACCGCAGACGGACAGACAGAGATGTTCACGGATGAGCGTGGATATGCCTGCTCCATTCCGCTCCCATATGGTACCTACATTGTAAGAGAGACCACCACACCGCACAACTTCAAACCAGTCGATGATTTTAAAGTTGTGATCTCGGAAAACAATCCGGATCAGCCGCAGGTATGGCGTGTGCTTCTGGACGAAGAGTTTGAAGCAAAATTAAAGATCATCAAAAAAGACGATGAGACAAAGAAATCTGTCCTGGTTCCGAATACCGAGTTCAAGGTATACGATTTGGACAACAAAAAGTATGTGGAACAGGTAACCACTTACCCATCCACTACGGTACATAAATCTTATTTTACCGATGAGAATGGATACCTGATCCTGCCGCAGAATCTTGCTTGTGGAAATTACCGCATTGAAGAAGTGGCTGCACCGGATGGATACACCCACAGCACTAATACCGTGGAAATCAAGGTGGACAGCGATACTGCATACCAGGAAGATCCAGTCAGCGGTGACCTGATCATTGAGGTAGATTTCGAAAACCACCCGGCAAAAGGCAGACTGACCATCCGCAAGGAAGGAGAAGTAGTCAAAGGTTTTGACAAGGATTTCACCTATGAGGAAGCCAGCCTTGCAGGAGCCGTGTTTGAGGTTTATGCCGCAGAAGATATCTATACCGCAGACCATCAGAAAGATGAGAACGGCAACCGTTATCTGGAATATACCAAAGACACATTGGTAGCAACGGTGACAACCGATGAAACTGGAAGTACCGTAGTCGAGAACCTTCCGCTCGGCAAATACCGTGTAGAAGAGAAAAAAGCACCGGAGGGCTACACCTGGAATGCCAAAGGCGAAGAAGTAACTTTCACCTATGCCGGACAGGATACCCCAGTCGTAGACGAAGAAGTGACCTTTACCAATGAACGCCAGAAAGTAAGCATCACCGTGGAAAAACAGGATGCAGAAACAGGAAGCACGGTAGCGGGAGCTACATTCGGTCTTTACAATAAGAACGAGATCAAATCCGGTGACAAGGTAATCGTGAAAGCGGACACTTTATTACAGGAGATCATAAGCGATGAAAAAGGACAGGCACACTTCACCCTGGACCTGCCGCTTGGAACTTATTATGTGAAAGAAATTTCTGCACCGGATGGTTTTGTATCTTCCGATGAGGTATTGGAATTTGATGTCACCTATCAGGGGCAGGACATTCCGACCATCAAGCTGAAATCTGTGAAGAAGAACCAGCCGACCACCATCGAGGTGACAAAATCCGACCTGACCACAGGCGTAGAGCTGAACGGGGCATCCCTTTCTGTTCTGGACAAGGATGGAAATGTGATCGACAGCTGGACTTCCGTAAAGGATGAGCCTCATGTGATCAAATATCTGACTGTTGGAAAAACTTATATCCTCCGTGAATCCCTTGCACCGCTTGGTTATTTAAAGACCACAGATGTGGAATTCACCGTTCAGGATACCGCAGAAATACAGAAAGTGGAAATGAAAGACGATGTGCCGAAAGCACTGCTGATCGTAAACAAGAAGGGTGAATTCCTTGATAAGATCACCCTGCTGGACAATGTCAAAGGCGTTGTAGAGCATCTGTTTGAGTACATCACAGGAAGCCTGTCAGACGTTACCTTTGAGATTTACGCTGAAGAGGATATCAAAGCAGCCGATGGCGTAAGCCCGGATTATTATGCTAAGGACGAGCTGGTGGCAACCGTGACTACTGATGCAAACGGTGTTGCAGAAGTATCTGACCTTCCGGTTGGAAAATACTATGTCAAAGAGGTGGGAACAGCATATGGTTATGTGCTGGATGAAGAACCACGATATGTAGATCTTTCCTACCGTGACCAGGATACATCGGTTGTCGTATACGATGAGGACTGGCAGAACAACCGTCAGAAAGTAAAAGTGAACGTCCTGAAGAAAGAAAAGGATACCGACCGTGTATTAAAAGGAGGCATCTTTGGACTGTACACCAGAAACGACATCCTGTCCGCATCTGGAAAGGTGCTGATGGAAGCAGATACCCTGATCGAGTTAAAAACAACAGATGCAGATGGAAAGATTTCCTTTATTGCAGACCTGCCGATCGACGGAACCTATTATGTGAAGGAGCTGTATGCACCGGATGGATTTGTCACCACCGGAGAAGAGCAGGAATTTGTTTTTGGGTATCAGGGAGACAAAGAAGCAGAAGTGTCCTATGAGTTCGTATTTGAAGATGAGCCGACAACCGTGGAACTTTCCAAAACCGATCTGACCACTGGCGAGGAACTGCCGGGAGCCAGATTACAGCTGACGGATGAAAACGGGGCTGTTGTTGAGGAATGGACCTCCACCGAGGAGCCGCACATCATCAAAGAACTGGTTGTAGGAAAATCTTACACCCTGACAGAAACCAAGCCGGCCGATGGATATGCCACTGCGGAAAGTATCACATTCACCGTGGAAAATACCGCAGAGATCCAGAAACAGGTGATGGAAGATGACGTGACCAAAGTGGAGATCAGCAAAACGGATATTACCGGAGATAATGAGATCGAAGGCGCCAAACTGACCATCACAGATGAAAATGGCAACATCGTAGAGAGCTGGACTTCCGGAAAAGAGCCTCATTATATCGAAAAACTTCCGATCGGTGAATACACCCTGAAAGAAGAGCAGGCTCCAAACGGTTATGTTGTTGCGGAAGAGATCACATTTGAAGTGGCAGATACCGCAGAGATCCAGAAGGTAGCCATGAAAGATGGTACCGCAAAGGGACGCCTGATCGTTGAGAAAACAGATAAGGATACCGGAGCTGCACTGAAAGATGCGGAATTTGAACTGAGGGATTCCGATGACAAAGTGGTAGAAACTCTGACCACTGATGAAAACGGCCATGCAACCAGCGGACTGCTTGCAATCGGAACTTATAAGGACGGCAAATTTGACAAAGCAGCTACTTACTATCTGGTTGAGACCAAAGCACCGGAAGGATACCAGCTGGACGAAACAAAGCATGAAGTGACATTTACCTATGTAGATGACAAAACCCCGGTAATCGAAGTCATCCAGAAAGTGACGAACGAGAAGCTGCCGGAGGATACCCCGTCTGTAAGCAACCCGAAAACAGGCGATGACACCAACCTCTGGATTCCAGCCCTGTGCCTGATTCTTTCCGCAGGCGGTTTGATTGGTATGGGTGTGGCATCCAGAAGAAAGAAGAAAAAAGGGGGCAGATAGGCTGAAACAATTATATTTTGCGTATGGAAGCAACATGGATCTGGACCAGATGGCATATCGGTGCCCAAAGGCGGAGGTGGTAGAAACCGTCCGCCTGGAGGGGTATCGGCTGACCTTTGCAAGTGCAGGGAGCGGTCTTGCCACCATCTTCCCGGAAGAGGGAAGCCATGTGGACGGCGTCCTCTGGTCACTGACCGGGGACTGTGAAAAGAGCCTGGATCTTTATGAAGGCTATCCTGATTTTTACGACAAACAGGAGATCACCGTCAAGAATAAAGGTGGAAGAGAGATCAAAGCCATTGTCTATATCATGACAAAAGATTACATGCAGAACTTTAATCCGCCCGGACGGTCGTACCTGACTGGGATCTTAAAGGGTTGCAGGCAGAATCAGATCCCAATAGAACCAATCCTGAAAGCAGCAAGGAAACCGCCTGTGCCGGGACAGACACAGAAGAGCCAGCCAAAGAAATCGAGGAAAGCCGGCCAGGAACGATGAAAGAAAAACCAAAGACAGGAATCTTACAGAGGTTTTTCAAGATCATCTGCCTTGCAGTGACGCTGACAAGTGTCGGGTTTTTGATTTACCACATGGTATATTTCCCAATGGAGAACAAAAAGCTGGTGGCAGAGCTGAAAGGGAATTTCCCGGAGCCGGAAGCTCCGGGAGCCTCAGGCTCTCAAAAAAAAGACCAACCAGCTGGAAGAAAATGCCCGGTGGCTGCGGTAGACCTTGTTTCTCTTCGGGAACAATATCCGGATGTGCAGGGATGGCTGACAATACCGGACACCGGGATTGATTACCCAGTGCTTCAGTCCGAACAGGAGAATGGGGAGTTTTACCTGAAACGGAATTACAAAAAGGAATATGACATCAACGGAAGCCTGTTTTTACAGGCAGACTGCAAAGTGTCTGAAAGTCGGAACCTTATCATTTACGGTCACAACATGAACAGTGGGGCAATGTTCGGAAATCTGGACTTATATGCAGATGAAACATATTATCAGGAGCATCCCTTTGCTTATCTTCAGACAGAGGATGGCATTCAGGAATACCGAATTGTCACGGTGCTAAAAGCAGACAGGGATCTGTTCCCATTCCAGCAGAAACTCGCAGATGAGGAGGCAGTGCAGGAATATTTAAAAGCAGCCAAGCAGAGGGAAGTGTTCGAAACGGGGGATGATTACCTAAAGGGTATCTGTGATAAGGTCTTAACGTTCATCTCGTGTTCGTATGAATGGAGCGGTGCCAGGAACATCGTCCTGGCGGTGCCGGTTTCCGGGGCAGTGTGGAGCCAGAAGTGTTCGTAAGTACCCCAAAAGTGCAGAAAATGAGACAAATAATGACCGCACGGAACGGAAAGTGTTCAAAACAGGAGAGTATATCAGGTATATGTGTTGAGGGTATTCAGGGTGAAAAATGTTCAAAAAAAGAAACTCTAGCCATACTCTGCAGGTTATCTGCCAATGCTCTGACGGAGAAGTGTCTGAAAGTCCCCAAAAAGTGCAGAATGTGAGACAAGCCTAATAAGTTGTAGCGGAGAAGAAAGTGGAAATCCAGTGAAATATTTTATCAAAATGTTGTTGAAGCAGTGTCCGAAAAGGAATATAATGGGGATATTCATTCAAAGGAGATAGATATGATTCCAGAAGCACAAGAATATTATAACATTGCTGCATGGCAGAAGAATAAGGTAGAGTATAACCGAATATCAAAATTTAACATAATATATAGCAAGAATTCTCCTTCCTCTACAGGTGGGAGATGAATT
>OHBM01001785.1_pt1 | contig 15216 bp, 11 predicted proteins | sample 1577251 | NCBI WGS metagenome assembly OHBM01 (sample SAMEA3541557, study PRJEB24748) | human gut metagenome | biome: human gut; feature: human-associated habitat; material: faeces | place: China | collected 2012 | reverse complement strand
GGCTTTGGCTTCGTCAAAATTCATGCTATATTTCTGACATAATGTGGCAACCTCGCTTTCTGTAAAACCAAAAAATTCAGCCAGATCGCCGGGATCCGTCATAGAATATTCTGTAAACATATTTAGAGCAGAATGTGTACCATATTTCTTGATCGGAAGAATACCAGTCATATAGGCCAGGGCGATGTACGACTTGTCCTTCAGCCAGTTGCGCAGGAAATCCAGATATTGTCGTTGCGCTTCTTTATCCTCTCGGTATTCACGAAAAAGACAATCCCATTCATCGATTAAAATGATAAACGGACATTTAGTATAGGAAAAGACATCTTTCATAACCTGTACAAAATCTGTTTCATCCCTCAGCCGCACATGCGGATACTGTTCCTGCAGGTCAAAGATTAAATATTTTTGCAGTTTTTTCAGCATTTCATGAACACTGTGCGTGGAGCTTAAAAAATCCTGCATGTTGATTTTTATTACATCGTATTTATTTATATTTTCATCAAAAGACGTATCTTTATTGATTTTTAATCCCGCAAAAAGTTCTTTTGTATCATTCTCTTTATCATAATACGCCGCAAGCATATTAGCGGCCATGGACTTGCCAAATCTTCTCGGTCTGCTGACACAGACATATCTCTGTTCTGTATACAGTAACGTATTCATTTGCCTGATAAGACCACTTTTGTCAATATAAATCTGCGACCGCAAACTCCCCCAAAACATCGTACTGCCTGGATTAAGATAATTACCCATGTGCCAAAATCCTTTCCTGTAGCTGTTGAAAAATGACTGCAACTACTTTTATTATAAAGTTTCAGCTGAGGAATAACAAGAAATTTCACAATAAAGGAACCTGCTCTATACGACAAATTCCCGCAGCTTTCGCCACGGGAATTACTTTAGAATAACAATTTAGCATTGTTCATGTATTTATTATAGACTTTGAAAAATGCTGTTTTTGAATATCTTTTTCCATTTACCTCATAGATCGGAACCGGATATGCACTGCTTGTGGTATGGAAATAGTTTATAATCTGTTTCACCTTTCCATTCTGTAAAATATATGTGCGGCATATATTCTCTGACGATGTTCCTGTTTTTATTGTAAGATACTGTCCTTTCAGATAAGCACCTCTCGTAGATCCATAAATCAGAGGTGTAACCTTGCCTTTATAATATGTAAAGAATACAGCCCATGGATAATTATGCAGCATGAGTTCTTTTATTCCATCGTTGTTTATATCAATCAGACGGTATCTGCTGAAATTTCTCCGATACACTGTGGTAAGTTTTCCATCCCAGTTATTTCTCACCCTGTAGGAAGCCCCATAGGATCTCAGCACTTTCTGATACCAGTCGCTTCTTACCGTCACCTTGCAGCTTCTCTTTACGCCATTACTGGTCGCTGTGATCGTCACCGTGCCTGCTTTCTTCGCAGTTATCACTCCGTTCTTAACCGTTGCGATCCGTGTATTGCTGGATCTCCATGATGCTGACTTTGTTTTTCCTCTGCTGTCAAGTGCTCTGATTGTAGTACTTTCTGTAACATACATGGAAACCTGTGTCCTGTTCAGTTTCATTGTTCCGCTCGCAGCAGACACCGGTACTGCCAATATAAACAATAATGCAATAGCAATAAGTACAATAAAATTTTTCTTCTTTTTCATTAGCGGTTCCCCCTTTATTTAATATTCTGACTCCATCTGCCACTGATATGACATATTTGTAATTTTTCCATTACGAATACTTATAGAAATTACTTTTGCTCCTTTTATATACATGCTTCCGGTTCTTCCCTGCCATACCCTCCGCCATTTATATCTTGTAAATCGCTGATATGCATTCGCCGGAGTCATCCCGATTTTTACTCCATATAAAGAAAGGCTTCTGTCTCTGATACACACGTTCCATCTGCCAGCCTTATTCTTGTAATACGTTTCGCCCTGAAGATAAGAACAGTTGGAAGAATATTTTCCCTTGGCTGCGTATGTTACTCTCGTGCTTCTTACTGTACGGTTATAGAAATTTACCGATGAGCGTCTGTTCATACTGGGAACATGGCGCATTCCCAACTCATATGCCGCCGAAGACATCTTTCTGTTCATTACCCTGGAAACCTCTGTTGTTCTTGCCTGTACCGGTAATGCAAAAAACAATGTACAAACCAGAATCAAAAAACACATTAACATATTCTTTTTCTTCATATTCGTTTTCCTCCCTGTTTTTGATATTACACTTAAGTATAATTAATGTCCTAAACAGCGTCAAGTAAACAATCTATTTTAATCCTGAATTATTCACTGCAACGCCGTGAACGTGGCTAAAAGCCGCATAGTTGCTGTATTTTAATTGCATATTGCTTTTCACTTGTTAAGTGAATGAAAAAAGAGCATCCTTTTGTGGTAAAATTAAGGTGTCTAAAGTCTTAACAATCCCAAACAAAGGAGCCCTTTATGAGTATTGTAAACACCTTTTCACTTCAAAGCAATAGGCAAATTAAAATAAATTTTGACGGAGGTGATCTATCCTCCGATGCAGGACTCCTTTTGATAAAAGAATTCGCTGCAAAGATCGGCTTTGTAAAGCTGATCAAAAAGAACTTTAAAACTAATGATAAGTCCGTTCGGCTTCACAAAGACCATGAAAACCTGTTACAGATGATTTATCAGATCATCTCTGCATATTTTCAGGATGACTGTGCGGATGAGCTGACATTGGATCCTGTTTTCCAGGCTATTCTTGATAAAGAAAGTCTGGCATCACAACCGACATTATCAAGATTTTTTAACCGTATGGATGAAGATACCCTGATACAGTTTGATGACATCGACAAAAATCTCAGGGATATCATCTATTCTATAAAACGACCGGAGCATGTGCTTCTGGATCTGGACAGTACCCTGTTTGGCACTTATGGTAAGCAGGAAGGAGAAGGCTTCAACTTCCATTATCAGGCACATGGATATCATCCATTACTATGCTATGACGGGCTGACCGGGGATCTGATAAAAGCGGAACTTCGTGATGGAACGCTCTACTGCAGCAATGGGGCAGATAAATTTATGAAATCCATCTTTCAGGAATACCTGGAAAGAGGCATTAATACTTATTGTGAACTTCCAGTAAATTTACGACTAAAATCGATTTACCCGCATAAATGCTGGATTTTCTATGGGAATATAGGTGAACCAGTAGTCGTAAATACACATTAATAAAATTACACCATATTCTCCCAAAAGCTTGAAATTATGGGATATTTATACATTTAGTTGTACAAATCAGTGGAAGTTCACACTTATCTTCGTGGCGACAGCGGATTCTCTTCTCCAAAACTTTATGAAACCTGTGAGAGTAATGGCTGCTCTTATGCCATCCGTTTAAAGCAGAATTCCACACTCATTGCCCTGGCTTCAGATAAAGAGGAAGATTTATACAAAGCCACTCAAAAGGATCAGATCAGCTACGCAGTAACTTATGGCGAATTTATGTATCAGGCAGGTTCATGGAAATATCCAAGACGTGTGGTTTTCAAAATCGAAAAACCATACGGTCAACTGACACACATGTACACCTTTATTGTTACAAACATGGATATGGAACCTTATCAGATCATCCAGTTTTATTGTGGCAGGGGCAAGATGGAAAACTTCATTAAGGAAAGCAAAAGTGGATTTGACTTTGCTGCTGTCAGCAGTCATTCCAAAGTAGTAAATGCCAACCGTATGAGACTTCATATGCTTGCATACAACCTATTCAATTGGTTCAGGCGGCTAGTACTGCCAGCCAGTATGCGGAAGCAACAGGTGGATACCATTCGCTTAAAGCGATAAAGATTGCTGCAAGGGCAATCCATTCAGCAAGATCCATCACATTCAAACTGTGTAGCAGCTGTCCTTATAAAAAGGGGTTCTACAGGACATTGAAGAATATCCAGCAGCTGTCCGTACAGTTAGAATAGCAACTCTTAACGTACCTTGACTGTTCCAAAGTAACTTAATCAAATCCCACAGGGATATTTTACCCATTTATAAGGATGACTCGATTATTTACAAGGAAACTGATTCAAGGCTTTGCAGTATTGAGCATTCCTATATGCTCATGAATAATTCAGGATGAATATTATCAGGATACATATTCAATATTTCTTCAGTTGCACGTTTAAGAGAGATTTCCTCTTTGTGCACCGCCTTTCCTCTGATATATAAATCTTCAATTAATTCCTGAGTCATTTTCCCCATAATTTATCTCCATTTATTCTATTTCCACAACTGCTTTTATTTCATCAACAAGTCTTTCTAATGTATCTTCATATGCTCTTCCCTTACTCTTCTTAGGATATTTTTTTATATACATGCATCCGAACCAGTTCTTTTAGCAGCTCCTCTATCTGCTTTGCCTTATCTGCAGAGCGGACTAAAAATCCCATCTCTATATTGCCTGATAGACCATGATAAGACAGATTGGCAGATGATACTAAGGACTTATCCGAATCAATGGTTAATATCTTCGCATGGGATGCTGCCATCTTATCATCGCTATTTTTCTCATACTCAAAGAACTGCAGATATTTACTCCGATATGCCAGCATTTTGACCAACGAGGCTCTGCTTTTCTCAATATCATTGACGTAGAATCTCACATAAACGCCCTGCTGACTTTTAGCAATAATTGTGTCCAGCATTCCAGTAAAATAATCTGAAATCGAATATCCCGTCATTACTACGCTCTTCTCGGCATTCTTTATCAAATTCTCAACAACATCTCTCGTTTTCTTTGTCTTAATCCTAAATGTTTCAGGGGCTGTAATTACTAACTCTATGGAATCGCTATGCTTCATGTTATACATTTCAAAACACAACGATAAAATGTCATTTATCTCTGCATCCGTGCAGTTCGGAAACTGTTTTCTAAGTTCGTTAATCGAGTCAACTAGCACAGTCTCCGTTCCACGAATTGAATATGCCTCAATCGCCTGTACTATTGTAGAAGCTAAATACTCAGCCTTTATACTTGAATTCCACATAATACATTCACCAGCTCTTTAAAATATCCCATTTCTTCGTGTTCTGGCAATGGAACAACTAAGGCTCTATCTAAAAGCCTATTTCCATTTTCACAGGCTGTTTCGGAAATCATCGTACAAGAATGACAAGCAGCTCCATTTATCCTATCCGTGGTTGGATTTTTCATAAAACATTCTGGATCCGTCGTGCATGTAAGACCATTTTCCAAGGCTCCCTTTAATAATGGAATCAATTTTTCCATAGAACCAAGTTCTACCAGTCCGCCTAATGATCCTTCTTTATCTGCGGCTCCGGTATAAATCAGAAGCCCACACATTTTGTCACTACTATAGATTCTTTCATGTAAAGCGGATGAAGAGTAACCTGACTGAATAGCCATCTCTTTAATCAGCATATGAGACAGCGTATGAATCAATACATATTCGCCATTCCTTGATTTGAAGTTTTCCCATCCCTTTTGCTTACAGTATTCCTCATAGCAACTTTCATATTTTTTTGAACGTTCTGCCACTCTGCTGTTAGTGAGCCACCCATTCATGGTTGCTCTGTTAAATTCTATGAAAATGCCTTCTCCGTTTATTTCTACTGCCGGTAGCCATTTTTCAGGTCCAGATGATTTCAGTTTAACTACCTGTTTCTGATCATCCACCTCTGGTTCTGGCATCTCTAATCTCGAATATCCCAGAAGAACCTTAACTTCTCTTAGTCTGTGAAGCTTTATCACTCTGGAAAAATACTTCTTCAGACTATCCTTAATGGCTACCTCTTCAGCCTTGAAATATCTGACGTCATGCTGAAACTCCACTTGCTGGTGATGAGTTATCGCATTATATTCCATTTCCTTCAGTTCAACATAGTCTTTGATATTCTGCTCTAATCGGTTATATGCCTCATTGAACTCATCTCTAGTGAATTTACCTTCAAAATACTTCTCATAGCTCTTATTCAAGCCATCGTCTCTTCCAAGCACTTCAATCAAAAGGTCAATATCTCTCCTATGTTCTGCCATAAGATCATTGATTGGATTTGTCCAAGGTGGAATAGATATGGCTGTTCTTGTTACTGGAAAATAAACATTCGATGCTCCACGCTGGCTAGGAACAATCTTTTTCTTACAGATCTTTTTTATAGCATTGGGTCTTTGCGGATGGTTTCCTGTACAGTTACATCCATCAAAGTTTTCCTTTTGCATTGATCCGCTCATCCGTCGTTTCGCACCGCAGTCACACTCTACTTCCAGTTCTGCAAGAGATGACGTTGTTCCAAAGGATTTCAGTCTCAATTTCTCTTTGCAATCGGTCTTTCCGTTATGGCACCACCATCTCCAAGGAAAATCGTCCATATGACCATCCTCGCAAATAGAAATAAATCTTGCTGGATAAGCAGAATAATGACAATCCGGGCATGATGCACTTCCCTGATGCTGCTTATAATTCTCTAAATAGTTAGGATTTTTCAGCTCCTCTCTAATATCAAACAATCGCTTGCATCTATCGTTAGTGCACACATGAGTATAGGGAAAGGATGCCACTGGAATATTCTCTTTCCCCTTTGTACTTGGCATATAAAAATGCCGTACATTCATAAACGAGGTCAGTCTAGAGTCTCGTATTTCTAGGCCAATATTATTCGCATTCCAGTACTCAATATCTAATACAGTCAGAGAGTCATGTACCGCATCCATAATAGATCCAGGACCATATGTAGTAATAAGCTGATTAGGCCTGATTTCCCCTAGTTTCTTCTCAAACATTACAGTGCTCCTCCTTCCTCATATAGATATACTGTTGAGGATTGTTCAACATCTCTCATAGAATTTAATGTAGGTTTTTCCTTCCCGGTTACCGGTTGACCGTAGAAGCTCAGCAATCTTTTATTATTTTCTGTATTTGCAACGAAGTAATAAAGATTTTTGTCTTTCGCGATTTCCTTCCATGTACTTATAAATGCATCGATATCATCACTGGCAGATTCGTATGCCATCGGAGCAACGATTGAAACTCTCTCTAAAATCTGATCTTTAATCTTTCTCAACTCTTCATCAGATATTGACAGAATATTAGAAGCTCCTTTGTTTCCAGCCATTGTTTCCGTTTGAAGTCTTAACATCGCTACTACTAAAGCATGAAGAACCCTATCCCTAGCTCTTGCAGCAAACGGCGTAGCTGTTGTACCTTCGACGTATCGATACATTTGAGAATGAAATCCAACAAAATTTTCATAGTTAGACAAATCCCTTGGCCTATATGGGTTATACACTGTAAAAATAATTCCAGGATATTTTCTTCCCACTCGGCTTGTTGCCTGAATATATTCCGAGTTCTGCTTTGGCTGACCTACAACAGCCATTAATCCCAATCTATCTACGTCCATACCTACTGCAATCATATTTGTAGCAATAACCACGTCATAGCAACTCTGTCTTTCTTTGGATGGATCAAATGGTTCCGCCAGCTTTTCCAATATTTCAGCAATTTGATACGATGGAATTCTAGAAGTAATTTCTTTCTTACCGTCAAATCCTAAAAATCTCTGCCTTGCATTCTTATATTTTTTTCTTAATACTTTAAGTCTGCTGTTAATATCGTCGTCCAGCAAACGTACCGCACCACCAAGCTCGCGAATTGAGTTAAAGTATCCAACCAAGGTATAATAAGGATCAACATAATCCTGGTACTTAGGATCTTCCGACAAAATAAAAGCCTCTTGTAAAAGAACCGAATATAGCCTGATTAAAGTAGTCTTAACAGATTGTCCACTTGCGCAGATACCCGCATACTGTCTGAAAGGCTTCTCACCCTTCTCCAGTAGTTCTGTAATATCATCCTCCGTCAAGCCTTCTAAGTCTTTAGATACAAGAGGAATCTCACGGATAAAATAGGAATCTCTAGTGTCGAATCCACTAGGTGGAAATTGGGCATAGTTTTCCCTTGCATACAGGCATTTAATCTGTTCTCCCGCATTCTTTATAGTTGCCGTAGAAACTACATATTTCGGATGTATTTTCTTTCCATTTTTCTCAAGACAACACATATCCTCAATAATGGTTTCATAACCGCCATAGATTGTACCTAATGGGCCTGATATCAGATGCAACTCATCTTGAATAATCAACTGTGGCGGATAAAAAGGCTTACATGCTTCTATTACACATGCATCCAATCCATTTTTTGCATCTTTATTATGTCTTTTGCCCACCAGTTCCTTCTCATAACCGATAGCCTGATATCCATGTCGAGGACAGCATCTATCTGTTCTACCGAATAACAGCCCCGTCTGCTCAGACCAAGGAAGTTTTGCAAATTTATCAACCGTGGAGATAACAACCGTAGGGCACTTTGCATATATTTCCTCATCCACCAGATACACAGGAATAGACTTCCCGCTGCTTTTTGAAAATTTGCATTTATCATAGGAGCAAGTAATCTTCAACGAGTTAGTCTTCGTATTGATATCATAATTTTCTCTTCCGATTAATTTTCCACAGTATGGACATCTAATAATCTGTTTTGTTACCTTACGAATAAACTCTTTCCTAGAGTACTCGTCTTTCTCGTATTCATCGAACTTATTGGGAGTAACTCCACCACCAACCCAATATCCAATAGAAATTGGCGTAGTTCCAAACTCTGCTTTTCCATTCTTTTCGCTACGTTCTCTTAAATCTTCCATTGCGACAATTAATTTCAGCAATCTATCTCTTTGCTGAGTGGTCAACAAACGCAATGTGTATCTAAGAAACACCGTAACGCCACCATCTTTTTCATAATCAGAATCTGTATCTGATGTTAATCTTCTGTATGCAATTATAAACGCAATTAAGCCTAAATATGCTTCTGTCTTACCTCCACCGGTAGGGAAATATAGAAGATCCACAATATTTCGCTCATCAGATTCAGGATCTATCAATCCCTTTATATTAAGAAGAATGAATGCTATCTGGAACGGTCTCCACTCGCTATGATCCTGCTCAATTCCCTTTTCCTTGTTGTCTTTCATATAATCACTGAGACTACAAGGAATTCCTCTTCCACAATCCTTGGAGTAGGCCGTAATACTTCTCTGTAAATACATAGATTGATTCATGAACGTGAAGGCCTTAAACGCATTCTCATCCTTTTCAATCAAATCAATTCCTTCGTTCATCCTTCTCAAAGAATCTAAACATTTTTCAATAATGCCTTTTCCTGTCGCCTGGAATGATGGTTCCTGCATCTGCGGATTTTCTTTTAATTCATTTTTAATCCAGTCCCCATACAAAGCAGTTAGCAGTCTTAAGTTAGCAATACTTACCTCTTTTTTCTTTGGAGATCCTAACTGCAGCATAGAAAACGCCTTTTCAGGTACATCTTTTACCTGCGCACTTACACCTGGAATTTCGTGATTCGGAATAAATGTGGAATCAATTGAATATGCATTTTCTTCATCTTCTCTTTTATTCCATGTTGCTGCGCATCCCCGTCCTCTACCAAAAATAGGACGGCCTTTATAATAGTATTCATCCTCTAATTCTTGCTTGCGACAAATATATTCCGGTATGAATACCGCAGTTTTATCTTTCGTTGAAACATGTAATTCAACTTGGAACATGACACGCTCATATTCCTTCTCATCGCCACCTTTATTATTGTTATGCAGATATACTGATAGCATCTTATATCCATTATCCAAACGCATCTGTATAACATAGACAAATATATGAGCATTAGAACGTAGCGGTATTGTTTTTGCACGGCCGAGGTCATCAAGATTTAATTCCACTGTCTCAGCCATCTGTTCTCTTACATAAACTTGACGCTTTTTCTTTTTCTTATTTTCATAGTCTTCTTCTAGAGATTCATCAACGACCTCTCCGCCATCCACCTTGTCAGAATAATATGTCCCCCAATATACATCGACATTTATTTTGTTGGTTTCTTCTGACAGATAGAAAGATACTCCAATAGAGGATGGCTTCTTAAACCCACCCTTCGTGCTTTCATCAGGTTCGTCGTCTTCTAGCACAACCGAGTCTGATCCATTACCATCAGCATCCAATCTTCCTTCTGTAAACTCAACATCATTGTAATTTTCATCTTCTGTGATATCTGAGTCCGCTGGATATAGCATGCCTGTGATATAACTATTCGTTGGTAACTCAGTCAACGCTTCTTCTGCTGCAGTTGGACCAATGAGATCCATACGCACAGCATCAAGCATCTTCTTTCTTACTTGGGCATATAAATAATCGCTACGTTCTGCCATAGTTCCCCCCTGTTACTTATTCATCAATATTTTTTACCTCTACCGCTAATCCGAGAATGTACTTCAGCGTATTGCCAATGATGATATCCTCACCGGATACCAATCGATATTTCCACTTTTTGTCATCAGCATCTACCTTTGATGCACATTCACACCACTTTACGCCTGCTCGTGCCTTTTCCTGTACATCTTCATTGTTGACCTGGTTGGCCGCCTTAACTTCAACCATATACTTACAGTCTTTTGTTTCTACCAAGAAATCAGGATTATACTGTTTTCCTGCTCTGTAGAATAATCCCAATTGATTAAGTGGTGGCTTGATAAATCGAACTACTCCCTCATCATCTTCTAGCACGACCGCAAATCTTCTTTCGTCATCGCTATCAAAGGAATTAACTGGATAATAGGATTTTCTATATCCTTCAAACAGATAGTTCTTGATATTCTTCTTATCTGCAATCTCTTTCTTATATCCCAGCTTACCATCAACATGCTTCAGCTTTGTCTTTGCAAAAGATCCGAAAACAATCAAATCCTGCTGTACATTATAGATAAATTCAGTATGTTCCTCCTTTGAGGCGTAAATCTGCTGTCTCAAATCCTCCACAATGACTGTTGCATATCTTCTGATAATCTTTCTCTTTGTTTCTTCATCCCCATCTATCAACCGCAGGTATTGTTCAACTACATCCAAAATCAAATCCGCATCGTCATAGCTGAACTCTGGGATGGTCTCCAACAGCGAACATGCAAGAGTATTCTCTGGATCATCGACCATCAAAGGATCCGCATCTAAAGTCTGAAGCAATCTGTTATTTACCGCATCGTATCTTTCAATCTTAGAAGCAGCTACATCAAAATCCATCACATTTCTTTTTACAGTAAAAGGCTTAAACTCAATTGATGAACTATAGCTAATACTAATTTTAGGTACTGAAATCGCAACTCTTTTAAATTCTTCTACCTTCTGTTTGAAAAGCGCTTTTACATATAATTCCGGAACATTCGATTTGCTTGGTCCAGCGATCTCTATCGTTATATCTAAATTATCTTGGCTAACGGTTGTATCCGTAGGTGCCTGTTCTTCCTTACTTCTTGTATCGACACTGCTAGTATCAGCAGTGTCGCTGAAAAGATCAAAAATTGTAATCTGGCCATCTGGCTTGGAATCTTTTTTCTTAGAAGCTGCCTTTTTCACATATGCCTTCTGGTAGGCTTCATACAGATTATCAATATCCTTGTTAGTATCTATGTTCTGGAATGATTTGACATTCGTATCCTTAAACACATCGTCAAATATAGAAATCTGCTGATCTTGTACAACAGCTTCAACTCTTACAGCCTCCGTCTCCGGTATATCTTCATCATCGAGATTTCTTTTCTTAAATACTGGATTGTCTTTAATATCATCAATAATTTCTCGATAATGATCGTGAGCTACAATATCCAGAGTATCTATTTCTTCTATATGTGTTATTTCCCCAAATGGAAGGCGCAGACCACGCCCGATTGTCTGTAAGGCCAAGATGTCACTCTTAGCCGCATTAAGAGGAATAATTGTAAATAGATTATTTACGTCCCATCCTTCCTTCAATTTATAAACATGAAGTACTATTTCTACTGGATTCGTATTTTGCTCGATTGTGAGCAACTTCTGGATGTTCTCTTCCGTTTCCTCGCCTCTTGTACTTGAATCGATTTCAATTACTTTTCCAACGTATCTGCCACCAAAGAAAGCATCTGAATCTATCTTTTCTTTTATTTTTTTAGCATGTGTTGTATCTTTGCATGCTACTAAGACAATTGGTTTTACTTGCTCTAGCCCATTGTCTATACAATATTTATATACAATTGCTTTTCTTCTCTCGTGAAGCTTGATACCATCCTTTAGCTTCATTTCTTCAATATCATCATCGGAATATCCTGCGGTATTAGTTCTTCCCATAACAACCGGTATTTTTAGAAACTTACCGGCACCTTCTTCAAGTCCATAATGGAATATAATATTTTTGTTTGTATTTTTAGGTGTCGCTGTAAATTCCAGTCCAAGCACGGGATTTAAGTAATTGATTGCTGTCTTTGATGCAGGGGCATAATATCTATGAGCCTCATCCATACAAAACACTAAATCATCAAAGGACCTCAGCACATCTGCAAATGATCCACCCAGATTCTCATTGAATTTATGAAACTTAAATTCAAGATCTCCACGGGTAAAAATCTTCGATATATTGAAGATGAAGAGTTGAATCTCTGAAGTCTTTTCGATTTGAAGTTCACTTTGTACGTAGCGAACAGGATATGACAAATAATTCTCACCATCATATACCTTAGGTCTACCCATCTCGGCTTCCAGGCCCTTAAACATATATTTAGGATGCCCGGGAACTGTTTCTCTTCTCATCTTGTCATAGATTGTATTGCCTGGACATAGGATAAAAAAATGCTTATATCCCTTGGTTTTATAAAGATAATAGATGCATGCACCCATTAGTCTCGTTTTACCAATTCCGGTTGTCATATCAAAACAAAAAGATGGAAAGTCAAATTCCTTGTCTACAACAATCTTGTGAGGCTCTTGGCAATTTTCTGATGCAGCTTTCTCAGCTTCTGATTTTAAAGCTGTTTTATATTCAATCCTTGAACTGATATTATCAAAACACTTAAGAGCCTCATATTGAGGATCGCGCAGACTCATCGCCCACTTGATTTTATCTACTGAACTCATTCTGCTACCTCCTCATTTTTATAATCAAAGTTACACTTCTCTAGTAAATCTTTTGGTATTTTCCTAACCTCTACATTTTCCGGTAAATTCATATCTGCTTGATTTTTTTTACAATATATAATCAAGCTCTGATTGTCACCTAAATTCTTCATTACTGACATCACATATTTGGCATTTACAAACTCTTCTGTGATATGAATAAACCTATTTTCTGATGAATATCCCTGAAATTCTCCGGATGGAGCATATCTAAATCCTTCAATCTTACAAATAGCCTCACAAACCATATCCCATGTATAGGATGGATTTATCTGATATATTGGTAAAATAGAGTTTTTAACAAGAAGAGGCTCAGCTAATTCATAAAATTTGTAACCTCCACCACCTGTCCAGCCAACTTTTTTTGTAATTCCACCATCATCATTTCCATCTACTACTTTCTTAATACGCGGAATGTCATGAGAAAAACATTGATCGCCAAGTTCTATTCCTATCCATTTTCTCTTCATTTTATGGGCAACAGCCATAGTAGTTCCTGAACCGAGAAATGAATCCAGAACCAAATCTCCTTCTTGAGTAGATAATAATAAAATTCTCTCAATTAACACTTCTGGCTTTTGTCCCACAAATTCTAATCGTTCGGTAGACATTGGATTGATTACGTTTATGTCAGTCCATAAATTTCCAATAGGTCGCCCTTTATATTCATCGAGATACTGCTTCCGCTGAATTCTTTGCTCTTTATTTTCAGGCATATAAAGTCGCCCTTCTGCTTCAAAAGCCTGCATCTTGCTCAAGGACAAAGACCATCCATTTTTAGGTGGTTTATAACCTTTATATTCATATACTAGGGTTGGACTATAAGTTGGACTTATTATCGGACTCAATCGAAACTTTCGTCCATTTTCGTCTGTATGGGTGAAACGTTTCTTTATGTATTCCTGTGTCTCCTCATCCTCAAGAGTGTAAACTGGATATACTGTCGCTTTATCAGACTTTGCGTACCATAGAATATAGTCAGTATTATTATTCAACCTATTTTTCGGATTGACACTTCCACCTTTTCGTTTCCACACAATATCATTGACAAAATTATTTCTTCCGAATATCTCATCCATCAAAATCTTTAGATATGCCATTTCATTATTGTCAATTTGGACAAAGATAAAACCATCATCGCTGAGCAAATTTCGCAATAAAATAAGTCTTTTTCTCATTAATGATAACCATATCGAATGCTCCACCCCATCATCATAATGTTCAAAAGCACTTCCCGTGTTATACGGTGGATCAATATAAATACACTTGATTTTATCTGTATATTCTTGCTGTAATGCTTCTAGTGCAATTAAATTGTCGCCATGAATTAGCATATTTCCTTCGCTTGTATCTCCATATGAATATTGTTCATCTTCAATAAAAATCCTAGGCTCAAGTTTTTCTTCTTCATATTTACCAACCCATGTGAGTTCAAGTTTGCCTTGTTTTTCCATTTTTTACTCCTAAAATTTGACAACAATTTTTGTAAACAGAACAGGCCTCTTCAGTAAGTTTTCTTCAAATTGTGCTTTCATATCCTTGGCTTCTTTTTCAATGATGCCCACCGTTTTGTGAAAACTCTGTTCTCTTTCTTTTTGCTTATCACTCAATTCATCTATTCTCTTTTTGATAGCAATCTTTTCTTTAAAATTAGTTTCGTTTTGATATTGACTTCTCAAATCATCAATCTCTGAACTATCCTTTATACTTAATATAAATTCTTCTTTCCTAAGGTTGGTCCAGTTTTCAATTCTCTCGTCATTTTGAGAAATAAGAATTTTGCACTTATCGGCATGTTCCTGGAACAAATACTCATCTACATCTTTGATAATTCCAGCAACATTATCCGGTGATTCTTCTATAAGATTATCATCCGTAAGACTACTCGTAAGAATTCTTATAAGCTCATCTTTTGCGGCATAAATCTTTCCTTTTTTGTCGGATATCTGGAACACAGATTGAATCAGTTCCTCTCCGGCGTAATATCCGCCAATTAGCAAATATCCATGTTCTATTCCTGGAATATTCAAACCATTTTTCAGCTCATAGAACAGTGGGTATATTACCTGCTTATGTGAAAGCCGCCAGCTGGTCGCTCACGCCGCAGATGGCAACTTGATAGGTCTTACCCGCTTCCGGCTGCATCGGGCTTACCAGCACATAGGGGTAGCCCTTGCC
>OHBM01001779.1_pt1 | contig 15239 bp, 8 predicted proteins | sample 1577251 | NCBI WGS metagenome assembly OHBM01 (sample SAMEA3541557, study PRJEB24748) | human gut metagenome | biome: human gut; feature: human-associated habitat; material: faeces | place: China | collected 2012 | reverse complement strand
GTGCCCGCCGTGGCGTTCTTGGCCACTGTCAGCGCCCGTTCGATTTTATCGCTTTGCAGCTTCATATAGTTGGTGGAGAGCAGGTCGGACAGGAAGGTCACCGGGCTTTGGCTGGCGGCCTCCATGGGGTACAGGGCAATGTCGTAGGTGCCTGCGGCCATCTGGCTCTCCATCTCCGCTTTGGTCATGGTTTCAATCTTTAGGGAAAAGGCAATGCCGGTGCCGTTGCCGTAGGTGGTCACGGTGCCCAAGCTGCTTTGCACCCCCTGTACCAGCGCCTTGGCGTAAGCGTCCATCTCCGGGGTGGTAATGACTGTCAGCGCTACGGTGGTCAGCCCGGTCTCCTCTAACCCGGCTTTCCACAGGGTTTGGGCCCGGGCAGCATCCCTGGCAGGCACCAGGCTGTTTTTAGCGGTGGTTACATTCCCGCCGTCTACCGTGGTACTGGGCGGGGTAATGCCGGTGGACGCCTGCAGATACTTGCTGTTTTTTGTATCTGCCGGGGACAGGCTCAGGCAGATGGCTCGGCGCATTTTTTCATTGGATAGGCTGCCTTGGTTGGTGTTAAGCAAAAACGCCCAGGTGGTGTTGGCATAGGGGATAGCGGTCAGGTCGTCCTTCTTTTTCAGGGCGCCGTACTCACTTCCGGTGAGAAAGGCGGCGTCGTAGTAGCCGCTTTCCAGCTTCTCCGGTACCTTACTGTTTTCGTCCTTGATATTCAGGGTGATATTATCCACCTTCGTGGGGTTGGCGCCCTTGTATTCCTGATTTTTGTTCAAGGTATAAGAGGTGTCCAGTTGATTCTTTACATAAAATTGGCCGTTAAAGAGAGAATACTCCGTGCCCAGGCCGTAGCGGCCCTTGGTGGCGGTAAAGAATTCTTTGTTGCAGGGCATGGCTGCTGCGCCGGACAGGGTAGAAAAGAACCCGGCGTCCGGGGTGCGTAGGGTGATCACCAAGGTGTAATCGTCCGTGGCCTTTACTTGCAGCGCAGAGGCGCTCTTCTGTTTGGTATACACCTGCTGTGCGCCGGCAATGCCGGACAGGGCAGGGTACAGGGGACAGGCGGTCTGGGGCGATACGGCGCGCTGAAGCGCAAAAACAAAATCATGGGCGGTAATGTCCGGATCCCAGTTCTTGCCCATACGCTCGGTTACCGCGTCCGTCAGGTGCCACTTCAGTCCCTGGCGCAGATGGAAGGTGTAGGTCTTTTGGTCGGTGCTCACCGTCCAGTCCGCAGCCACAGCCGGTTTGACCGTGCCGTCGTCCTCCACACGCACCAGCCCCTCATAACAATTCTCCGCGATCAGGTATTCATCCTGGGTGGCAGCCACCTGAGGGTCAAAGCTGGTGATATTGCCGGTGATGGGGTAGATAATATCCAGCTGCTTGTTCCGTCCGCCGCAACCGGCAAACAGGGTGCACACCAAAGCGGCGCACAGCAGCAGAGAGAAGATACGCTTACAGTTTTGTTTCATGGTTCGCTCCAGTTGATTTTCTTGCCGTCTATTATACCATAAGGGGAGAGAAGAAATCAATTTTTAGCGCTCCGATTTGTAGAATTTTTTGAAAAATTCTTGTGCAAAGTGACGAAAAACAAGAAGCACACGGTGGCGTGTATCAAAAAGTTTTTCGTTTTGTGGAATTTATATAAAAATAATTGTTGACTTTCCGGGCTTGTTCGTCTATATTATATGCACGATTAAAATGGAAATTTATGCGCACGAGTATATGCGCGCCCCTGCCGGGCCGTGCGAAAAACTTTGGCCCGCGGCAGCGGATCGGCGCTGGATTTCGACTTTTTTCTGAGAAAAAAAGATTGGAGTGACCCCTTTTATGTTGAACGTGAAAGACGTGCAGCTCGGCACCACAACACGAAAGAGTTTTGCAAAGATCAATGAAGTGATGCAAATGCCCAACCTCATTGAAGTGCAGAAGAAATCGTACCAGTGGTTCCTGGATGAAGGTTTGGAAGAGGTGTTCCGCGACATTGGTTCCATCACGGATTATACAGGCAATCTGGTGCTGGACTTTATCGACTACACCATGGACGAGGACCCCAAGTACACCATTGCCCAGTGTAAGGCAAGAGATGTGACTTACGCCAAACCGCTGAAGGTCCGTGCCCGCTTGCAGAACAAAGAGACCGGTGAGGTGAAGGAGAACATCATCTTCATGGGTGACTTCCCGCTGATGACGGATGCCGGCACTTTTGTAATCAACGGTGCAGAGCGCTGCATTGTGTCTCAGCTGGTGCGTTCCCCCGGCGTGTACTACCACATGGACCATGACAAGACCGGTAAGGAACTGTATACCAACACCGTGATCCCCAACCGGGGCGCATGGCTGGAGTATGAGACAGACGCCAACGACCTGTTCTATGTGCGCATTGATAAGAACCGCAAGATCTTTATCACCACTTTCCTGCGTGCGTTGGGTCTGGGTCTCGATCATGAGATCATTGACTATTTCGGTGAGGATGAGCGCTTGGTGGCCACCATTGAGAAGGACACCACCAAGAACCAGGAGGAGGCACTCCTGGAGGTGTACAAGCGCCTGCGTCCCGGCGAGCCGCCCACTTTGGAGACGGCACAGGCTCACTTGGACGGCCTGTTCTTTGACCCGCACCGGTACGATCTGTCCCGCGTGGGTCGCTACAAGTATAACAAAAAGCTGGGTATGGCTGACCGCCTGAACGGCCAGATCCTGGCAGAACCGGTGATCTCTCCCCAAGGTGAGTTCTTGGCAGACGCCGGTGAGAAGATCGACAAGATCAAGGCCATGGAGATCGAGGATGCAGGTGTTATGTTTGCATTTGTCGATGTGGACGGCAACAAGGTAAAAGTTGTGTCCAACGGCATGGTCGATATCAAGAAATATGTGGACTTTGACTGCACCCCTCTGGGTATCCGCGAAAAGGTCAGCTATGCTGTGCTGGCAGAGATCCTGGAGAAGTGCGGCGATGATGAAGAGGCACTGAAAGAGGAGATCCGCATTAAGCAGGACGATCTGGTGCCCAAGCACATTACCACAGACGATATTTTTGCTACCGTGTCTTATCTCTGCAACCTGGCTTGCGGTGTAGGCACCACGGACGACATTGACCACCTGGGCAATCGTCGTATCCGCGCGGTAGGCGAGTTGCTGCAAAACCAGTTCCGTATCGGCTTTACCCGTATGGAGCGCGTGATTCGTGAGCGTATGACCTTGCAGGCACAGGACGACGAGGACGCCATTACCCCCCAGGCACTGATTAACATTCGCCCGGTGGTGGCTGCCATTCGTGAGTTCTTCGGCTCCTCTCCGTTGTCCCAGTTTATGGACCAGAACAACCCCTTGGCGGAGTTGACCCATAAGCGCCGTCTGTCCGCACTGGGCCCCGGCGGTCTGTCCCGTGACCGCGCCGGGTTTGAGGTGCGAGATGTACACTATACCCATTACGGCAGAATGTGCCCCATTGAGACTCCCGAAGGACCCAACATTGGTCTGATTTCTTATTTGGCTTGCTATAGCCGATTGAATGAGTACGGCTTCATTGAGGCACCGTACCGTAAGGTGGACAAAGAGACCGGTGTGGTCACCGATGAGGTGGTCTACATGACCGCCGATGTGGAGGACGAGTTTGTTGTGGCCCAGGCCAATGAGCCCTTGGACGAGGAAGGTCACTTCACCAACCGCCGTGTTACCTGCCGCCATCGGGACGAGTTCCTGACCCTGCCCCCGGAGCGGGTGGATTACATGGATGTATCCCCCAAGATGGTTGTATCCGTAGCTACGGCTATGATTCCGTTTTTGGAGAACGACGACGCCAACCGTGCACTGATGGGCGCCAACATGCAGCGCCAGGCTGTGCCGCTGCTGAAGACCGAGGCCCCGGTGGTGGGTACCGGTATGGAGTATAAGGCAGCTTACGATTCCGGCGTGGTGGTCATTGCCAAGCGTGGCGGCACCGTGTGCGCCGTAGACGCGCGTACCATTGATATTAAGACCGCTTCCGGTGAGATCGACCATTACGAGTTGGTAAAGTTCAGCGGCTCCAACCAGGGTACCTGTATCAACCAGCGGCCCATCGTCTCCCTGCACCAGCAGGTAGAGGACGGCCAGGTGATCGCCGACGGTCCCGCCACCTGCAATGGTGAGGTTTCTCTGGGTAAGAACGCTCTGATCGGCTTTATGACCTGGGAAGGCTACAACTACGAGGACGCCGTATTGATCAACGAGAAGATCGTGCGGGACGATGTTTATACTTCCATTCACATTGAGGAGCACGAGGTGGAGTCCAGAGACACCAAGCTGGGTCCGGAGGAGATCACCCGCGATATTCCCAATGTGGGCGAGGACGCGCTGAAGGATCTGGACGAGGACGGTATTATCCGCATCGGCGCCGAGGTACACAGCGGCGATATTTTGGTGGGTAAAGTGACCCCCAAGGGCGAGACGGAGCTGACCGCAGAGGAGCGGCTGCTGCGTGCCATCTTCGGTGAGAAGGCCCGCGAGGTGCGTGACACCTCCATGCGTGTGCCCCATGGCGAGTATGGTATTGTGGTGGATGTTAAAGTGTTCACCCGTGCCAACAGCGATGAAATGAGCCCCGGCGTGAACAAAGTGGTTCGCGTTTATATTGCTCAGAAGCGTAAGATCCAGGCCGGTGATAAGATGGCCGGTCGTCACGGTAACAAGGGCGTTGTGTCCCGGGTACTGCCCCAGGAGGATATGCCGTTCCTGCCGGACGGTCGCCCGTTGGATATTGTATTGAACCCCTTGGGCGTACCTTCTCGTATGAACATCGGGCAGGTGCTGGAGGTGCATCTGGGCTATGCCGCTATGGCACTGGGCTGGAAGATGATGACCCCCGTATTTGACGGTGCTCATGAGGACGACATTCGTGAGTGCCTGAAATTGGCCGGCCTGCGTGAGGACGGTAAGACCACCCTGACCGACGGCCGTACAGGTGAAAAGTTTGATAACCCGGTGACCGTGGGCTACATGTATTACCTGAAGCTCCATCACCTGGTAGATGATAAGATCCATGCCCGTTCCACCGGTCCTTACAGCCTGGTCACCCAGCAGCCTTTGGGTGGTAAAGCCCAGTTCGGCGGCCAGCGTTTCGGTGAGATGGAGGTTTGGGCACTGGAGGCATACGGCGCTGCTTACACCCTGCAAGAGATCATGACGGTGAAGTCCGATGATGTTGTGGGTCGTGTGAAGGCTTATGAGGCCATTGTTAAGGGCGAGAATATCCCCAAGGCAGGCACGCCGGAATCCTTCAAGGTTCTGTTTAAGGAGCTGCAGGCACTGGGTCTGGATACTCGTGTGTATGACGCCAACGGCGAGGAAGTAGAGCTCAAGCAGGATCTGGACGATGGCACCGGTATTCAGCCTATTGATGACAAGGCGTTCACCACCGTCAATGACTTTGACGAGGGCAGCGAGGGCTTTGGCATTGAGAATGCGGAAGAAGCCGGCGAGGAAGCAGGCGCAGACGCAGCGGATTCGTTTGCAGATTTGTTTGCAAACGCCCTGGACGACGATTCGGACGACGGGGCCGACGCGTAAACGCCATTCCGACACTACATTATATATAAAGGAGTGCTTCCATGATGGAGAATAAAGAAAACGAATTCAGCTCGATCAAAATCGGTCTGGCGTCTCCCGAGCAGATTCGGGAGTGGTCCTACGGCGAGGTCACCAAGCCGGAGACCATCAATTACAGAACGCTGAAGCCGGAGCGGGACGGTTTGTTCTGCGAGCGCATTTTCGGCCCCATGAAGGACTGGGAGTGCCACTGCGGCAAATATAAGAGAGTACGCTATAAGGGCAAGGTCTGCGAGCGCTGCGGCGTAGAGATCACCCGGGCCAAGGTACGCCGTGAGCGTATGGGCCACATTGAACTTGCGGCTCCCGTGTCTCACATTTGGTATTTTAAGGGTATTCCCAGCCGCCTTGGGCTGGTACTGGATCTGAGCCCCCGTTATTTGGAGAAGGTGCTGTACTTTGCACTGTATATCGTAACGGATCCCGGCGACACCCCGCTGGAGAAAATGCAGATCCTTAACGAAAAAGAATATGCAGAAATGCGCGAGCGCTATGAGGACGACTTTGAGGCCGGCATGGGTGCCGAGGCTATCAAAAAGCTGCTGCAAGACATTGATGTGAAAGCCCTGCGGGATGAGCTGACCGAGGAGCTGGAGACTGCTACCGGTCAAAAGCGTGTGCGTCTGCTTAAGCGCCTGGATGTGGTCAATGCATTCTATCAGAGCGGCAATAAGCTGGAGTGGATGATCCTGGATGCCATCCCGGTAATCCCCCCGGATATTCGCCCCATGGTTCAGCTGGACGGCGGCCGTTTTGCCACCTCTGATCTGAACGACCTGTATCGCCGCGTTATTAACCGAAACAACCGTCTGAAGAAGCTGCTGGAGCTGGGCGCACCGGATATTATCGTGCGCAACGAAAAGCGTATGCTCCAGGAGTCTGTGGACGCCCTGATCGACAACGGCCGCCGCGGCCGTCCGGTCACCGGCCCCAACAACCGTCCGCTGAAGTCCCTGTCCGATATGCTGAAAGGTAAGCAGGGTCGCTTCCGTCAGAACCTGCTGGGTAAGCGTGTTGACTACTCCGGCCGTTCCGTAATCGTGGTTGGCCCGGAATTGAAGATGCACCAGTGCGGTCTGCCGAAGGAAATGGCGATCGAGCTGTTTAAGCCCTTTGTGATGAAGCGGCTGGTAGAGACCGGCGTGGCCTCTAACATTAAATCTGCCCGTAAGATGGTGGAGCGTGCCAACAACCCGGCCGTTTGGGACTCTCTGGAAGTGGTCATTAAGGATCACCCGGTGATGCTTAACCGTGCACCTACCCTGCACCGTTTGGGTATTCAGGCTTTTGAGCCGGTGCTGGTAGAGGGTCGCGCAATTAAGCTGCACCCGCTGGCTTGTACCGCATTTAACGCGGACTTCGACGGCGACCAGATGGCTGTGCACGTGCCCCTTTCCGCAGAGGCGCAGGCAGAGGCCAGAATGTTGATGCTGGCTGCCAACAACCTGCTGAAGCCCTCTGACGGTAAGCCGGTGACCGTGCCTACCCAGGATATGGTGATCGGTTCCTATTACCTGACCATGATTAAAGACGGCGAGCCGGGCTGCCCCACGGTGGAGAAAGACGCCCAGGGCAACGAATATACCCGCTATAACATTTACAGAGATAAGGACGAGGCCATGATGGCCTACCAGGAAGGCTCCTTGGGCCTGCACTCCGAGTGCCTGATTCGCTTCTCCAAGGAAGTGGACGGGGAAGTGCACGAGCACCTGGTTAAGACGACCATCGGTCGTGTGATCTTTAACGCCCCGGTGCCTCAGGACCTGGGTTTTGTGGATCGTTCCGATCCGGAGAATGAGTTTGTACCGGAGATCAGCTTCGTTGTAAAGAAAAAGCAGTTGGGCCAAATCGCCGAGAAGTGCATTCGCGTGCACGGCGTGGCCGTGGCATCCAAGGTACTGGACGCTTTGAAGGCGCAGGGCTATAAGTATTCCACCATTTCCGGCACCACCGTAGCCGTTGTGGACGCCCTGATCCCGGAGAAGAAGAAGGAGTACCTGGACGAGGCCGAGAAGCGGGTGGACGAGATTACCACCAACTACAACTATGGTCTGATCACCAACGAGGAGCGTTCTTCTGCCGTTATCAAGGCTTGGGAGGACTGCACCAACAAGGTATCCCACGAGCTGACCAGTAACTTTGACGGTGCCCATAACCCCATTCACATGATGGTAGACTCCGGTGCCCGTGGTAGTACCTCTCAGCTGCGTCAGCTGGCCGGTATGCGTGGTTTGATCGCCAATACCGCCGGTAAGACCATTGAGGTTCCCATTCGTGCCAACTACCGTGAGGGTCTGAATATTCTGGAATACTTCATTTCCTCCCGTGGTGCCCGTAAAGGTTTGGCCGATACCGCACTGCGTACCGCAGACTCCGGTTACTTGACCCGCCGTCTGGTAGATGTATCCCAGGATGTAATCATTCGCGACCAGGATTGCGGCTGCCACGATGGTATTATCGTAAGCAAGATCATGGACGGCAACCGTGTACTGGAGCCGTTGGAGGAGCGCCTCACCGGTCGTTTCGTTGTAGACCCGGTGATTGATCCTAACTCCGGCGAAGTGCTGATGGAGCCGGATCGTATGATGACAGAGGAAGATGCCAAGCGTATTGTGGACGCCGGTATCGAGTCCGTAAAGATCCGTTCTCTGATCACCTGTAAATCCCACCACGGCGTGTGCTGCAAGTGCTACGGCGCCAACCTGGCCTTTAACGAGCCGGTTCAGGTAGGTGAGGCCGTGGGTATCATTGCCGCCCAGTCTATCGGTGAGCCGGGTACACAGCTGACCATGCGTACCTTCCATACCGGCGGTGTTGCCGGTGGTGCCGATATTACACAGGGTCTGCCCCGTGTAGAGGAGCTGTTCGAGGCCAGAAAACCCAAGCAGCTGGCCATTCTGTCTGAGATCGACGGTGTGGTTCATTTTGAGGAGATCAAGAAGAGCCGTCATGCCATTGTGACCGGCGAGGATGGGGAAGAGAAGAAGTATCTGATCCCCTACGGTGCCCGCCTGTGCGAGCACATTGTTGAGGGTGCCCATGTGAAGAAGGGCGAGGAGCTGACGCTCGGCGCCGTGAACCCCCACGATGTTTTGGCTATCTTGGGCGAAGAGGCTGTTTATAACTACCTAATTAAGGAAGTACAGTTCGCTTACCGTACCCAGGGTGTTGATATTAACGACAAGCACATTGAGGTTATCGTTCGTCAGATGCTTAAGAAGTGCACCGTGGACGATGCCGGTGATACCGATCTGGTGTCCGGCACCATGGTGGATGTGGCTCAGGTAGACGAGGCCAATGAGGCCATTGACAAGCGGATCGCTTTGGGCGAGACCACTTTGAAGCACGCCACGTATATCCCGATCCTGATGGGTATTACCAAGGCGTCCTTGGCCACCGACTCCTTCCTGTCCGCCGCCTCCTTCCAGGAGACCACCCGCGTGCTCACCGATGCTGCCATCAAGGGCAAGGTGGATCCGCTGATCGGTCTGAAGGAAAATGTGATCATCGGTAAGCTGGTGCCCGCCGGTACCGGTATGCAGGTGTTTGATAAGGTGGATGTGGTGCCCAGCTATTTCTCCGCTGAGGGCAGCGAGGAAATTTTGAACCTGGAACAGCTGCAAGAGCTCTTGACAAACAGTATGTCCGAGTGATATAATGCTAAATTGTCGGTGTGCGATTTGCGCTAAATCAGCCCAAATCCCATCGTATTTAGCCGAAAATTGACCATTTACCGGGGCAGAACCGTAAAGTTCTGCCCCAGTAGGTGCGTTTTTGAGCAGAAAATGCAAATTTGCTTTGCCAAATTTGTGTTTTGTGCGCAAAAGCGTACAAAATAATTTGAAAGGAGATAAACGATTGCCTACCTTTAACCAACTTGTAAGAACAGGTCGTAAGACGCTGGAGAAAAAGTCCAAAACACCGGCTCTGCTGAAGGGGCTGAACACCAAGAAGAATGTTATGACCGATAACAATTCTCCCCAGAAGCGCGGCGTTTGCACCGCAGTCAAGACTGCAACTCCGAAAAAGCCGAACTCTGCACTGCGTAAGATTGCCAGAGTGCGTCTGTCTAACGGCATTGAAGTGTCCGCTTACATTCCCGGCGTAGGTCACAACCTGCAGGAGCACTCTGTAGTTATGATCCGCGGCGGCCGTGTAAAGGATCTTCCCGGTGTGCGTTACCACATCATTCGCGGTACTCTTGATACCCAGGGCGTGAACGGCAGAATGCAGGGCCGCTCTAAGTACGGCGCCAAGAGACCGAAGGCTGCTAAGAAATAAGAGCAGCGCCGATCCGTTAAGGATCCACCAAGCTCAGCCCGGCTGAGTTTGATCTTCTTGTTTGGAAATCCGGCAAAAGTTTATATACTTTATATAGCTATACAGTGTATGACCTTTTTGTTGGCTCCACGGGAAAACTCGAGTACCTATGAACTCATCAATGATAATGAAGGAGGGAAGCGAAGATGCCAAGAAGAGGCCAGATCGCTAAGCGTGACGTTCTGCCTGATCCGCTGTACAACTCTAAGCTTGTTACACGCCTGATCAACAACGTTATGTACGATGGTAAAAAAGGTGTCGCACAGAAGATCGTGTACGACGCTTTCGACATCATCAAAGAAAAGACGGGTAATGATCCCCTGGAAACTTTTGAAGCTGCCATGGAGAATGTTATGCCCGTACTGGAGGTTAAGGCTCGCCGTGTAGGCGGTGCAACCTACCAGGTACCGCTTGAGGTTCGTCCGGAACGGCGCCAGACCCTAGGTCTGCGCTGGATCACTCTCTATGCGCGTCAGCGTTCTGAGAGAACCATGAAGGAGCGCCTGGCAGCCGAGATTATGGATGCTACCAATAAGACCGGCGGCGCTGCCAAAAAGTGCGACGATACCCATAAGATGGCTGAAGCAAACAAGGCGTTTGCTCATTTCAGATATTAAGCCATTCAGTTTGTTAGGAGGATATTATGCCGAGAAAAGTATCTCTTGAAATGACAAGAAATATTGGTATCATGGCGCATATTGATGCTGGTAAAACCACCACCACCGAGCGTATCCTGTATTACACGGGTATTAACCATAAGATCGGTGAGACCCATGATGGTACAGCAACCATGGACTGGATGGCGCAGGAGCAGGAGCGCGGTATCACTATTACTTCCGCTGCTACCACTTGCTTCTGGAAGAAGCACAGAATCAATATCATCGATACCCCCGGGCATGTGGACTTCACCGTAGAGGTGCAGCGTTCCCTGCGTGTGTTGGACGGTTCCGTTACCGTTCTGTGCGCCAAGGGTGGCGTTGAGCCCCAGTCTGAGACCGTATGGCGTCAGGCTGACGAGTACCATGTACCGAGAATGATCTATGTCAATAAGATGGACATTATGGGCGCAGATTTCTACAATGTACTGGATATGGTCAATGACCGTTTCAAGTGCAATGCTCTGCCCATTCAGTTGCCCATCGGCGCGGAGGACACTTTCCGCGGGATTGTGGACCTGGTGAATATGGACGCCGAGATCTATTATGACGATCTGGGTAACGATGTTCGCCGTGAGCCCATTCCTGAGGATATGATGGAATTGGCGCAGAAGTACCGCGAGCAGCTCATCGAGCATGTCGCCGAGATGGACGACGCGCTGATGGAGAAGTATTTCGCCGGTGAAGAGTTGACTGTTGACGAGATCAAAAAGACCATCAGAAAATCTACCATTGCCAACAAGATGGTGCCCATCACCTGCGGTACTTCCTACCGTAACAAGGGTGTACAGCCCCTGCTGGACGCAATCGTAGATTATATGCCCGCCCCCACGGATGTTGAGTCCATTAAGGGCGTAAATCCGGACACGGACGAGGAGGAGTATCGTCACTCTTCCGACACAGAGCCTTTTGCTGCTCTGGCATTCAAGATCGCTACCGACCCCTTCGTTGGTAAGATCTGCTTCTTCCGTGTATATTCCGGTACCATTGACGCAGGCTCTCCCTGCTACAACTCTGTAAAGGGTCATAAGGAGAGAATGGGTCGTATTCTGCAAATGCACTCCAATCACCGTGAGGATATTCCCACCTGCTACGCCGGCGACATTGCTGCTGCCGTAGGTCTGAAGAACACCACCACCGGTGATACGCTGTGTGACGAGGATCATCCCATTATTCTGGAGTCCATGAACTTCCCGGATCCCGTGATCCGTGTTGCCATTGAGCCTAAGACCAAGGCCGGTCAGGAAAAGATGGGCTTGGGTCTTGCCAAGTTGGCAGAAGAGGACCCCACCTTTAAGGCTTACACCGATGAAGAGACAGGTCAGACCATCATCGCCGGCATGGGCGAGCTGCACTTGGAGATCATCGTTGACCGTCTGATGCGTGAGTTCAAGGTAGAGGCCAATGTTGGCGCTCCCCAGGTGGCTTACAAAGAGACCATCACCAAGGAAGCGGCTTCCGATACCAAGTATAAGCGTCAGTCCGGCGGTAGCGGCCAGTACGGTCACTGTAAGATCCGCATTATGCCCAACATTGATCCGGAAACCGGTGTCGGCAAGGGCTATGAATTCGTGAACCAGATCGTCGGCGGTTCCATCCCCAAGGAGTATATCCCTGCGGTAGACGCCGGTATCCAGGGCGCTATGAAGAGCGGTATTTTGGCAGGCTACAATGTGGTAGATGTTCGCGTAGAGCTGTACGATGGTTCTTACCACGAGGTTGACTCCTCTGAGATGGCCTTTAAGATCGCCGGTTCTATGGCATTTAAGGACGCTGCCAAGAAGGCCGGTCCCATCATTCTGGAGCCCATGATGAAGGTTGTTGTTATCGTTCCTGAGGAATACATGGGCGATGTAATCGGCGACCTGAACTCCCGCCGTGGCCAGATCCAGGGTATGGAGGACCGCAACGGCGCAAAGCAGATCAATGCTCGCGTACCGCTGTCTGAGATGTTTGGCTATGTAAACGACCTGCGTTCCAAGACCCAGGGTCGTGGCCAGTACACCATGGAGCCGGACGGCTATGAGCCTGTTCCCAAGTCCATTTCTGAGAGCATTATCAGCGAACGCGCCAAAAAAGACTGATAATTCGATAAATCAATAAAAAATGCTTGCTATTTTTATTCGATTTTGATAGAATAGCAATGACAATTGACTATTGTAAATTCTTAAGGAGGAAATTCCAATGGCAAAAGAACATTTTAACAGAACCAAACCCCATGTTAACATTGGTACGATCGGCCATGTTGACCATGGTAAGACCACTCTGACCGCAGCTATCACCAAGTACCTTGCAAACAAGGGCTATGCAAAGTTCGAGGACTATGCAGATATCGATAAGGCTCCGGAAGAGAGAGAGCGTGGTATCACAATCAACACCGCTCACGTTGAGTATGAGACCGACAAGCGCCACTATGCACACGTGGACTGCCCCGGCCATGCTGACTACATTAAGAACATGATCACCGGTGCTGCGCAGATGGATGGCGCTATCCTGGTTATCGCTGCTACCGATGGCCCCATGGCACAGACCAAGGAGCATCTGCTGCTGGCCCGTCAGGTAGGCGTGCCCGCAATCATCGTTTTCCTGAACAAGACCGACCAAGTGGACGATCCCGAGCTGCTTGAGCTGGTTGAGATGGAAGTTCGTGAGACCCTGGCCGAGTATGGCTTTGATGAGGATTGCCCCATCATCAAGGGTTCCGCACTGAAGGCTCTGGAAGCATCTTCCAACGACGATCCTGCTTGCGCTTGCATCCAGGAGCTGATGGACGCTGTTGACGATTATATCCCCACTCCGGATCGTAAGGCTGACCTGCCTTTCCTGATGCCCGTAGAGGATGTGTTCACCATCACCGGTCGTGGTACCGTTGCTACCGGCCGTGTGGAGAGAGGCCAGCTGAAGACCGGCGAGGAAGTTGAGATCGTTGGTCTGAAGGACGAGAGCTCCAAGACCGTTTGCACCGGTATTGAGATGTTCCGTAAGATCCTGGACTATGCTGAGGCCGGCGACAACATCGGCTGCCTGCTGCGTGGTGTTCAGAGATCCGACATCGAGCGTGGTCAGGTTCTGGCTAAGCCCGGTTCCATTCATCCCCACACTGAGTTCACCGGTCAGGTGTACGTACTGACCAAGGAAGAGGGCGGTCGTCATACTCCCTTCTTCAACAACTATCGTCCCCAGTTCTATTTCAGAACCACCGATGTTACCGGCGTGATCACCCTGCCCGAGGGCACTGAGATGTGCATGCCTGGCGATAACGTAAACATGGATGTTAAGCTGATCACCCCCATCGCTATTGAAGAGGGTCTGCGCTTCGCTATCCGTGAGGGCGGCCGTACCGTTGGTTCCGGCGTTGTTACCGCTATTAAGGAGTAATTCCCGGAATTACAGAATCTATAAAAGAGCAAGTCTTCGGACTTGCTCTTTTTGCATTGATGGCTATACGCAAGAAGGGTTCAGATCCATCCGTTTATTAGCAAACTCGGATTCGAACCCATTTCAACGGCTAACCGATTGCGCGGCGTTCGTTGGTACTATGATTTATTGTCCGCTATTTGGTACACATGAGGGATCCGCTTGCGCCGAGCGTTGACAGCCGCGACGGCAAGACTGTATAATGGTTCTAAGGCAGAGAAGATGCCGTCAGCGAGATGATCTTTGACTTCATCAGTGGTGAAGCCAGCACGCAGGAGGGCGGCGAGAAGTTCGCCAAGTGGCTGGCGGAAGATGCCGATCTGACCCAAAAAGAAAAGAAGTCCGTGGTAAGCCGAAAATAAAAAAGCAAAATAAAAAAGGACAGCCGAAAAGCTGTCCTTTTTGGTCGGAGTGACAAGACTTGAACTTGCGGCCCCTAGACCCCCAGTCTAGTGCGCTACCAACTGCGCCACACCCCGATTGCTTAAACACTATACCATAAAATGCGCTATATTGCAAGCCTTTTTTGCGAATGGTTGCATTTTTTTTGCAAAAGGATTATACTAATTACAGAATCGACGAGAGGTGATGAAATGGCGTTGGAAGAACAGGTGGTGGATCGGCTGATCGACTTGGGTTATACCGTTTCATTTGCAGAGTCTTGCACCGGCGGGCTGTGCTGCGGCACGCTGGTAAATGTAGCTAATGCGTCCAAGGTGCTGAATGCCAGCTTTGTAACCTATGCCAATGCGGCGAAAATTCGTTTTTTGGGCGTGGAGGCGGACACGATCTTGAATTATGGCGTAGTCAGCGAGCAGGTGGCGGCGCAAATGGCACGGGGCGTGGCCAAGACGACAGAGAGCAGTGTGGGCGTTGGCATCACCGGTATTGCCGGCCCCGGCGGCGGTACGGCCAAAAAGCCGGTGGGCATGGTCTGCTTTGGCTTTTGTGTACAGGATCAAGTGCAGACCTATACTTGCCAATTTGGCAATTTGGGTCGCAACCGGGTGCGCGAGTCTGCTGTGAAATTCGTTTTTTCCAAATTGCTGGAGATTTTGTAAGACCGGCAGTGCGGTTTTGTTTTTGCGCGGGAGTTGCGATTTTTCTCTTGATTTTTTTCGCGAAATATAGTATAATCTTAGCCGTGCTGCAATGCGGCACGTTATGCTGATATGGCTCAGTTGGTAGAGCAGCGCATTCGTAAACGGAAGGCTGTTCGCCGATTTAGGCTCAAAGCAAGTGAAAAATTGA
>OHBM01001777.1_pt1 | contig 15271 bp, 18 predicted proteins | sample 1577251 | NCBI WGS metagenome assembly OHBM01 (sample SAMEA3541557, study PRJEB24748) | human gut metagenome | biome: human gut; feature: human-associated habitat; material: faeces | place: China | collected 2012 | reverse complement strand
GTTTGTGATACCCTGATGGGAAAAGGTGCATTTAACGGAACGGATGAACGTTAGGCCCGGAAAAACTCCGTCAGATCCTCCGCCATCTTTTTCGTGAGAGTTGTCACCAACACCCGCTCGTTCCGCTTGGCCCGGGCGCGGATCTCCTCCATCAAATCGTCGATCTGGCCCTCTACCGGGCGCACCTCCACCCGGGGGTCCAGCAGTCCGGTGGGGCGGATGACCTGCTCCACGATGTTGTCCGCCCGCTCCCGCTCGTAGGGCCCCGGCGTGGCGGAGACGAACACCGCCTGACCGATGCGGCTCTCAAATTCCTCGAATTTCAGAGGCCGGTTGTCGAAGGCGCAGGGCAGGCGGAAGCCGTACCGCACCAGCGATTCCTTTCTGGCCCGGTCGCCGTTGTACATAGCCCGGACCTGAGGCAGCGTCACATGGCTCTCGTCCACACGCGACGAGGCCCGCCACGGCAAAGCCTTTGAAGGCTTGTTAAAGCGCTATTTCGGCGAATAAGTACCCGGTATAAAAATAGCCCTGCGGTGTGTGCCGCAGGGCTATTTTATATTGATTTACCTTTTGCCTCCCATGACAAGGGCGGCTCGTATGGTTATTCCACCGTTACGGATTTTGCCAAATTCCGGGGTTTATCTACATCCAGACCGTTTTGCTTGGCGATATAGTAGCTAAGCAGCTGGTAGGGCAAAATGGATACGGCAGGTGCCAGCAGCGGGTGGGTTTCCGGTACGCGGATCAGGGTGTCAATATCCGACGCCCGCACATCTCGGTTGGTGACCACCAGCACCTTGGCGCCTCGGGTGATTACCTCTTTCAGGTTGCTGACGGATTTGTCCACCAGCGCCGGGTCCGTAATGGTGCCGATGACGGTGGTGCCCTTTTCAATCAGGGCAATGGGGCCGTGCTTCAGCTCGCCGCTGGGGTACGCCTCCGAGTGGATATAGGAGATCTCTTTCAGCTTCAGCGACGCCTCCAGGCTGGTGGTGTAGTCGCTGCCCCGGCCGATAAAGAACACATCGGTCTCTCGGTGGATCTTGTCTGCAAAGGCTTTCACTTGGGGAGCGCACTTGAGTGTCTCTTCAATCAGTGCCGGCAGCTCCAGCAGATCGGCTTTTAGGTCGGCTGCCACACCGGCGCCCAGACCCAACAGCTCGGCAAAGTGAATGGCCAGCACCGCCAGCAGCACCACTTGGGCAGTATAGGCCTTGGTGGAGGCAACGGCGATTTCCGGTCCGGCATGGGTGTAGACGGTGTAATCCGCTTCTCGTGTAATGGAGGAGCCAATCACATTGCTGACGGCCAAGGTGGCGGCACCGGCAGCCTTTGCCAGCCGCAGGGCGGCAATGGTATCGGCAGTCTCGCCGCTTTGGCTGATAAAAATGCACAGGGTGCGGTCATCTACCAACGGGTCCCGATAGCGGAACTCGGACGCCACATCCACCTGGGTGGGAATATGGGTCAGGTGCTCAAACATGGGCTTGGCCGCCAGCCCCGCGTGCATGGCGGTGCCGCAGCCGATAATGTAAATTTGGTGCAGATTTTGCAGCTGCGCCGCAGTGAAGTCCAGTCCGTCCACTTGGGTGGGCGCACCGGCGGTTACACGGGTGCCGATGGTTTCCCGTACGGTAGAGGGCTGCTCGTACATTTCCTTGAGCATAAAGTCCGGGTAGCCGTTTTTCTCCGCCGCGGTGGCATCCCAGTCAATGCGCTGGTACTTCTTCTCAAAGGGGTGCAGCTGTTCGTCATAGAAAGTGATATTCTCTCGGGTGATGACTGCGTACTCCTGGTCGTTCAGCAGGTAAAAATCCTTGGTGTAGGAGAGAATGGCCGGAATATCCGAGGCAATGTAATTCTCCTTGTACCCAATGCCGATGACCAAGGGGCTGGATTTGCGCACCACAATCATTTGGTCGGGCGTTTCGCTGCACAGCACCTCAATGGCATAGCTGCCCTCCAGCCGCTTGCACGCCCGCTGGGTAGCCCGCAGAAAGCGCTCCTCTGCCGGTCCTTTGTCTGCAAAATAGTAGTGGGCAATCAGGTTGGGGATCACCTCGGTGTCTGTTTCGCTTTTGAAGGTGCAGCCCTCCAGCTCTAGCTCACTGCGCAGATCCTCATAATTCTCAATAATGCCGTTGTGCACCACGGTAAATACCCCGCGGCTGTCCAGGTGAGGGTGGCTGTTCTCCTTGCTGGGCTTGCCGTGGGTGGCCCAGCGGGTGTGGGCAATGCCAACGGTGCCGGTGAGGGCGTCCAGCTGCGGATCCTGGTACAGATTGCGCACCCGACCGGTGTTTTTCACCACCGTGGGAGTGCCATCCTCCAGGGTGGCAATGCCGGCAGAGTCGTATCCTCTGTACTCCAGCTTCATCAGTCCACTAAGTAAAATCGGACTGGCCTTTTGGCCGCCGATATAACCTACGATACCGCACATAATTGCGTACCTCCATATTGTGCCTAGCCATATAGGTAGGGCTAAAATGCGGATTTTGAAAAGACAAAACCCAGTCTATTATAGCAAGTAGATATGGAGATTTGTGGCATTTTATGAAAAATTCACTTAATGTTCACAATTCGCATAAGTGTACAATTACGGCCACGTATATCTGTATAAGCGGCAAAATATCGGACAAAATAAAGAGAATCGTCTGTCAAAGCCGGTCAAAATCCCCCGCTTGCCAGGGCTTTACAGGTGTGCTACAATAAAGAAAAAGGGAGGTGATCCCCAGTGAAAATCAAATTGAATCCGGACAAAGAGATGGTCAAAACCGTGCGAGAGGGCTTAAAGCGCACCGGCGGCTACTGCCCCTGTATGCTGGAGCGTTCGCCGGACACCAAGTGTATGTGTAAGGCGTTTCGAGAGCAAAAGGAGCCGGGGTTTTGCCATTGTCGGTTGTATTATAAAACAGAGGAGGATGACTAAAATGGCCGTTATGACCGTTACAAAAGAGAATTTTCAGGAAGAAGTGATGCAGGCCGGGTGCCCGGTGCTGTTGGATTTTTGGGCCACCTGGTGCGGCCCGTGCCGTATGGTGTCGCCCATTGTGGATGAGATCGGCGCAGAGGTTACCGGCGCCAAGGTGGGCAAGGTGAATGTGGACGAGCAGCCGGAGCTGGCCCAGGCCTTTGGCATTGCCAGCATTCCCACTTTGCTGGTGATTCGGGACGGCCGTACGGTTAATCGTGCCGTGGGTGTTCGCTCTAAGGAAGAGATTTTGCAAATGCTGGACTGATACGGAACATATAAAAAGCGACTGCACTTTTTGCGCAGTCGCTTTTCTTTGTCTTTTTGCGATTTTATTATGCTTTTTTCTTGTCCTTTTTGCTGACGGCGGTATTCTCCTGGCCGCGGAACACCACAAATTTGTCATAGAGGAATTCCGTGATCATATTGGTGGCCATAGTCAGCCCCAGTACAATGTAGTTGATGGCGCTCACATCTGCAAACTTGGCGGTAAAGTAATTGCCCAGCAGGGTGGAGATGGGGGTAAACACCAGGTAAAAGGCAAAGACCTTTAGCATGGCCACCGGCACATTGGCGGCGGACTTAAAGGTGAATTTGCGGTTAAAGGTGAAGTTCCATACCACAGACAGGATCAGGGCGGTCAGGTACATGGGGCCGTACTCATTTTGCATGATCCTGGCAAAGGTAGCGTTGCTCTCCATGGCGCTTTGAATGGCAGGCAGCTTGACGACCACCTCGCTTAGAAGGGTAAAGGTCAGCACCTGGATAATGCCGGCGGAGGCGGAGAATAAGGCAAATTTGATAAATTGGCCAAAGCTCTGCTTTTCTTTTTTTTCAGTGGTATTGCTCATAAATTATGCTTCTTCTTTCTCTGTTGCAGTGGTCTGAGGTTTCTTCTTGCGGTGAATGATAAAGCGGTTGCAGGGATAGGTCCACAGCGTGGGGATCGCCATACCGATCAGCTTAATCACCATGTCCCAAAAGCCGCCGGTTAGGTTGTGCCCTTGGGCAAAGGTGGTCATAGCAGAGCCGATCCAGCCGTTGGCAAAGATGGTAAACACCACCATAATGGCATAGAGGATCATACTAAGTGTGGGGTTCACATCTGCCTTGAAGGTGATCTTTCGGTTTAGGATAAAGGCGATGCCGTAGCCCACGGTGGTGGAGATTAGGTAGGTGTATAGGTAGCCCTTGGATTCAATGCCGATCATATTCAGCGCGTCGTTGGTGATGGGCTGATCCAAAAAGGGCTTAAACACCGTTGCCAGCAGTACCATGTGTACCACTAACTCTACGGCCGAGGAGCCGCCGCCGGCAATCATAAACTTAATGAATTTCCAGATTTCTGCGTGCTTCTCCGTCCAGCGGACGAAGGCGTTGTCTTTTTTCTTTTCGCTCATAATGGTTCTCCGTTACAGTAGTTTGGCCAGTAGAATGATCAGGGCGACGATTACCGCCAGCCCCACCACGGTCTTAACGATCATGGGAATGGCTGCGTCCATGGTGGCCGGGGCCTTGCTGGACAGGTAATCAAACACCGGGCGGTGCACCTTGGTGCCCACCAATTCTTCATAGGTGCGGGTGTAGGTGTCGTAATGCGAGGGGTCGTCTTCATGGAGGACGAAGCAGCGCACGCCGCGCTTGGTGCGGTTGCCGTACACATTAAAGCCGGCGGACTGGGTAAAGCCCAGGTCCATATCCTTGTACCGGCCCACAAAGCTGTTTTTGTGGTCGTGGCCTACAAACACGCCCAGAATATCGCCCTTTTCGTGCAGGGCGTCAAACTCGCCGTTGTTGATGTCCGGAATGGAGGGCGGCTCCTCCAACATATCGCCGGGACGGCAGGTGTCGCCCAGCTTGTAGAATTCGTTTTTATGGGTGCGGAAGGCTTGGATGGCGCCTTTCTCGCTTTTTTTCACCCGTCGTAGCACATGGTAATACTCCGGCATGGGAATGTGCTGGAATACCAAAGAGGGCACATAGTGGCCGGTTTCTGCCTTCAGTGCGTCCCGGGTCTTGCGATACCAGTCGATAATGGCCGGATCAAAGGCCTCATACCCGCCGCCCTTGGCGTCGGTGCCGGTGTCAAACAGGTACAGGTTCATCACCGTGCGCCCGGAGCCGTCAGAGGCGGTCAGGGGCACTGTATAGGTGCCGCCGCCGGGAATGCCCTCTGCTTGCTCTCCGATACAGCCGGGCAGGGATTTGTAAATGTCGTTAAATTGGTCCGCGTTGCTGATGCCCACTTGCCGATCGTGGTTGCCAAAGGTAACGGCAAAGGGAATGTGGCGCCGGGTCACCGGCTCCAGCAGGGCGGTAATGGTCTTGGCCACAGCGGCCTCCAGCTCTTTTTTGGTCTTGCCCTTATAGGTCACGCCGTAGCCCTTGATTTGGTCGCCGGTATAGATGACAAGATCCGGGTGCTCCGCCTCCACCGCCGCGTCCAGCAGTGCCAGGGTGTCCGGCGAGATGGCCGGGATCTCTTGCATATCGGTGATTTGCATGATCTTCAAGGTGCCGTCCGATTTGAATTGCATCGCATTTCCCCCTACGGTCAATGATTTTTAATCCAAAAAGAGGACGCGGCGGAATGCTTATAAGTCAGCTCCGTTGCGTCCCCGTTTGTTTTTATTGTAGCATTTCCCTGTGCCGCTGTCAATATTTTGTTGTTCTTGTCTGCTTTCGACGGCAAAAGGTGCAGCGCTTACACCGGTGTCAGATATTCCGGCGATACGGCGGGAACGGCAAATTCGTGGTGCTCCAGCACCCGCATAATGGGTTGGGTCCGGGCCAGAGCACAGGCGTCAATTTCCAGCAGCACAAAGGTGGTGTCTTGCCCGATACGGCCCACCTTCCAATAAAAATAGCTGCTGTTTGCGATGTAGTCCGGGTCGTCGGTGATGTATACATAGCCGCCCCGGTTGGCCGGGCGCAGCCCGTGGGCGCGAATATCGGCCATATTGTCCAGTATCGTCCAGTGGTACAGCCGAGCACCGGGTGCCGGGCAGTAGGGTGCTGCAAAGCGGACTTCCTCCCGGCGGCGAGGATTCAGCAGTCGTTCTGCCAGATAAGAGGAGCAACCGTAGGCCAGCACTGCCTGCACAAAAGCCCGACGGCTGTTGTGCCCGGGATAGCGGCGGACCATTTGCCGGGTGTCCCCAATGCGCGCCCAGACCGGGCCGCCCTTGCGCCGCACCGCCAGCTTGTAGCGCAGCTTTTCCCCAAGGGAGCGCCGCTGCGGGGGCGTGTATGCAATTTTCACCGTGCGCATAGGCCGCTCCTATCTCCTTTGCTGCAAATTCGTACAATTTCTCTGCTACCATGGTACACAAAACGGAGCAAAATTGCAAGCCCTTGCGTTTCGTTCATTGCAGCAGTATTCCGGATAATAAAAAATGCGGGCCGATGTAGGCATCGGCCCTACAAAGCAGTTACTGATCTGCCGCCCGCCGGTCTTGACTTTTTACTCTTGCATTAAGACATAAATATTTTTAATATCTTATATTGACAAGGCGTAAATATTATGCTATATTCTACTTGAAAGGGGAGGATCGTGTGAATACATTTCAATTTGACAAATGCCCCGCTTGCGGCGGCGTGCTCTATACGGCAAAAGTGGCTTGTGAAAATTGCAAGGCGGAGTTTCCGGTGACTCAACCGCTGTCGCGGTACGATACACTGTCTGCACCGCTGTGCGCATTTTTAGATTGCTTCTTAAAGAATCAGGGCAATATTAAGGCGGTAGGTGAAGAACTGGGTATTTCCTATCCCACGGTCAAGCGACGGCTGGATCAACTGTTGATCGCTTTAGATTTGACCGAAAAAAGCCAGTCGGAACCTGTGCATTTAGACCCGGCGGCATTCGGCCCTGTTTATCAAGACAGCAATATTCCGACTGAGATCGTGCGGTACAAGCTGTTTGCAGCGGGCGGTGCGGTGACAATACCGCTGCTGGACGGAAAGCCTTGCCAAGTTATTGCTGACCCGGAGGGCAAAACCTTTGTCAGCGACAAGCTCAGTCAAAAAACATTCTCAATGGAATATACGGTGTTTGACACCATTGTCCAACTGCTGCTAAACAGCAAAAACTATACTGCGCCTAAAGGCAACGGTCATGGCAAAGCGGACAAGGTGGGTTATGGCAAATGCACCGAAGATACAGTAATGGGCGCCATTGCCGTAAAGTATTTTCGCAAGCAGTATGGCGAGTCCACCTATGACCCGGTATTTGTCCTGGCCGCCGTGTTGGACTGGGCAGGGATAGCGACCAACCAGCGCGGGTATTTAACCCTTACGCCGGCATATTTGGAAAAATGCCATTTATGAAAAACGCTGCTCATGCAATGGCTATCGCTGCCGCCCGCTTTGATATTCAATTTAACCTGGCTCAAATCGACCGAACCAAATCCTTTGCAGAAAACCTGACCCTTAAGCAGTTGATCCGGTATCCAAGCATACCATAGAAAATATTGCCACGGATGCCAATCCCCCGATGCCTTAAAACGGCACGGGGGATTTTTGTTTTGCCCGTTGGCTTTACGTATTTGGCGGATTACGACCGTGTTGTTGATATTGAAAAATTGCGAAAAAATGGAAGTTATCAATTCAACATTCCAAGCGCAATGCGCCGGTTCAGTTCCCACAGCGCGGTTTTGTTGCTATCGTATTGAAGTCGTGTGTGTGCTTCCGCATAATTCAGCCAATTATATTCTGTATGCTCATGAGACAGCTGCAAAACTGTGCTTTCTACTCTCACTGCAAATGCGTACTCCGGAATGACGAAACATGCTTTACCCCATATTGTCTCTGCATTCTTAAAGCAGTTGGTCGGTATGCTGCAGCAGGTATTGAGCTTGAAAAAATCACAGGACTTAGAAATGCCGGCTTCTTCAAAGGCTTCTCTTTTTGCCGATGCAATGATGGAAAGATCCTCCTCTTCTCCTCCGCCTGCTATGAATTGCCAAATGCCCATATCGCTTCTTCGAAATAAGCAGAATTGCACTTGGTCGTCCTGTATGTAATATGGAATGACCAAGATCTGATACCTTGCTCGCGCCATGATTTACCACCTCTTCAAATCGCATTTTTTCAAACGAAATATAACATTAAAAAATCCACCGTAATTCTATCAAAATTACGGTGGACTTTTGGTGGACACGAAGGGAGTCGAACCCTCGACCTCTGCAATGCGAATGCAGCACTCTCCCAACTGAGCTACGCGCCCGTGTGGCTATTATTATACCACGCAGGGGGCGGCAGGGCAAGGGGTAAATTAAAATTTATCGTTCCAATTCCGGCGCGGCGATCCGCTGCCGGATGCGGAGCAAAAAACTTCCCTCGCAGGGCTCTGCAAGGGAAGTCGGTGGCAAAATTACTTTTGCTTTTTCTTGATTTTATTTAGCTTGGCGTTGATTTCCAGGATCTGCTCCTTGGTAAACAGGCCGCCGGCCATCATACACACGCGCTTGACGGTGAAGCCCTTGCCCATGTCAATCAAGCTCTTGTTGATTTTCATGCCCTTGGCCATATCTGCCATGCCGCCGGTGGAGCCGCCCTTGTTCTTCTTCATATTGGCCCGCACCATTTGCACGATCCGCAGGGCCAGCAGCTTGCCCCGGGTGGTGGCCAAAATATCGCCGATGGTGTCGTTAATGCTCATATAGCCGGGCGGGGTCTCGATCTCAAACCAGTTGATGACGGCGCCCTCCTCTTGGAGCACATAGTCCCGGTTGGGCTCATTCACATGGCGCAGGTGACTCTCGTCCGTGCAGTCTCCGGCTTTGGCGGTCAGGGTCGTCTCGCCGCTGTTTGGCACATCAAAGTAGAAAAACGGATATTCTCCCTTTTGCTGCACGCCCAGGCTCTTGCCGTTGGCAAACAGCTCTACCTGGGGCTGGTTGGTGTAGACGGTGACCTTGGTCACATCCTCGGTGCGGTCCACATACCGCTTGCCGCAAATGTGGACGAACGGCTCCTTGGACAGCCAAGCCTTGTAGGCATAGAATGCGTCTTTCTTATACTGCCGGTCAAAGGTTACCAAGCCCTTGTGGTTCATACCGTTCTCGCCGCCCTCGCTGCGGGCATCTGCGGCAAAGTCAAACATATTCCACACATGGGTGGACCACATCCAGGGGCGCGCGGCGATTTGGCGGATTACATCCTCGTGATACTTGGCCTGGTACTCCTCGGTGTAGTCGCCCTGCTGGGGGTCAGAGGTGTGCCAGTTCAGCGCCTCACAGCCGTACTCGCTCATGCCTACCGCCCGGTTCGGGTACTTCTTGTGAAATTTGTCAAACCAGGGACCGTACATCTCGGTTTTGCCGCCGTACCAGCCAAAGTAGTGGTTGTAGGACAGCACATCGGCGATCTGTACATAGTCCTCTCCGGGATCGCACATACTCAGCACCGCTACGGTTGTGGGGCGGGTGGGATCCATTTTATGCACCAGGTCGTTCAGCGCCCGGTGGTTCTCCAAAAGGGAGGGATCCGACGCGCCGTTCATGGTGATTTCGTTAGACAGACCCCACACCACAATGCTGGGGTGATTGCTGTTTTGGCAGATCAACTCCGTCATTTGGCTGATGGTGTTGGCCTTGCCCCCGGGCATGTGACGGGAGATATAGGGGATTTCTGCCCAGACGACCATACCTCGCTCGTCGCACAGGTCATAAAAGGTCTGGCTGTGCTGGTAATGGGCCAGGCGAATGGTGTTGGCGCCCAGCTCGCAGATCAGATCCATATCCTCCGTGTGCTCCTTGGCAGTGAGGGCGTTGCCGATCCCCGGCCGATCCTGGTGGCGGGATACGCCGCGCAGGGGATAGGGTTTGCCGTTTAAGATAAAGCCCTTTTGCGGATCAATAGCAAAGCTGCGGCAGCCAAAGCGGGTGGCAATTTCGTCTACCGCTTTGCCGTTTTGCAGCAAAGTGACCGTCAGGGTATACAGGTACGGGTCCTCCGTGCCGTGCCACAGGTGGGCGTTTTCCATTTTGATGTTGGTCTTTGCATCGGCAGCGTCCGCATCCGCTTCTGCCACCGGGTCGCCGTTCCTATTGGTGATGGCAAAATGCACGGTGCAGCCTGCCGGTGCAGTCACATACGCCGTGGCAGCCACCGTGGCGTCGGTGCCTTGCATGGTGGGCACCACTTGCACGCCGGGAGCGCCGTAGTAGTCCAGGTCAAAGTGGCTCTCTTCCACGCCCAGCACGGTTACATCCCGGTAAATGCCGCCGTAGAAGGTGAAATCCGCCATCTGGGGATATACCGTTTCATTGGGGCTGTTGTCTGCATAGACCACCAGCAGGTTCTCCGGCAAAATTTCCGGCAGTTTGGCACGGAAGGTGGAGTAGCCGCCGTCGTGCTTGGCAATCTGCCGACCGTTCCAGTAGACCTCGGCGCTGCTGTTCACGCCGTCGAATTGCAGGTAATGCACCGGGGCGCTGCCCAGTTCATCGGCGGTGAGTGCCTTGGCGTAGGCGCACTTGCCTCTGTAATAGTCGTTGCCGCCGTCTTGGCCGTCTGTGCCGTTCCAGGTGTGGGGCAGGTCCACCGGCTCCCAGTCTGTGGGCAGGGCGGTGGGGGTGCTTTGGGGCTTTTTGGAAAAGCGCCAGCCTTTGTTAATGTTGATGATTTGTCGCATAGGGTTGCCTCCGGGTGGATTATTTTACTTTTTCCTGGGCGTTGTCGTCCAGATTATACAGAAAATGCATACTGATCAGGCTGATCAGTGCGCCGATAAAGGGCAGGAACGCGGTGACGAAATAGATCTTCTCCGGTACACCGGCAGCCTGCTCCAGGGCGCCCAGCTTTTGGTTATAGCCGGTCATACCGATGGCCCAGCTGACTACGGCGGCGCCTACACCCTGGGCGATTTTGCGGAACAGGGAATAGGTGGCGTAAATGGAGCTTTCCTCCCGGCGGCCGGTCCGGCGCTCCTGGTAGTCGATGCAGTCTGCCACCAGCGCCCACATCAAGGTCAGGTAAAAGGCGGAGCCAAACATGGCGATGGCCACCAGCACGATCCAAACATAGGGGTTACGGATCCGCACAAAGGCAGCCACGCCGGCGGAGATGGCCGACAGGACAAAGGGATAGGTGCACAGCTGTTTTTTGGTGAATTTCTTGAGCATGGGCTTTACCAACAAGATGCCCAGCGCCACCGGACATCCGGCCAGCATGGTGGCAATGGTGATCAGCTTGGTGTTCTGGAAATAGCACATAAAGATATAGGGCATGGAGGTGGTCACCGTCATCATCAGCGCCAGGTATGCCACGGTGCTGATGGTCACGCCCATCATGGGTTTGTTCTTAAAGAAAGAGCCAAGAGTGGCAAAATAGTTGAACTTCTGTTTCTCCTGGGGCTGTGCAGCGGCAATGCGCTCGGTGGTCATGCGCCGCAGCAGGTAGAAGGATACCAAACCGATGGCGCCCATCACGCCCACAAAGATGATGAACAGATCACCGCGGGGATTGTCGTTCTTGTCATATACCAGCAGGGGCAGCAGGATCATAATGGGGATCTGGGCACACATAGCGCCGATACTCCGCCACTGGGACAGGGAGGAGCGGCCCGCCGGGTCGTTGGTAATGCAGCTTTGCATGGAGCCGTAGGGCACATTCACGCTGGTGTACGCCACGCTCCACAGGCAGTAAATGCCCAGGCACATGGCGATCTTTACCCCGTAGGGCGCACTGGGTGCATAAATGAACAGGGCGATACTGGACAGCAGCAGCACCGGGCTGGCCCACTTGATCCAGGGCTTAAATTTACCGTCCTTGCCGGGTTTGGTGGCGTCGCACAGACCGCCGATGATGGGGTCGTTGATGGCATCGAAAATTTTGCCCAGCAGAATGAGAACGGCAAAGTGCTTGGGATCAATCTTCATACAGGTGACATAGAACAGCATCAGGTAGCTGTTAATGAATGCAAAGCTCATATTGCAGCCAAAGTCGCCAAAGGCATAGCCGATCTTGTCACGCATACCGAAGGGGGGCAGTTGTTTGTTGGTGCTCATATCCATATCGGTTCCCTCCAAATTCCTATTTTGTACGATGTGTACATCTCTTTTTATTATACATATTCGATAAAAAAATGCAATGGAAAGTGATGGAATTCGTCCATTTTGTGCATAATATGGCAAAAGGAACCAGATTTGTCTAAGATTTTTCGGGAAAAGAGAAAGGGCGGCTGCGGTGCAGTCGCCCTTTTGATTTATTGCTGTTTGAACACACGCTTGGGATCCTTGACCAGCAAGATCGCCAGCCAGGCGATCGCGCCCAAGGTTACGGCAGAGAGACCCAGCAGACTGTCGTTCAGTATCTCGCTGAAGCTCTGCTGAAAATACGCCGCCCCTTCGCTGAAGTATTCAAAGAAGAAGTCCACCAGCCACATCAGCCCGGCGCCCCAGTAGATCAGGCACAGAGTGCCCAGTCGGTAGGTCCCCCGCTTTTCGCAGGCGTACCAGGCTATGGTGGCCGCCACGGCAGCCATCAAGGTTAGTAGCAGGCACATATTAACCCTCCTGTGCAGCCGCTTTGGCGTGCTTTTTGAACTTGGCGCTGACCACGGCGACTGCTATGCCCCATACAGCGGTGACAACGGCGCTCATGGTCACACCCACAGTCGCCATTTCGTGGAGCATGACCGCTTTGTCCTCCGGGTTGCTCATGGCCGTTAGGAACGGTGCAAACAGAGTCACCTCGCCGTGCCACAGATGCTCAAAGGCCAGCAGCAAAATGCCGCCCCACAGCAGACCGGACAGCAAGAACAGCTTGCGGCTCCAGGTAAATTTCTTCTCCTGGGCAGGTGCCCCAGTGCCAACAGCTTCATGGGCGGGCAGCGTGAGCTTTTCTTCCTTTTTCTTCATGGTCAGCGCCACAGCGGTGACCACCACGGCCTCAGCGGCCGGTACTAAGAAACATGCCATTTGGTTATCCTCCCGATATTGCGCCGTTGGGCGCTTGTTTGATGCTTTAATTTTACCACGGCGGCGGGGCAGTAGCAACCCACCGTGGGGGATTTTTTTAGTCTTTGTACTGCCCGGCGAATTTTGTGCGCAGGGTCATGCGTAGCACATTCTTTGCCGTGCGTTGCAGCTCGCCCAGGGTGATGCCGTCGGGCTTGCCCAGGGTCGCCAGCAGACTGCCGTCGTTGGGGGCGGACTTGCTGATGGCGGTTTTGGCGCCGGGCATCAGCACATCAACTTGTGCCCGCACCCGGTAGCCGTTGTCCCGCAGCTCCGGGAACTCCGGCGAGGCGGCGTAGCGCATCCACCAGTCGGTCATCACATTGCCGGTGTAGCCCCATTCCTCCCGCAGCAGGGCGGTGCACAGCTGGTAGTTGTAGTGGCTCCACACGCCGTTGATCTTGTTGTAGCTGGTCATCAGGTTCTTAGGATGTGCTTCTTTTATGCAGATCTCAAATCCCCGCAAATAGATCTCCCGCAGGGCGCGGGCGCTGACTACGGAATTGTTGTGATTGCGGTTATATTCCTGATTGTTGCAGGCAAAGTGCTTGGGGCAGGCGGATACCGGAGCGCTTTGCAGACCCTGTACCACCGCAGCGGCCAGCTTGTCCAAAAGATCCCGCGCTTCACGGGCACGGCGCTCGTACATGCTGGCTTCCGTGGCGCCGGTGCGGGGCAAGGCCCCCACGGCCAGATCCACGGCGATGCGACGCAGCACAGGCGGCACGGGGCTTACCGGCACGGCAAAACGCGTCCCCAGGATGGCGTCGATCTCGCTGGCGGCTTCGGCCAGGGCCTGTTCCACAGCGGCCGTGTCCGGCCTGCCTTCCGCGTCCTTGCCCGCCAGCAGGGGGTAGACTTCCCTGTAGCGGGCACGGATGTCTTCAGGTGTGGCATACATGATGCCCCCTAGCCGGCGGCGATGGCCCCGGTGATTCCCACCACCGGCGGCCGGGCCGTGCTCATCGACTGCGGGGCCAACGCCGAGTGCACGCCGGAGTATCTGCTGCAATTCGCGTACCTGGGCAGCTTCTATGCCGGACGGGTCCTGGGGCTGGAGCGCCCCCGGGTGGGCCTGCTGAACATCGGCACGGAGGACAGCAAGGGCACGGACCTGCAAAAGGCGGCCCTGGCCCTGCTGCGGCAGGCAGGCGCCGACGGGCACCTGAACTTCATCGGCAACATCGAGGCCAAGGAGGCCATCAAGGGCGGCTGCGACGTCATCGTCACAGACGGCTTCTCCGGAAACATCCTGCTCAAGACCATGGAGGGCGTTGGCTCCTTTGCAGGCCATGCCCTGGGCGATATTTTTAAAAAGAATCTGCTGACCAAGCTGGCCGCCGCCATGGTCATGCCGGGGCTGCGGGCCTTCAAGGCCCAGCTGGACCCCAATAAGGTGGGGGGCACCGCCTTCATCGGCATCTCCAGGCCCGTCATCAAGGCCCACGGCTCCTCCAACGCCGAGGCCATCGACAACGCCATCGGCCAGGCCAGACAGGTGGCGGAAAGCGGCATTATCGGACAGATTCAGGAAAATGTCCACCTGATGCAGATCCAGGCGGAATAATTGCGAAAAGGGTATTGACAGACCTGACCAATTGCCGTATTATTTTCCAAGACAAAGCCCGAAAGGAGGGATCATCTCATGACGATGGACGAGATCTTCAAGACCATGCAGGATCTGATCGCTGAGCAGTTTGCCATTGATACCGACGAGATCGGCATGGATAGTTCTTTTGTGGACGATCTGGGCGCCGACTCCGTGGACCTGGTGGAGCTGGTCATGGCCATGGAGGAGGAATTCGACGTGGGCGAGATCGACGAAGAGGACCTCACCGGTCTGAAGACCGTGGGCGACTGCGTGCGCTATCTGTATAATAAGCTGAACTGAATCAATCAAGCAGCTGAAAAAGAAGGCCCCGTTGGTTGCAACGGGGTTTCCTTTTTCCGCTGCGGAAGGGAGAAAAACATCATGCATACCCTGCAAGTACTGGAAAAAAAGCTGGGCTACACCTTCCGTGACCCGGAGCTGCTCCGTGCCGCCCTGTACCACAGCTCCTACGCCAACGAGCACCGCAGCGAGGGCATACGCAGCAACGAGCGCTTGGAATTCCTGGGCGACGCCGTGCTGGGCTTTGTGTCCGCCGAGCACCTGTTCAAAAAGCACCCAGAGCTGCCGGAGGGCGACCTGACCCGCATCCGCGCCGCCCTGGTGTGTGAGGAGAGCCTGCACGAGGTGGCCCAGTCCCTGGACCTGGGCAATTATCTGCTGCTGGGCAAGGGCGAGGAGCAGGGCGGCGGCCGCCGCCGGCCCTCCATACTGGCCGACGCCACC
>OHBM01001770.1_pt1 | contig 15305 bp, 7 predicted proteins | sample 1577251 | NCBI WGS metagenome assembly OHBM01 (sample SAMEA3541557, study PRJEB24748) | human gut metagenome | biome: human gut; feature: human-associated habitat; material: faeces | place: China | collected 2012 | reverse complement strand
AGCTACCTGCTTCAAGTTATCGATGCCAATGTGTTCGCCTACATGCAGGACTTCGAGATGAACGACGAGCTCACCCTTAATGTCACGCCGACCGTCATCTCTCCTTATAATGAATATATCCCGCCACATAATGAATATGCCATCGCATCCCCCACACGCTCGGTTCCACCTATGAGTTTCGGCATGGGAGCGTTCGGGGACAACGCGATAGGAATCAAAGTCGGTCTTAGATTTTAACAAGAGCACGAAAGGATGAGAAAAACCACATACGCGACACTGCCCATCATACTGCTCATGGTCTTCCTGCTCCAAGGGAACGCCGGAGCGCAGGTATTCAGAAAAAAGATCAAGGAAGAGAATCAGGAACTCAGACAACGGGTCGATTCCCTTCAGAAAGCCTTGGACAAACTGAAGCATGAAAGCATCCTGAAAGACAGCATCGCGGGTGAGATGATCGATGTCTATGAGGAGAACAAACTCAAGACGGCGGCCGGACTGAATCCCGAGGACTATACCCAGGAGGTTACGGACAGCCTTCTGAGTATCTGGTATCTGCACCGTCAGGCCAGAAAGAACGAGGAAGGGAACGGCTACGACATGGATTCGATCCGGTTCACGTCAAACGTTCCGGACGAAGTGATGAAAGCCAGGCTGGAAAAGATGAACTCCTTCATCACCCTCCCATACAACGACAAGGTCCGCAACTACATGATACTCTATTCAGAGAAGATGCCGACCAAGATGGGCACGATTCTGGGGCTTTGCCAGTACTATATGCCGATCTTCGAGGAGACATTCAACAAGTACAACCTCCCGGACGAGCTCAAGTACATGGCCATCATCGAATCGGCGCTGAACCCGGTTGCGGTCTCAAGTGCGGGAGCGAAAGGGATGTGGCAGTTCATGTTCAGGACCGCGCAGCTCTATGGACTGGAGATCAACTCCTTCGTGGACGAGAGACTTGACCCGTTCAAGTCAGCCGATGCCGCCGCGCGTTACCTGACCGACTCCTACAACGTATTCGGAGACTGGAACCTTGCGATCTCGTCCTACAACTGCGGATCGGGTAACATCAACAAGGCCATTCGCAGGAACGGGGGCAAAAGGGATTTTTGGTCGGTCTATGACTACCTTCCACGTGAGACCAGAGGCTATGTCCCGGCGTTCGTCGGGGCGATGTACGCCATCCATTACAGCAAGGAGTACGGACTTGCTCCGGCAAACATGCGGATGCCGGCCCAGCTGGACACATTCGAGATTCACAAGAACCTGCATTTCAAGCAGATCAGCGAGCTTGTCGGAATCTCCGTCGATGAACTCAGAAACCTTAACCCGCAGTACATCAAGGATGTGATTCCAGGCGACAGCAAAACCTACATCCTCAGGATTCCGTACAACTACTCCAGCGACTTCATAGCCCACGAGGACTCGATCTACACATACAAGGCTTCTGAATATCTCAACCCGCAGACCCTTGTGGATGACGGGAAGCGTTCGTCCGGTGAGACATATTCAGGCGGCACGATCACTTATAAGGTCAAGAAGGGCGACACTTTGGGAAAGATCGCGGCCAAGTACCATGTCACCGTGAACCAACTCAAGAAGTGGAACCACCTCAGAAGCACGAACCTCAGGATCGGGCAGAAGATCCGCATCTATAAGGGAGGCGGGGCGCCGACCGCATCAGCTGTCAAATCAGCCTCCAGCCAGTTGAGTTACACCGACTACACCGTGAAGGCTGGTGACTCCCTCTACAGCATCGCGAAGCATTTCCCGGGCATGACTGCCGAAAAGATCATGAAGTTCAACGGGATAGGCGAGAACATCAAGCCTGGGATGAAAATAAGGATTCCAAAGTAGCCGTCAAAACATCACCACCGCCTGAGCCTTCGCTTCCGAAACCGAAGGCTTTGGCTCTTTCATGAATGAATATGCCATTGTCGAGGCCCTGAAGTACAGTTTCAAGGCCCTCCCCCTGCCAAGCCGCAATTTGCATCCGGAAACAGCTGACAGACTCCATCCACGCCCGTAATAGGCCGGGACAGTGAAGTTACCCGGAGCGTCCCGCTCGTATGAATATATCCGGTCATCCCAATTATCGACAATGAATATGGTTCCTCGAAGATAGGCGCTGAACCAGTCTGTTTTCCGTCCACCTTCCAGGTAGGCGAGACCGGCCAGCGAACGGCACAGCAGTCCCTCAAGCCTGCCTCTGATCTTCCAGGCCGGCTTGTCTGACGGGCCGTAACGCGCCGACAGCCCTGAACTTGACAAGTCCAGATCACATCTGGCTCCCGTGCGGTATTTCAGAATCTCCTCATAAGGGCGGAACCGTTCGGTAATCCTTATTGATAGCACGGATGTTCCTGTCAGCTGCAACGGCAGTTTGAACAGGACACGCACCTGTCTCTTGGAACGGTCTCCATCCTTGACGGCAAAGTCGGCCGTAAGGAAAGCTCCCGCCTTCTCAAGCCCGACGGTGGCTCCATGCTCGTCGGAAGTCTTTGTCCAGCCTCGTATCCCTCCCGTATAATCAGAACCGAAACTTGAGGAATAACTATGGACAGCCGATGAGAGTTTCCAATCGCCTCCCAAAGGAAACACGGCTCCAAGAATGGCTCCGGGACTCTTTCCGGAGAAATCCCATGCAAACTCCCCGAAGTAATCCACCCCGCGCCATGAACGGCGGAAGTCTCCTGACAGTTTGCCGGTCTTAGGCCTAACCGGCATATTCATTGGCTCTGTCTGGCAGTAGCCTGTGAGGGATAACTGCCCGTTGCGGGAATGGAGGGTTATGTTCGCTCCTGTCATCAGAGAGATTTCGGCGGGTTTGCCGCTCTCGCACCATGAGCGAAGCCCTGGAAAGGAGGCAAACGCGGAGAGAACCATGCGCCCGGCCGTGAAGTCGGCCGCCACTCCCCTATGGCTTCCTATCCCGGACCATGACCATGACGGAGACAATCCGGATGGCCGTTTACTGAATGATGATGAAGATGACAGTCCAGACATGGACATTCCGCTCCATAGCGTAAGCCCCTGGCCGAAACGGGCGTTGAAGTCCCCGATGATGACCTTGCCGATCCTTCTCTTGCCAAAATATGTCATATTCATCGCCCACGCCGATGGAGGAAACCGCTCTTTGTCTGAATATTTAGTCCTGGCAGCCGATGAAAACTCGAAAGACTCGCCATAGTTCATTCTGTACTTGGCTCCATAGTTGAAATCCTTTCCTTTGACCGCGGAACGGGCCAAGGCCTCATTTGTCAGACGCTTTGATCCGATCTCTGTCTGACCAGGCAAAGCGTTGGAGGCGAACGAAATGAACGGTCTGAGAGCATTGGCGTAATCCTCTCCGAAACCGTCAACAGCAGCGAGTTCCGAGACGGAAAGCACATCACCATTCCGCAAGCGATAGTCCATCAGGCTCGCCACCTGGTACTGACTCATAAGTCCGCATGTGGCCATACGGCTTCTTGACACAAGATTGATTTCCAACGGACTGGATGCCAATACGGAGAATCTTTCCATCTCCTGCTCGTCCAGTTCCTCCTCGGAATCCACGCCGGACAGATATAATATCGCCTTCATGAGGTTGTCAGACTGAGCTGTCAGATCAGCCTGAAACAAAGGCACCGCGAGCAGCAGCGCGGCAGTGAAGTTTTTCAGGATATTCATGATTCGTGATGTTTATGCCAAGAGATTCACATCCCTTTAAGTTCAGGCCGGCAAGGTAAGGCAAGTAAACGTAAAAAACGAAAAGAAACATAAAACATAGGTATGTTTTTTCTGTTTTTTTAAGGAATATTGCCTAATTTTGTTTTTTACTATAAACAACGAACCACAATGAGCAACGTCAGACTATTTGACAAGTCCTTCAAGCCGTTCATTCCGAACGAGAGGCTTGAGGAAGCCATCGACAAGGTAGCCGAGAAGATCAACCATGATTTCAACGGGTGCACAGATTGCCCGGTACTCCTTTGTGTCCTCAACGGATCGCTGATGTTCACGTCCGAACTGATGAAGAGGCTCACGTTCAACTGCGAGCTGGTCTGCATCAAGCTTTCGTCCTACAACGGCACCCACACCACAGGCAACGTGCGCGAGGTCATGGGCTTGACCAGAAGCATCGAAGGCAAACGCATCATTGTCATCGAGGACATCGTGGACAGCGGCAACACGATCGTGGCGCTCAAGGACATCCTAAAGGAGAAAGGAGCCACAGAAACAAGGATCTGCACGATGCTCCTCAAACCGGCATCCTACACAAAGGACGTGAAGTTAGATTATGTGGCGATGGAGATTCCGGACGATTTCATAGTCGGATTCGGTCTGGATTACAACGAGATCGGAAGAAACCTCAAAGACATTTATGTATTGGACACAGATATGAAATACTTTATTCTTTTTGGCCCTCCGGGCGCCGGGAAAGGCACCCAGGCCTCAGCAATGGTTGAAAAATACAATCTCTGCCACATTTCCACCGGCGAGCTTCTCCGCGGAGAGATCGCCAAGGGTACTGAGCTTGGCCTCAAGGCAAAGGCTCTGATCGACGCCGGCGAGCTCGTTCCGGACGAGGTTGTGGAAGGCATGATCGAGAACAAGTTCAAGACCGTGACCGGAGTCTCCGGCTTCCTTCTTGACGGATTCCCTCGCACCATCGCCCAGGCGGAGGCCCTTGACAAGATGCTCGCTAAGAACGGCGAGGCTGTCACATCCGTTGTCTCCATCATGATCCCCGACACGATGATCATGGAGCGCATCAAGCACAGGGCCGCGATCGAAGGCCGCGCCGATGATGCCAGGGACGAGACAATCAACAACCGCATCAAGACCTACCACGAGAAGACCGAACCGCTTGTGGAGTACTACAAGAAAGCCGGCAAGTACGAGGAGATCGACGGCACCGGGACCATCGAGGAAGTCCGCGCAAGGATATTCACAATGATGGACAAGGCATAATCAATGATGATTGGTTCACTTTTGGTCACCGTTCTGCTCGCGGGTTCTCCGTTGAAGTTGAACGGTGATAATATTTCACAGATTGTCAATGAATTGACAACCGAGGAGAAGGCTGCCCTGTTGGTAGGCAGCGGAGCGAAAGCCTTCGACGGAGTCGGCTACACGACTCTCTACGTAAAGGGTTCCGCCGGAACAACCCACCCGATAGAAAGGCTGGGCATCCCGGCTATCGTGCTGGCGGACGGCCCTGCGGGAGTCAGGATCGACGACCGCCCATGCACCAAGTTCCCGATCGGAACCTCCCTCGCCTCCACCTGGAATCCATCGCTTGTCGAGGAGGTCGGCGGAGCCATAGGCAATGAGGTTCTCGAATATGGAGTCGATGTCCTGCTCGCCCCTGGCATCAACATCCAACGCAATCCTCTGTGCGGCAGAAACTTCGAATATTACTCCGAAGATCCTCTTCTGGCCGGCAGGGTCGCGGCTGGCTACATCCGCGGAATCCAGAGCCAAGGAGTCGGAACGTCCATCAAGCATTTCGCCGCTAACAATCAGGAACTCAACAGGCTCTACCTTGACGCAAGGGTTCCCGTCCGGGCACTGCGCGAAATCTACCTGAGGAACTTCGAGATCGCCATCAAGGAGAGCGTTCCGTGGACCGTCATGACATCGTACAACTATGTCAACGGGACATTGGCCGCAGAGAACCACGACCTGGCGACAGGAGTTCTTCGTAATGACTGGGGCTACAAAGGTGTGGTCATGACAGACTGGGCCGCGGGATTATATTCAGAAAAGATGGTCGCAAGCGGCAACGACATGATCCAGCCGGGCAGCGACGAGCACTACAATCGTCTCGTCAACTCCATGACCGACGGCTCATTGCCTATGCCGGTGGTTGACACGGCAGTGGCGAGACTCCTGAGGCTCATCGTCAAATGTCCTCGGTTCAAAGGGTATGAATATTCCAATAAACCGAACCTCCGGCACAATGCGTCTGTGGCCCGGAAAGCCGCCGAGGAAGGAATCGTGCTGCTGAAGAACGATGCGGCTTCCCTGCCTTTGGCACCTGAGTCGAAGATCGCGCTGTTCGGAGTGACTTCCTACGAGTTCATCACCGGAGGCACAGGAGCCGGAAACGTCAACGGCTCATACGTTATAGACCTCAAGAAGGGGCTTTCCGACGCGGGATTCGGACTGGACAAAACGACAGACGACTTCTACAAAGACTGCCTTAAATACGAAAGGTTCAATACCCGCAGGATCAACAGCAAGTTCGACAAATGGTTCGTGGATGCCGAACGTCCGGCCGAGGCCATGCCGTCCAAAGCCGTGCTGGAGCAGGCCGCAAAGGAAGCCGACAAGGCCGTCATTACCATCGGTCGCATATTCGGTGAAGGCAAGGACAGACTCTACCAATTCAGTTATCTGCTGTCCGACGCCGAGATGCGGCTTATCAAGGGAGTCTCGACAGCGTTCCACAAGGAGGGCAAAAAGCTGATTGTCGTGCTGGATGTCGGCGGAATCGTGGACATGACCGCATGGCAGGACATGGCCGACGCTATCGTCATGAGCTGGCTTCCGGGATGCGAGGCCGGACATGCCATAGCCTCAGTGCTTTCCGGTAAGGAAACTCCGAGCGGAAGGCTTCCGATGAGCATTCCTGTAAGTTATTACGATGACCCGACGGCCGGAACCATGCCTCAGATCCTCACCGACAAACCGGTCAACTACTCGTTCCACCGTCCGGCTCCAGCCGGAGTCACGAAACGGTACGACATCGAGAACATCGACTACGTCAACTACCGTGAAGGCATCTACTGCGGCTACAGGTACTACACCACCAAGAAGATCCGCACCGCCTATCCGTTCGGCTTCGGCCTGAGTTACACGGACTTCAGGTACAGCGGAATGACCGTGGAGGACGCCGGTGATGAATATGTCGTCAACCTGACCGTGGAGAACACCGGCAAATATTCAGGAAAGGAGGTCGTCCAGATCTACGTCAAAGCCCCCGGCAAGGACATGGACAAACCTACCCGCGAGCTGAAAGGCTTCACAAAGACGGATGTGATAGCCCCGGGAAAATCACAGACAGTAGAGATAAGGATCCCGAAGCCCCTCCTTGCCTCCTATGACGAGCAGCGCTCCGGCTGGGCCACCGAGAAGGGAACATATTCCTTCATCGCGGCCAAAAACGCCGAGACACCGGTTATTGCGAGGAAAATCAGGATAAAGGATGCCTCTTTCACCCCGACCGGCAACTACCTCCGCGCCGAGCCGCTCTTCATTGAGCGGTAAGCCAGCCGAGCGGCAACAAACAACGCCACATACCGTGGAGCCTAATCTATTGGAAATCATCGAGATCCCAGAGCGTCCTTCCACCCATTGGAGGACGCTCTGTTATATCACTCATAGTGAAGTATTTATCCTCCACGGTCACGATTTATGAAAAGTCAAGTCAGGAAGAATTATCATTATCTCACGGCGGACAGGATCAGCACGGCCATCTACCGGATCATCATAACGCCAGAAAACTTGGAATCTGACGCAGGCCTCAACCGGTGAATATCCTTTGGAAGCCATTTTGGCAAGTTTTTCACGGAACGAGGCCGAGAATTTCAGAACCTTCCTGCGGCAACCGTCAATCTCGGCGGACAGGTAGTCACCATCAAGCTCAAGTCTGGTTCCGGAATGCAGACTCTGCAACAGATTTTGGTTGCCTTTGAACATATCCAGCACGACATCCCGATGCGAAAGCTGCATCAGAACCTCCTCCGGTGAGCCATAGACCGAATCATCTCCAACCATCACGGCGCGGGACACTTCATCTGTGAATATGTCCGCATTGTCAAAATGCACCGATAGGTTGTTCTTAGCCCTGGTCATTCCGACATAGACCATCCGGCGCTCCTTGTCGGTCACATTATGTAGTCCCTTCAGAGAGACATACACGTTGTCATATTCACAGCCCTTGGCTTTGTGGATGGTTGAGACGACTACCTCCGAGTCCTTGGACCTCGTGAAATCCTCAAGTTGAGACTCCAGCAGAAAGTTCTCAAAATCAGTGATGTACTTACGGGTCGGATATTCATCATTAAAAGCGGCCAGACAGTTCTCAAGCAGATCAAGGCATCCACTGTCACTGAAACGGCGCCGCACGGCATCCGCCGCTTCAGCCCACGTCACATCATCGAGGCAGGCGGAGTCATATTTCCGGATGGCGTCAAGAAAACTTCTGAACTCGGCGAGGTCTGAAAGCTGGAATCCTTCTCGGGATTGAATCAGCCTGGCTTTACGTCCGGACTTGTTAAGCAAAGCCGATATCACCAAGGCATCGTCATTCGTGGCGGTAAGAATGCAGATGGTACCGGGATTATTGCCAGAAACGATCTCATTAACAATGGCCTGTTCATAGTCGGGAGTGGAATGACGGACCAAACGGATATTCCCTGGATCAATTCTCTTACCTACGATCGGATCGGACTTCAAACGTCCGGATATTCCTTTAACGTAGGAGTTCGCCAGAGAGATGACCGTCTGGGAGCTTCTGAAATTCTCCAGCATATTATAGACAGACGCTCCATATTCAGTGATCAGGGATTTCATATTCCCGGAGTCAGAGCCACGGAATTCGTAGATGTTCTGGTCATCGTCACCGACCGCTATGACCCTCATATCCTCATTGCAACGGATAAGTTCCTTGACCAGAGCGAATTCTTGCTCACCAAGGTCCTGTGCCTCGTCGATGACAAGGATTGACTTGGTTATCCGGCTCCTTTCAACCCTGCCTGAACGAATCTCCACGACAGCGTCGGCGACAATATGTTCGGAACCCTCGACCGTTCCCTTCCTGCCAAGAATGTCAAATGAATATGAATGGAAAGTCTTGATCTCGACATATTCGGCGGCGTTGCCGATCAGAGCCTTGAGCCGCTTCTTGAACTCCGTAGCCGCGGCCCTTGAGAATGTCAGCATCAGAAGCTGCTCGGACTTGACATCCTCCAGAAGGATCAAAGAGGCCAGCTTGCGCACGAGGACATAGGTCTTGCCGCTTCCAGGTCCGGCCGGAACCACGATGAACCTTGATTCGCTGTCATTGATTATGTCTGACTGTGTCCCGGTCAGACTTCCGAACAGCTCTTCGTACTTTTTCTCGCTGATGTTCCTGTCGATTCTTTTCGCCTCCTTCGAATCGAAATATTTCTTTATGAAAGCCTTGAAATCCAGCACAAAATAGTCGTGGACATATTCCATAGCCCGATTTTTGTCGGACACCATCATATTCGCATATTTTCCGATGATGTGGATCTGCTGGATCCGCTGCTTGTAGAAGTCGTCCAGATTGTGGTAGTCGTCCTTTTTGTAGCGGCACTTGCTGTCTTTGAGCCGTTCGATCTGCAACTTGTTGTACAAGACCATAAAGCCGCCTTCCAGGTTCAGGATTCCGGTCTTCGCGAGGAACAGGAGCGCCTCTTCGGCCATCCCGACATCAATCTTTTCCGGGAAAAGAGCGCTGTCGTTGTAGTCACCGACAAGTCCGGCCAACGAGAACCCGACCTTGACCTCGCCGTCCTCCTCTTTATTATTATCCTTGAAACGATAGACGATGAACGAAGCGATTGAGTTCCTGACAGCGATCTGCTTTTCCAGATCCGAGGCCGAAACCTTAGCCGCTATCTGAATATAATCGTCCGTGACCGGGCGCTTTTCGATGTAGTGCCTTATCGTCCAGAAAAACAGGATTGTACGGATGTCTTTCACGGAGGACCTTGCGATTCCGGAAGCGATCGCTTTCTCGTTTATCTCCTTCAGACTGAATTTCGTGCACTCGCCGATGACTGTCTCGACGAGGAATTTCTCCAGCTGGATGTAATATTTGAATTTCCTGAGCTGGCCAAGCCGGAGGTAGGCCGTCATATCGTCGTCCTTGGCGAGGATTCCGGCCACACGCATTCTCTCCACGATACTGATCACCTTGCGGGTCTCGATGCCGAGCATATCCGAAAGATAGTCAACACGGGACTCCGCCTCGGCGGTCCCGGCGCGGGAACGGCTGCGCTCCGAGATCAATGACTTGATGATTCTTCTGGCGTCCAGTTTGTCATCCTCAGTGAAATCCGGGCATCGTTCTATCCGCTCCGAAGCCTCGTCCATATTCCTCGGGACAATGCTTGTCGCGAATATTCTCGGGCTGTTCATCCCGCGTCTCAGATAACCGGCGGTCTCCAGGGCGGCAATCGCGCTTTTCACCTTGGTCTCAACGTCCCGGATTTCCTCCCAACCTGCCTTGCGGGCTATCTCCAAAGCGGAGATGTGGATGCAGTCGTGCTTTGCCGTAAGTTTCTTGACAGCGCTCCAGACTTGGTTTATCTCACTCAGGGTGAGCTTCGTCTGATTCAGAAGTATGAAGTGTTTGTTAAGGTCATCGTCATTGTAAAGGACGTAGCATTCCGCCTGCGAGTTGACATCACGTCCCGCCCTTCCCGCTTCCTGAATATAATTCTCCAGCGAATCCGAAATCTCGTAGTGGACAACCAGACCGACATCGCTCTTGTCCACTCCCATCCCGAACGCTGATGTGGCCACGATTATCCTGACCTTGCCGCTCATAAAATCATCCTGGGCCTTGACCTTTGTGTTGACCTCCATCTGACCGTGGAAGGCCTTTGCGTCAAACCCGTCCTTGCCGAGCCTTTCAGCGATTTTCTCCGCGGCTTTGGTTCTGGTCACATAAACGATGGCCGGACATTTTATGCCGTCAAGCAAGTTCCTCAGGGTCTGGTATTTATCCTCATCGGAAGCCCTGAACAGAACAGTATATCGAAGATTAGTGCGGGCGACATCGGTCGTGAAACGCTTCAAGGTTATCCCAAGCCTGTCCCGGAAATAGTCACAGATGTCGCTGATCACCTTCGGTTTCGCGGTCGCCGTGAAGCAGGAGACCGGAATCGGAGTGTCAAGGCCTTTACACTCCTGAAGATGCTTGATGAACTCCCCGATGAACATATATTCAATCCGGAAGTCCTGACCCCAGGCGGAGAAGCAATGCGCCTCGTCAATCACGATTCGGACCAAGGTTCTGGACATCAGAACCTTCTCGATGGTCTTGGAGCGGAGTTGCTCCGGGGCGATGTAAAGCAGCGAGGCCTCCCCGGACTCGACCCTCTCCAAAGCGTTGCGGCGTTCAATCGGAGACAGCAAGCCATTGATATAGACGGCTTCCGAGATTCCTTTCTTCTCCAGATTCTCCACCTGATCCTTCATCAGGGATTGGAGCGGTGAGATCACGACGGTCAGCCCTCTGACGGTCTCCCCTGCCATCAAGGCCGGCAACTGGAATGTCAGCGACTTCCCTCCGCCGGTCGGGAATATGGCAAGCAACGATTCACCTTTAATCGCTGCTTTTGCCGCATTCTCCTGCAGCGGCTCCCCTCCGAAAGTCCTGAAACGGTCGTAGCCGAACCATTTTTTCAATGAATATTCCGCATTCAGTTTTTGTGAGCAATACGCGCAGCGGGCATCGCCGCAGTTCACGGCCCTTAAACCTCTTATCACATTCTCGACACTCGGATAGTTGTGAAGAATCCAAGCCGGAGTTATGGAATTTCTGTCATCAGTGCTGATCAAGGCAGCCGCATAGGCGCATTCCACCTTGTGATCCCTAACAAAAGACTCGACATTTGAATGCTCGCAAATCTTGCCTTTAAATAACTCTCGGAAGATGTCCGCAGTGGATTTCCGGAAAAAGAACGGCTTCCTTGAGGGGACATATTCAATGCTTTTGAAAAATCCTGAGAAGTGGATATCCTCGTTCAGCAGATCATAGTACAGCTGCTGGAAATCCTTGTCCAAGGCCTTGAACGCCATCACCTCATCATCATAGAGAGATTGAGCCTTCAAACTGTCATTCAACGGGTTATTCAGCTCTTCCGTAAGGATCTTGTCATCCTTGAGAAGTTTATGGTAAGGCTTCTGCGGGAAAAGCAGCGGCGAGAGATAAAGGGTATCGACAAGGACATATTCCTTATTAAGAAATGGCTTCAGGTATTTGATGTCGTGCTCGATGATATTATGCCCGCAAAGACAATCGCAGTCAGAGACAAAGTCCGCAAACTCCGGAATCCTCGCGGAATGAAAGCTCAGTCCGTTTTTCACTCCCCCGATGTCCAGAATCCTGCCTTTGCCATCTATTTCAAGGTCAATGAAGGCGATTTTTGCCATAAAGTTGTCTTTCTTGCTTCAACTCATTGATTATCGGTGCAAAAATAACATTATTTTGCAAAACTATCATCCATAGAACAATATGATAAATTTTAGAATATTTTCTAATAAATATAGTAGATATTCTAAAAATTATCTATATTTGCGACAGACCAATTATATTGCGATATGAAACACACATTGACAGCGAAAGAAGAGGAACTTATGAATATCTTCTGGAAAAAGGGTGAGATGTGCATCCGTGACCTTGTGAACAGCCTTCCGGAACCAAGGCCGAGCTATACTACGGTCTCGACCCAAGTGTCGTTCCTTGAGAGCAAGGGATTCCTCACACGCCGTCCTATAGCCAACACGTTCATCTACGAGGTACGCATATCCGAAAAGGAGTACAGAGGCACGACAATCAGCGGCATAGTGGAGAGGTATTACAACAACTCTTTCGCCAGCGTGGTCTCACAGTTTCTTGAGGATGAAAAACTTGACGTAAACGAGTTAAAAGAAATAATAGCTCAGATAGAAGGCAAGCGCTAATATTCCATCTTATGCTCACCTTCATAATATATGAATTGAAAGTCGCGGCGACGCTCATCACGTTCTACCTCTGCTTCAAGTGCTTCCTAAGCCAGGAGAAGATGCATAGGGTGAACAGGATCGTCATCCTCGCAACCTCTGTGCTGTCATTCATCCTACCGCTATGCGTCATAACGGTTCACAAGACGGTATATATTCCCGAAGCTACTGTTTTCGGAATATCAGGAGATGCGGTAGAGGTGCCCACTCCTATCATCGAAAGCCTTGGCGGAGTATCCTGGGAACCATTTATCATAGCAACATTCTGGATAGGAGTTGTTTATGTTCTTGGCAGAACAGCTTTTGGAATATGGCGGGTCGCCAGATTGGTCTGGAATGGGGAAAGAAAGGAAATCCACGGCAGCGAGGTGATAGTGTGCGACAAAAATATTCCTCCGTTCAGCTGGATGAAATGGATTGTGATGAGCAGAGACGACTTTGAAAGCGGCAACATACATATTCTTGAACACGAAAAGGCTCACATCAGGCTTGGGCACTCAAAAGACATTCTTCTGTTTGACATAATGTCGGCTTTCCAATGGTTCAATCCAGCGGTATGGCTTCTCAAGCGAGAGCTCCGGGCCATCCACGAATATGAGGCTGACGACGCAGTCCTCCGACAAGGTGCGGACATAAAGGAATACCAATATTCATTAATAAGAAAAGCTGTCAGTGCGAGCGGCTACTCAATCACTAACAGCTTTAATCACAGTATCCTTAAAAATCGTATTACTATGATGTCAAAATCAAACGCAACCGCGATGAGGGGACTGAGAGTCCTCTACATCCTGCCGCTTGTCTGCGGTGCCCTGGCTCTGAACGCCAGAACAGTCACAAACTGCAAAGTTACTGAAAATTCTTCAGTCTCGGATGACTCGACAGTAAAGGTTGAGATCCAAAAAGACGGCGGTGGAACCATTCATTATTATGCGAATGGCGAGAGTATCGCATACAAAGACATTCCGGAAGCCGTCAATTCCTTGATAGGCAGTGACAAAGAGGCCAAGGTGGAAATCATCGCTCCAGCTGAAATCAGCTGCGGAATCATCGATGACCTCAGGGAACAACTCCGGAGCGTGCCGGCTCTGAAAGTGCTATACTCCAGCCCGAACCTCGGTAGCGTGCCGATGCGTCTTCCTCCTGCCAATAAAACCGTCGAAAAGATCGGAGTCAAATTGATTGAGCTTCCAGATGCGGTCAAGAATATGCCGAAAGAGATGGTGCGCCACCTAAAGATCAACAAGGATGGCAAGTATTTGTACGACACGAACCTCATTATGCAAAGCGAGCTTTTGAATATGGCCGCTGGATCTATCCGTAAAAACCACCAGACGATGATATGCCTTCAGACGGACAGAGCCACATCATACGGAACGTACGTCACCGCTCTGAAAGAATTATCCAACGCCGTCTCACTAATCAGGAATGAATATGCCAACGAACATTTCGGAAAAGCGTTCGAAGATTTGGACGACGCTGAGCGTAGTTTGGTCCTGAAGGAGATCCCACAGAACATCATCGAGCTCACCCCGAGAACAACTCAAAGTGTCAGGTAAGCCATTAACCTGACACGCATAAGGTAACATATTTTTGCGATTATCAATAAATGCCACATCAATTCATTGACTCGTGTTACCTTCTTCCATTGCCGCACCTTCTAACAGTGATTCAATCGATCAAAATGTCCACCGAAACGGCATTCTACCGGAGAAACTTTGTAATATCATCGGTTTGTCCGGGAAAGAGGACTTCTGCCGGACAAAACTCTGCCTTTGTAATGTCGCACTTGCTTTTTGACTCATTTTCGCTCATTATTTCAGAATAACCTTTCTTTCCCAAACTTTTACTATCTTTGTATGATTGAAGGCTTCGGGGAGGAACAGCGTGAAGAACACGATTAGAAAAAGGTGTTTTACAGCGCGCAATGGTGCCGCACAAAACCCGCACGGGAGTCTGCGCAATCATTTGACAAATTGATTTATAGAGTACTATGCCGGACAGCAATTTCATAGACTACGTGAAGATCTGGTGCGCTTCAGGGCACGGGGGTGCGGGATCGATGCATCTCTACAGGGCGAAGTATGTGCCTAAGGGGGGACCGGACGGCGGAGACGGAGGCCGTGGGGGACATATCATCCTTCGGGCCAATCCGCAGTTCTGGACGCTTATCCACCTCAAGTACCGCAAGCACATCAAGGCAGAGGAAGGAGGACACGGAGAGGGCGGACTTCGCACCGGCAAGAACGGAGAGGACATCATTCTGGACGTGCCGGTGGGTACCGTGGCGAAGGACGCGGAGACCGGAGAGGTGCTGTTCGAGATGATGGAGCCGGGAGAGACGCGGATTCTCTGCAAGGGAGGACGTGGCGGTCTGGGCAACAACAACTTCAAGACAGCCACCAACCAGACTCCAAGGTATGCGCAGCCGGGAGAGGATGGGCAGGAAGGATGGTTCATCCTGGAGCTCAAGGTGCTGGCTGATGTGGGGCTTGTAGGCTTCCCTAACGCCGGAAAATCAACCTTGCTGGCGGCGATCACGGCGGCGAAACCTA
>OHBM01001769.1_pt1 | contig 15309 bp, 16 predicted proteins | sample 1577251 | NCBI WGS metagenome assembly OHBM01 (sample SAMEA3541557, study PRJEB24748) | human gut metagenome | biome: human gut; feature: human-associated habitat; material: faeces | place: China | collected 2012 | reverse complement strand
CTGTTCCATTCTATTTCAATTAAACGTTCAACTTTGCCGCCAAAATTACGCTTTTTTCTCGAAACCACCAAGAAAATCACAAGAAATCTGCAAGTTATCAGCAAATAACCACGAAATCAATCGTAAACTATAAACTATTAACTGTAAACTATGAACTGCTATTCCCAGGCGGTCCCAGCCCGCACAACCATGGCGAGGGCTTTGATGCCCCGCCAACCTTAGAGCGAAGCGGTTCCGAGCAGCGGTGAAAAGCCCTAAAGGCTCTCAATCCACTTCTTACCGCTTTTCGTAAAAGCAGACCAAAGATAAAGACAGCATGCAACGATTCCAACACCACCCAAAACTATGTACATTCCTTCCATAATTATTTCTTTTTTAAAATGTTATCAGCAAACAGCGCTAAGAAAATAGTAGAAAATAATCCCACACCTAACAGCAAAGCATAGGGTTTAGCGTCCTCTACACCTAGTGCAAGACCAACAGCAGCTACAACAACCATTGCAGTAAAGCAGGTGTTAGCAAGCTGATATATAAACTTGCTCAGATTTTCTCTGCGAGTCTGTTCTTTTCCAATATCTGTGGAATGGATTTCTTGTGCCATCGCTCCAGCAGACGCAGCTGAGCCGTAAAGTCATCATTATCCCTTGGCTAAAAGCTTACTTCCTGCATCAGATATTTGGAGTATTCCTCTTCATAGTCCACGCTCAGTCCTTTCGGAATATAGTTGATTCTCGGTCGCTCCATCTTGGCGCGATACCTTTGTTTCTCCATAGACCGTTTTCTCTTCTCGTCCCATTTTATGCACAATAGCTTTTCTTCCCTTATCTGGAGTTTTATCTCCCTGAACTCAGGTGTATTCATCACCTCTTTCTTCAGATGCTTCTTGATGACTTTTGTCAGATAGCATCGCCAAGCCTCCTTGTTCTCGTCGGTAACTAATGACGGACATTGCTCACCATAGAAGGCGTGCCAGGTGAATGGCTCGAAGTCGAGGTGCCAGAGGAATGATTTGTGTTGGGTGTTGTTGAGTTCCATAATATGTTTATGATAATTATTCTTAATTATTCACTTAAAAGTGAACAATCTATCAATAAAAGTATTATTTTTGCTATATCGAGAATGGCATCATTACCATTGAAAAGAATATGATAACAGACATAGAAAGTGCAACCTTTGAAATTTAAGCATTATGATACAGAATAAATTATTCCGTGATTGCCTCGCTGCGATACCAGCCGAGCAAAAGGCAGAGTTCGATTTGTCTTTCGGTATTGCCGAGCGCATTAGTGAGATTCTGAAAGCCAAAGGACTCACCCAAAAGGATTTCGCCCGATTGCTCAACAAGCGAGACTCAGAAATCTCGAAATGGCTAACAGGCAGACATAACTTTACGACTCAAACCATTGCTCGCATTCAAAACGCATTGGGATGTAACTTGATAAACATTGCTCATTAGGTATATCGGAGAGCTGTTTGGCTCTCCAATATTTTATTTCTCGTAGAAAAACTTTTCAACTCTACCCAGTCACGACTTTCCTCATTGTAGCAAAACAAGACAACAACAAAACACCCAGCTCGTTTTATTTCAGGAATCAATCTTGTCAAATTCAGTATTTGTGTTCATAACTTAATCGTTAAGACATTTTAAAAGACAGCTGTAAGCCAGACTGTCTAATTTCATATGTTGTGTTATTCAAAACCTTTTCTATTTTTTCTATGGAAACGGAAGCAGGAATAGCAATAGCTAAAAAATGTTTAGCTCTAGAGCATGCAACATAAATTAGCCTTTGCTTTTCTGTCATTTCAGTAATTGGTGCAATTGGCAAATCACTTAACGAAATATTCTGTCCTGTACTTTTTTCTGATAAAAATAGCAATACGGCATCCATAGAAGCACCCTTTACAGAATGAATGGTATTGACATAGTTTCTGTATACACTTGCTTTGTCATCTGATGAATGGAATTTTTCAACCGCTTCTTTGCTCATTTTTTTCATTGTATAGCCCGCCTTTCTTGAGTAAACTTGGAAATCAGGAAGTTCTGATAATTTCCAATATTCAAATAATTGCTGCTGCATCTTTTGAGTCCATTCTGCAAAACTCATGGACAAAGAAGGTATCATTTTAATAAATCTTAGAATTTTTATGTTCCAATCCAATTTGTCTTTAATATCTAACAAGAAATCCTTTTTCTCTGCATAATTATCTGCCTCAAAGAGTAATTCTGCAAGAGTGATTCTTATTTTATCAAAAGCTTTATCGAATTGTTCTTCAGCATATAATAATTTTGCGTCTATTAGGTAATATGGAATTGGTGACTTCCAATATCGGAATTTTAAATCTGTTACTCCAGCCAACAGTTTACACATATTTTCACCTCTTGCCAATATGCAACTATCGTTTAATGCATATTCTCTGCAAATCGATTGAAAATTTCTAATTACAGCATTTTTATTAGTATTATCATATCTGTATATAATAATTGGGATATTTTTATCATCTACATTATGTGACTTAATTTGTGGGATGAACGATGGCTTTAGTTTACTATACAAATCTATTATTCTCTGATTTGAACGTCTGCACTCCGTAAAATGCAATGTATTCCATTCTTTATTTTTCATCAAAGATTGCAAAGCCTTGGGATAAGCATTTCTAAAACCATAAATGGATTGGCAAATGTCCCCTACATACTCTAAGTTTTTTAGTCCAGCTTGTTTTAGCTTCTCAAAAAAAGCAAATTGCAAATATGAATTATCCTGAGCTTCGTCAACTATTATATAAGGGAAACGACTGATTATTATTTCTGCTATATGCTTATGCTTCGAAATTATATAAACAGCTATCCACAAAGCATCTTGACTTGTTATGATACCTTTTGATAATCTGTGGTTAAATGCAGCTTCACAATAATTATTTTCTTTTTCATCTGTTACAATAGGACCATTTCCGAAGCAGAATCCACTATATTTTCGCCTAACAGTTTCTGGAGGATATTTATAGAACAAATCATTATATGGACGTAACGCCATTACCTTATATTCGTTCATTTTTCCATTAACCATAACATGATTAAGATAAACTTTAGACAAAATTTCCTTTTCGTTTACAACTATTGGCTTGCTTTTACAAAAGTCACACAAATACCAAAATGGAAGGATAACATATTGCATAATAAAGCTATCAATTGTCGAAACGACATTAGGATGCAAAAGTGATTCTCTATGCATCTCAACATATTTGCTTTTTAACTCGCCACAAGCTTTATTCGTGAATGAAAGACAAGCAAAACCAGTATGGGTTCCATACTGTTGTTTACAGTAAGCCGAAATATCATACAGTTTTTTTACAATGCTTGTTGTTTTGCCACTTCCTGGACAAGCGGACAATATTGTATATCCTCTGGCATCCAAATATGCTTTTCTCTCTTCTGTTACTTCATACTCCATTACGATATAAGATGATTAATTGCATTCTCAATATATTTAGGAACTGTAAAATGTATCTCTTGGTGATTGTCAATCTTGTCCATCAAAAATGTACTTAGTCCCTGCGCAAATCCTGCCTTTGATGGAAGGCATTTCCATAACAAAATTGCTGTATTTTGCCTCTGCTCATCATTTAGCGACTCACTACTAATACTACTAAGATATGTTTCTATCTTTTTAATTCCATTTGGATTTAACTCCTTTACATATTCGAATAAAGAGGACGATTTTATTTCGGCAGCAGTAGTAGCAATATTGGTTAAACAAATTTGATATTCTAAAGTTTTTACTCCAGATGCAATAAATATATTTTCTTGATTATTACACATGGCCTTTAAGTTATCAATATGACTATCCCGTTTTGATTTGTTGATTCCATTGCGTAATTCTTCAAGTATCTTATAGTCCTCTTTCACCAATTCATCAAGATTATATTTTGAATCTTTTGATTCTGTAAACTGGTCTTCATCTGTAATGATTGAAGCTTTAATGGACAAACGCTTAGTCTCATCTGAAGAATTAAACAACATCAGGAATTGATAGAATGCTATGCCACCAGTATCCACAATCTCTATTTGATTATCAAGTAAAGACTTATTCAATATTTTAGAGAACACTTCTAAAAGCTGACATTCTGAAATTCCTTCAATAAAAATACAGCCACTAGAAAAGAATAGTTGTGAGCGAGTAACATCCAAATATCTTATAATCATTTTCTTATAAGACTCAACTTCAGTTTTTCTTAACTGCTTTTTAGAATTAGCATCTCTAATAATACCTTCAGATTCTCTATTATTGAAACAATTCCCAATCTTGATTGCATGACAATTCTTTTCAAGAAGAATTAGGTTTTCCAAAGGTATTTTCGATGTAAGCGTTGGAGAATGGGTAGTTATAAAAGTTTGACTATTGACATTATCATCTGCCGTTCTCAAAAAATCATATAAATTTACCTGAAGTTGAGGATGCAAATGTGCTTCTGGCTCTTCTATAAATAAGGCATAAGTACTTATTTGATCATCTTCATGACATTCTTTAATGTCACTTAAAACTGTTGCAATATAAATCAAATTATTAAATCCGAGACTATTCTGAGTCAACATAAAACCTTCTTCTGTATTTTCAGAAAAAGGAAGATAAGGTTTTATTACATTAATTATGTATTCAACTCGGCTTTGTTCTATATGAAGGCTAACTTTATCAAGAGTTTGCTTATTGATATTTTCCAAATTATCATTAATACCATTTTTGGTAGATATGACTTCTTCTCGTTCTAGCAGTTTCTGGTTTGCATTTTTAATAATTTGCCTTACATCATTTTCAGAACCTGCCTTATCTATTTTACGCTTAATAACACTTCCCAACAGATTATTTCTGTAACTAAGCAAATCTCTTGTACTATCACGTAATGCCCCTAAATAATAAGAAACAAAATATTGAAATGTATCCCAATCTGCTCTTAACCCATTCTCAGGCTTTCCGGTTGTATATGAACTAACTATCCTACCTTTGTCTGTTAGTTGAAAGGTTAGTCCTATTCTTGCGTACATCCCTTTCTCTCCGCAAACTAAATATTGGTAATATGCAGCCTCCTGCGCTTCACTTAATCCCTCAAACTTATATGCAATCTCTATCTTATCTTTCACAGAACCACCAGAAGATTCACTGATTTCAACACGAAAATCTTCTTTTGTGATTTCAATATCTCTATTGGGATTTCCCCATGAGTAAAACAATCGAATTGCATCTATAAGAGCTGTCTTCAAATGACCATTTGCACCAATAATCACGTTTAATTTCTTATCAAAGTTTACATTCAATTCTTTGATTCCTCTAAAATTGCGTATAAATATAGAACTTAAATACATAGTGACTATATTAAAAATCCATTTTCTATTTCAAATTGCTATTTGTTATCATCGGTTGCGATCATGGAAAACTGATTCCAATCGCAATATTCCCAATTGCTTCATCGGACTTACAACCGTCCCAAGTTCATTAACAATGCGCCCATAATCCAGTATCAGCTTGACAGCATCTGACAAATGCAAATTCTCCGCAGTTTCTATTTGCATACAGACGTCTTCATCTCGATGGGCATCTATCTTGTTTCTTACACTCGTAAGCAAATCAGTATTGTCTTCTCTGAACTTAGTCAGCTCCTTTTTAACATCTTTGAATAAAGAGATGTCATAACTTGGAAACTCACTATTAACGAATTTCATTAGCTTACCAGTGCTATCAACTAACTTCTTTGAAGTCTCATAAATGGCAGTATAGACTGATTTGATAGCGTTATATATTATCCATTCATCAACATCTGAAGACAATACCTTTGTATATCTTTTTATTTCGATACTTGCCATTTGAATAAGTCCCAAGGTGTTCCAAATAACAAGATTATCTTTGAAAGCTCCTTTTTTGGCATTCCAAACAGCCATATTAGAAATGGAAGCTTTTTCCAATGCTTTATTACATTTTTCTATATTACTCTTGCAATGTCTTATTCCATTGACAATTTCTTCCAAGCAATTTTGTTCATATTGAAGTGTTGCATCAAGATTTCGGCAAAGCTCCTCTTCGTTTTCCCTAATTCGCTCTTGAAGAAATATATCCAATTCACTTTTCTTATATTTCATGATAGCTTTTTTAAATTGTTTACTTTTCCACAGAAAGATTTTCCAACTTTACCCAGTCACGACTTTTTTCATTGTTGCAAAACAAGACAACATTTGCCTTTTTAGACTTACAACTCTTATACATCAAGCCATCAACATGTCGTCCTTGTTTGTCTGTAAACATCCACCTCAAATATTCCGTGAATATCTGTGATGGTACGTATTCTATCGCCTCTTTTGCATCTTTCAAAAGAGGTTGGGTAATATCCTTATGGAATGATTTCAAGAAGGCAAATCCTTCCCATTTGTCCATCCATATTGAAACATCTGTTGGCAGTGTAGTCAAATCAACCACAGTAATTTCTCGTATTGTTTTGAACTCTCCAATGACCAAGACTTTCTCATCTGCCGACTTTATACTTTCGGATATAGCCGTCTCCTTATCAAACGCACCGTAAAACATAGATACGCCAGCAGGACTCATACGACATTGACCAGCAGAAGCATTAGGAACAGAAGTAATGTCTTTAAAACCGAAAGAGTTGTCAAGTACCTTATCGAGACTACGAGTCCGATATAATGTTGTTCCTATTGGTATTTGATGAAGAACACCATCAGTATGCAGGATGACCTCATTCAATTCTTCAAGAATATTTTCAGAACCACTTACCTTAGGCATTGCCAAAAACGTAAAACGCCTTGAATGTTTGACCATTTCGGCAAATCTTTTCCACAGCAATTCCATTTCCTCGTTCCACCATAACTCAAAAGGATTTTTCTTAATCCACATATTATCTTCAAAAAGATGGTCAATATCATCATTCAGACTGTCACAATCCGTATGTAGCCCCAAGTCTTCCATCATCTCTGAAGTGTCTTCATATATCTCCGCATTCTCAGGAACAGCAAAGCATCCTGCTCGTTTTATACCAGGAATCTGCTCCTCTTCATCGTCAAAATATGAACTCGCCAAAGGCAGGCACTCAGAATCAACATCATTAAAGTAAACCGATATTGTCATTCTTATATGGTCAGCCAAATCTCTCATATCAATGACTGTTTCTTTGTGTCCACAATATGAACATACACCAGTTTCACCATGCTTCTTTATATAGCCATTCAGATATTTATCCTCAAAATGGTGCGAACATACATATTTTTCTCCTCTTTCAAAAAAATCATACCCATGCTCTTCCATTTCCATCATAAGTGCTTTTACTCTTCCCATAATTTTATTACAATATTACTTACTCCACAGTAAGCGGTCACTTTAGGTACGTTAAGCCATAAAATGAATGCTTTTTTATTATCTTTTATGATAAAATTACGCTAAAATCTGCTGAATAGCTTAGAATGAGCGATTTATGAGTGTTTCACCTCAATGGAGGTAATGATTTAGCAACGGTTCTAATTTCTGCAATATGCATACGTTTGCTTGTCAAACAACTCTTGTCGGTTGCAAAAGTACAACAAAAACTTCGGCTCGCAAAAATATAGTTTATCTTTTATGATTTATTTTCAGTTATGATTAGATAATTTCAACTGAGTTTACAAATGTACTTCGCAACTTGCCTGTTAGTTCTTGATGCGCAATTATATGTAGCTAAAATGTTAAAAACGTAGCATAAGATGGCTTTTTATCGCAAATGTTTCTTTTTTATGAAACAATATGAGTATCTTTGTCAACCAAAAAGAATAATATGGCACAAAATATCTTCCGACTTGTCTTGACAGACGAGGCACAGGACTTCATTGAGAGTTTACCCGAAGCGGTATCTTACAAGATATACTACAACATCAAGCGTATTGCAGGAGGAGAACGCAACAAGGAACTTTTCAAGAAGTTGGAAAATTCGGAGATATGGGAGTTCCGTACATTATATAATAAGACTGCTTATCGGCTTTTTGCCTTTTGGGATAGGGACAAAGAGACATTGGTGATAGCCACTCACGGTATTATCAAGAAAACTCAAAAGACACCAAGTAAGGAAATAGCGAAAGCAGAAGCAATAAGAAAAGAATATTTCAAAAACAAGTAATTATGGCACAAATGAATCTTACTCCATTAGACGATGTGCTTGACAAGCATTTCGGAAAAGTAGGCACTCCTAAACGTGATGCTTTTGAGAGTGATGTAGATGAGGCATTGCACGCTTACAGGCTGGGGGAAGCTATCAAGAAAGCTCGTATAGAACAGAACTTGACTCAAGAACAACTTGGTGAGCGTATCGGAGTGAAAAGAGCGCAAATTTCTCGATTGGAAAGAGGTTATAGCATAACTATTCCAACCATGAGAAGAGTGTTCAAGGCGTTGGGTGTAGTAACTGCAACTATTGACTTGGGAATTGCAGGAAAAGTTGCACTGTGGTAAATTCGTTAAAAATTCATCCATGCCATATTGCATTTCATCCACCCTGTTCCGATAGCCTGTCGGAATCTTCTTGTGCCACAAACTAAAAAACTTTACCTTTGCACATTATTTCATTCAAAGACAATAAATAATGAACAATAGAGTTTTTATGGTAGTTCTGTTGGCGTGTTTCTCCTTATGGGGGTTCTGCCAAGGGTATATGAATTACGATTACCTGCCTTCGTCCACATTCAAGGATAAGGAGGGCAACAAGCATGGTTCTGGCGACTTGCAAAAAATATCGGGACGGTACACCATTCCGCTTTCAAGGAAGCTAAACGAAAGGAACCAACCTACAGTATGGAGCATGACACTTTCTGCGTCCTACGGCATGATGGACAACAAGGGAGAGGCGCAGAACTTGAATCCTAATCGTGTGTTGAATACGAGTTTCACAGTTTCGAACCTGCGTCCACTATCCAGACGATGGAGTTTGATAACCTCGTTGGGATGTGGCATTTACGCTGATCCGGATGAGGTGCGGTGGCAAAGTCTGCTGGCAAATGGGGCATTTATTTTCGTCTACCGCTTACGCAACAACCTGAGCATCGGCATCGGCGGTGGACTGACCAACTCGTATGGCGTGCCCATCATCATGCCGATGGGTTACCTGAACTGGAAAACGAACGGACGCTATGAAGTCACCATAGATATAGCGAATGCTCCCAAGATACAAGTAGCCACACAAGCAGGAAAGGCGGTGCGATTGGAACTGACAGCGATAGAAATGGATGGTATGTCGGCAGTGATGCGAGTGGATGGGAAACAGAAAATCTATTCGTCCACTATGATTCGTTCGGGCTTGAACGCCTCGTTTCGGTTCTCAGGGAAAGCAAGATTCTATACAGGCGTGGGCGGTGTCTGGTTGCGCTCTACGAGAAAAACGGATCGCAACTTGAAGAGCTTCTTTAAGAGCCTGAGCGATGATGGCGACAAGTACCATTTTGGCACAACACTTCGTCTTTCCGTCGGTTTTCGCTATGGTTTTTAAGGATTTGGCAAGATAATGTGTAATTTTGCAATGAATTGCAATAGAGGATAAAAGATTATGACAAGATACCTTATCGTGGAAGACGAGCGACTGGCTTACGAGGAAATCCGGCGCATGATGAGCAAGCTGCGCCCGACTTACAAACTTGCAGGTTGGGCGGAAAGTGTGGAACAAGCTGTATGCCTGTTAAAAGCGGAGAACTTCGACCTGCTGATTATCGACATCCGCCTGTCGGACGGTGTGAGCTTCGAGATATTCGAACAATGCTCCGTGGAAATCCCCGTCATCTTCACTACCGCATACGATGAATATGCCTTGGATGCATTCCGTGTGAACAGCATCGACTACCTGCTGAAGCCGATTGGCGAACGTGAACTTGATGCTGCATTGGGCAAGTTTGAACGGCGGTGCTGCTTGCGCACAGCCACTCCCGAATGCCGCAAATTGGAAGCGGACTATTTGTCCGGTTGCAAGAAAAACAGGTTTTTGGTGCGTATGGGCGACACGTTCCGCCCCGTGGCAATTTCCGACGTGGCGTTCTTCTATAGCGAGGAGAAATACACCTACCTGCACCTGTTTTCCGGCCATCGCTACATCATTGACTACACGCTCGACCGACTGGAGCGGATGGTGGATGCAGAGCAGTTCTTCCGTGTGTCTAGGAATTGCATAGCCAACATTCGCAGCATACATAAAATCAGCAAGTATTTCGCAGGACGGTTGTTGTTGCAATTCCTGCCGAAATGTCCGCATGAAGTAATCGTCAGCCGTAGCCGTGCCGATGATTTCTTGAAGTGGGCAGACGATATGAAATGACAGTCAACTACAAGCATATGATGAAGAAACGAATCCTTTGGCTTTCCGCCCTGTTGGTCTTGCTCCTTTCTGTGTGTTTCAGTACGTTCTGCGCCATATCGGGAGTGGATGTCACGTGGTGGATGATAGTCCGCAATTTCCTGTACAATGCGCCCATGCTCTTGCTCATGGGATGTATGGATTATTTAATCCTTTACAGGTTGCATCCGAAAGGCAAAACCTCCGAGATGTCTATGCTGAATGTCCTGGCAGCCATGCTATGTACGCCACTCTTGTTGGGCGTATTCGGCTACCTGCTCTCTGCGTGGCTCGCATTTCCTTATACATTTATGCGGAATATCCTTCCTGCGATGCTCTGCAATGCCATCATTGTATTGCTCATCACCATATATCTCTATGGTAGGCGGCAAATTGAAAGCCAGCAACGCCTTGCCTTGCTGGAATGTGAAAAGACGCATTACCAGTTCGAGGCTTTGAAGAATCAAATAAACCCACACTTCCTTTTCAATAGCCTGAACGTGCTTGCCTCGCTCGCTTATCAAGATGCTGACAAGACCAATCTCTTTGTCAAGAAACTGGCAGAGGTGTACCGCTACCTGCTCACAACGCATGACCGCCAGACCGTGCCATTGGCAGAGGAACTGCGTTTCACCGAAGCCTACCTTTATCTGGAAGACATACGTTTTGGTGATGCCCTGCAAGTCTGTATCAGCAGAAACTGCGATATGAGGGAGCGTATGGAAGTCATTCCTGCCAGCCTGCAAATGTTGGTGGAGAACGCCATCAAGCACAATATCGCAACAACGAAGTCCCCACTCGCCATACGTATAGTAATCGGACAAGATGGAATCACCATATCCAACAACCTACAACTGCGGTCGTATGTGGGGGCAAGGAACGGCATAGGTCTTGCCAACCTATGCAACCAATATGCCATGTATGGCAAGGATCTCTCCGTATGGAGTACGGAAAAGGATTTCGTGGTGAAAATACCGTTTATCCGATAAAACAGAATATTACTTTCTAACGGTATTTTGACTTGTTTGCAAAAAATAGTTTTACCTATTGATAGCGAAGAACAGCCAAATTGGAAACACATGGAAACATATATGCAAAGATTGGAGCAACAGCAGATTGTGAACTATCTTAGCTATATAGAAAGAAAACAATAAAACAAAGTGGCATTCGGGGCTCACCGAGTGCCACTTTTTTCATGAATTATACGCCAAACTTTCGTGCTTTTGTGTAAATTCTGCTTTTCAAGTTATCCCATTGCTCCTTGAACCATTCGGTTATAGGTTGTCTATTGACAGCCAATATCAAGAGATTAGGTTTTGCTGATGTTGAGAAGACTTTGATTTCAGCATCCTCCACATTGAACTTCCTTCTGTGTTCGTCAGAATAGAGCGAACCACTAAACTTCAAGGCTTTTCCAGTTAGGAGATGCTCGGTTTGCTCTGTTGTGAAGCCTATCTTTCTACAAAGTCTTTCAATCTGCAAGAATGCTTCCAACCTCGGAAACCATTGCTTGGCTTTACAGATAACTCCATTGAGAAAGGAAACGTCCGTGGCGTGTTTGCTCTTTAATTCCATTACCTCAGACTGGAATTTCTGCTGCGCTTCACTAAGTTGTCTGCTATGGCTATCCTCCATTCGATGTATCGTCTCATGGAGTTCATCTATGTATTGCTCTCGGTCAGTGACAAGCTCGCACAACTTTTTGTTGTTCTGCTCCACTTCCCTTAGCTTTCCGCTGCCCAATAGAGAACCAATCTTTGACACAAGTGCAGTCTTGGCTTCTGTCTTTGCAGCTTGCAGCTTTTCCGTGTTGATTTCACTCTTGGTCTGTTTGAGCAGTCGCTCCGCTTCCTCCACATCAGATTGCAACAGTTTCATGCAGTTTTGAAGTCTCTCCGTCTCTCGCTTGATGTTGCGGTAATACTGTGCCGTAGTGGTATGCCTCGCATCCGATCCACGGACACCTCGTTTCAATCCATACTTGCCCATGGCTTCCGCATAGCTGTCGTGATAGCCGACCATCTTGTCACGGTTGAGCACATCATCTGCACACAGCCTTACGACATTGGCTTTCTTACGATATGTCCGCTTGCCCTCTCCCATAGGTTTGTCCTTGGCTTTTCTCCGTTCGCCTGTCACTATCGGAACGATGGAGGCGTGGAGGTGTGGCGTATGCTCGTCCATGTGGAGAACAACTGACACGACATTTTCCTTGCCGAATGTGTCCTGCAACCATTTCAAACTGTCGTTGCACCAATCGTCAAGCTGTCCTTTTTCTGCGATGTTCATCATGTCCTCATGTGTTCCCGAAAGAACTGTTCTTATCACCCTAACCTGGTCGTTGGTAATCTTTCGCTTGATGCCTGCAGTCTTGATGCGGTGGGAGATGGCTTCGTCACGACCGTACACACCACTCGGCATCTTGACCAGTTCACGGTTGAGATGCGTTCTCGTTGGGTCTGCGTTGTCGGGAATCACCTTGCGTTCTATGTGGTCTGATTCCCTTGCGTCAGAACTGCCCTTTGCCTTCTTGAAATCCAAACTGAAATGTCCCATAATAAACTTGTTTTTGAGTTGTACAATTCCGCTTGCCGCATTGCGCCCTGCGCATGGCTCACGGGGTTTCAAAAGGGGATGCCCCTTTGCTCAAATGGGTGTTTTTAGCGGTGGCGTGCCACTGCGTCAAGAAAACGCCCTATTGAGCTATGGCTTTTCCGTTCAGAATAGCCATTGGAGCAGGAACCGCCTACATACCTAAGGCTGCGCCTTTCTTCCGAGGTGGAGCAGTCCGCTTAACAGGCTGTACTTGGTGTACCGACTGTTTGGATTTCACTCCGCACAGATAGTCGTTCAAGTCGTTGTACTCGCTGTACAAGTGGGATGCATCCCTCACACGGTAGCTGAGGGCGTTCTCGATGGCAAGCGTTGCCTTCCGCCCTGCCTCGTCGTTGTCGAGCAGACAACTGATGCGCTCGTAGCCGTGGAGTGCGTCAACAGCCTTGTCCACATTGCTTGTGGAGTTGAGTATCACGTAGTCCTGCGCTTCCAATGACGGACAAGACGGAAACTTCTCCATGCGTAACGAGAGAAAGGAAAGATAGTCCATCATGCCCTCGAAAACATAGCAAGAGTATCTTGGCTCGCCTTGCTGTCGGATATGTGTGATGTCCTTGGGGGACATGCAACCCTTGAAGAATCGGTTACGAACCTCGTAACCGCCCGACTTGTTCTTGAAGCCGATGGCGAAGTAGTTCTTGCCATTATGCGAGAAGTGGAGTTCCACACATTCCTTTCGGGCTATGCACAGGTCAATATTCCGCTCGCTCAGATAGCGCAGGAGTGCAGGGTGGTTGAGCTCCCTAACCTCCAATCTCTCAAAACTCGGCTCGGAAGCTTGCTGAGGGAAAGAAAAGTCGGTCGGGCGTACATGGGGCGCTTGCTTCTCCATCTTGTCCAAGAGATATGGCAAGTTGTCTGATGCGTAAAGGTATGACGCAAGGGTGATGATGTTGCCGCCCTTGCCCATTCCGAAATCGAACCAACTGTTCATCATGGTGTTCACCTTGAAAGATGCCTCGCTCTCATTTCTCAGCGGTGACTTGTACCAAAGGTTTGCACCCTGCTGCTTGATTCTTTCCTGGTTGACGGAGTTACCAAGCTGACCCAGCTGTCCTGGGATAAGGATAAAGTAGAGATCCAGGCAGAGAACCTGCGCAAGATGTTCTTAGCCATGGCCAAGGATATCCGTGTGATCATTATTAAATTAGCGGACCGTCTTCATAACATGCGGACCGGGCAGTTCTGGAAGCCGGAGAAGCAGAAGGAGAAGGCCAGAGAGACCCTGGAGATCTACGCACCGATTGCGGACCGTCTTGGTATTTCCAAGATCAAGATCGAACTGGATGATCTCTCCCTTCGTTTCTTAAAACCGGATGTTTATTATGATCTGGTGGAAAAGGTTAACCTGCGGAAGGATTCCAGAGATGAATTTGTCCAGGAGATCGTGACAGAAGTCCAGCATCACATGAAAGAGGCAGGAATCGAAGCCACAGTCTATGGACGTGTGAAGCATTATTTCAGTATTTATAAGAAGATGATCAACCAGAATAAGACCTTAGAGCAGATTTATGATCTGTTTGCGGTCCGGATCATGGTTGACAGCGTAAAGGACTGTTATGCGGCCCTGGGTGTGATCCATGAGATGTATAAGCCGATCCCAGGCCGTTTTAAAGATTATATTGCCATGCCGAAGCAGAATATGTATCAGTCCCTGCATACGACCCTGATCGGCAACAACGGACAGCCATTTGAGATCCAGATCCGTACCTATGAGATGCACCGGACAGCGGAATACGGTATTGCAGCGCACTGGAAATATAAGGAAGCGAGCAACAACGGCGGCGCGGCAGTGCCGATGACCGTCACGGAGGAGGAGAAGTTAAGCTGGCTGCGCCAAGACCGGCAACAAGCCGGGCGTTACAAAGGGCAAGCAGTGGATCCGGCTGAACAAGAATGTAGAACTTCTGGATACGCCGGGAATCTTATGGCCGAAGTTTGAAGACCAGACGGTCGGATTAAAACTGGCGTTAATCGGTGCCATCAAGGATGAGATTTTAAACATCGGCGAGTTGTCCCTGGAGTTGATCAAAGTGCTGACCTCCTACTATCCGGGAGCGCTTCAGGCGCGCTACGGAACAGAGGAGCAGGCCATCGACGAGACGGCGGCGCCGGCAGAGATCCTGCGTGGGATCGCGGAAAACCGCCGCTGTGTGGCAAAGGGCGACGAGATTGACTACAGCAAGGCGGCGACGCTTCTGATTGATGAATTCCGCAGCGGCAAGCTTGGCAGACTCACGCTCGAAAGCCCGGAGGAGCAGAACGCATGAAACACGAAACACCGATCGATCTGTGGCTCTATGAAAAAGAGGCGTTCGCGGACGGCTTTCAGCTGGTCTGCGGCGTGGATGA
>OHBM01001761.1_pt1 | contig 15373 bp, 14 predicted proteins | sample 1577251 | NCBI WGS metagenome assembly OHBM01 (sample SAMEA3541557, study PRJEB24748) | human gut metagenome | biome: human gut; feature: human-associated habitat; material: faeces | place: China | collected 2012 | reverse complement strand
TATAAAGGAATTAATACATAAGTTTAAATTAGATAAGAATGTAAAATTATTTGGTTATGTTACGAATCCTTATAAAATTTTAAATTCTTCCAAAATATTGGTTATGACATCAAGGTATGAGGGAACTCCAATGGTTGCATTAGAAGCAATGGCATTAGGCAAGCCCATAATTAGTACTCCTACTGATGGGATGGTAGATATAATTGATAATGAAAAAAATGGCTTTTTGTCCAATTCTGATTCTGAGCTTGTAAACAAAATTATAGAAATTCTAAATGATGAAGAAAAGTATTTATCTATGAGTAATTATGTAAAACATAAAAGCGATGAGGTTAATAATATACAAATATATTGTGAAAAAATGAGGAAAATTTATGAAAAGTGATAAATTTACTATCAATAAAAGAATATTTATAATGTTGGCTTTTATTGTTTTTGAAACTGTTTTAGTTAAATTTTTTCAATTTAAAATTTTACCTGCAAAATATTTTTATGATTCAAATAGAATACTAAACTTAACTAATGGCGTGTCACTAGTTACTGACAAATCATATAGTTTTGCGGCTAAGTTTTTCAGTTTTATAAATATATTTAATTTTAAAACATTAAGTCAGTGGTCGTATTTTATTGCAGGTATTTCAATTACTTTGATTATAATAATATTATCTGTGAATAAAAAAATATCAGTTAAAAATTTATTGTTTGTTATTGCAAGTGTTGCACTATTAAATATATATGTTTTTAATATAGGCAAGGATTTTATTCAGTTTTTGTTTTTTCTTTTAATATTTATTATATTGAAGAACAATAGTTTTTCTAATGAAAGGAAATTGATTTTCTCGTGTTTAATTTTATTTATAGAAGCACATTTATTTAGAATTTATTATGCTATTATGGCTCTACTTATGATTACTATTTATTTTATATATAAAAAAATGATATATGGAAAAGAAATTAGCAAAAAAACTGTTTTAAAAATTATAATTTTTTCTTTGATTTTATTTTTTGTCGAAGTATTTATGGTACAATTAGTTTCTACTGATAACTATAATGCCATTTCAAATGCTAGATATATTGCAAATTTAAGTAGGGATACTAGTCCTGATGCAGTAACCATTATAAATGATATATTCGGAAGAAATACAAATTACGTAAGATTCATTTTAAATTATTTAATTAATTTTGTTAGAATGCTTTTTCCGATTGAATTATTGTTAAGAGGTACTAAATACATACCATTCATTTTTTATCAGTTGTTTATTACTTATACTATTTTTAAATCCAGTGCAAAATTGACTAATAATAATGTAATGTGGCTTATAACAGTTGTGGCATTTGTAATGATTTCTGTTATATTTGAACCTGACTTTGGTTCTTTTATTAGGCACGAGTCTACATTTTTTTTAATATTATTTGAGTTGAGTAAAATTAATGAGGTATATGAGGAGGAAATTTGATTAATGAAAAACTATATTATTTTTGATACTTCCGTTGGAAGTTTGAATGTTGGTGATCAAATTATTAATAATTCGTTTAATAAAAATATGAAAGATATTTATGGCAGTGGGTTTGTTGTTAGATATTCAACTCACACACCAACTTCACATTTTTATCAAAACAATAGATTTAATAGATTTTACAGGTATGTAAAATCATGCTCTGAAAAATTTGTGGTTGGAACTAATATATTATCGAACAATATGTTAGAGCCTTGGCCTAATTGGAATGTAAATATTTTTAATTGTGGACCATATAAGAATTCTGTTTTGGTAGGATGCGGTTATGCTGATGATACAAATAAAATTAATGCATATACAAGATTTTTATATTCAAGAATTCTTTCTAAAAAAATGATACATTCAGTAAGAGACGAAAGAACAAAAAGAATTCTTAATAGTCTTGGCTATAAGGCTATAAATACTGGTTGTGTTACTATGTGGGGACTAACTAAGGAGCATTGCAAAAAAATTCCAGTTAAGAAACAAAAGAATGTTATTTTTACATTAACAGATTATAAACGTGATATTGAAAATGATCAATTTTTAATTGATACACTAAATGAGAATTATGAAAATGTATATTATTGGATTCAAGGCAGTGGTGATTTTGAATATTTTAAGTCATTTAAGAATATAGAAAAAATTGTATTGGTAAATCCTAATCTTGAAGATTATAAATATGTGCTTACTAAAAAGAATGTTGATTATGTAGGTACTAGATTACATGCAGGAGTATATGCTATGCAAAATTTTGTAAGAAGCATTATTCTTATTGTAGATAATAGAGCTCGTGATATGAAGGAAACTTATAATTTACCCTCTATAGAAAGGGAAGAAGTAAAGGAAAAATTGAAAGAAATGATTTTGTCTGATTATGAAACAAAAATAAATATTGACGATGAAAAAATCAAAGAATGGAAAAGCCAGTTTAATGAAAAATAAAAATTATAAAATAGTTAATTTAAGAGCAATTGCAATAATTTTAGTTGTTTTGGGACATTCAATTATAATATATAAAAGTGGTTGGAATTATTATCATACTGAGGTCAATTGTTCAATTATTTAGATTTAATTATTTATTTGTTTCATATGCCTTTGTTTTTTTCGATATCGGGATACTTATTTATTGATAAATGTAAACAAAAAAATATATCTACGATTGTAAAAAATAAGTTTAAAAGACTTATTATACCATATGTTGTTGTCGGAATTTTGTGGGTTTATCCAATTAGAATTATTTCACAATATAGTGGTTTTGCTAAACATGGTTGGATATATAATATATTGGTTAATATTATATTAGGGGCGGATAATGGACACTTATGGTTTTTGCCAGCATTATTTAGTATGTTTGTCATTTCCTATTTTTTGGAGAAATATGTAAAAAATAACACTTTGAAATATTTATTAATTTTCATTATGTTCTTACTTGGACATATTCTAAGTTTTTCATGGATTTCTGAAACATTTAAATATATAGTATGGTTTTACTTAGGGTATTTTATAAAAAAGTATTCTGTTGAATCTAAAATGAAATATAAAAAGGCCACAATAATTCTTACTGTAATTTTGGTAACAATATATATTTTTACATATAATTGGAATGTATATTTTTCCTTAAGTCTTAAATATATGATATGTTTAGTTTTAATACCATTGTTATATAACATTATAACTAGTAAACCACTTAAAATTTTAGAAAGTATTTCAAATTATAGTTTTGGAATATACTTATTTCATTCTCCTATGATTTATATTACTTTTAATTATTTACCTAATATTAATCCATTTTTTATGTTATTAATTAATTTTTTATGTTGTGGATTATTTGCATATTTTATAACTTATTTTATAAGTAAAAGTAAATATAAGTTTATGATAGGAGGATAATATGAATAAAAAAAAGGAATTAGTAAAAAATACGTTTATTATATTTTTAGGCAAATTTTCAACTCAATTTTTAACTTTTTTTCTATTGCCATTGTATACTAAATTTTTAGATAGTTCAGATTATGGTACAATTGATTTAATAATGACGTATGTTACACTATTTGTCCCCATAATTACAATACAATATGAAATGGGGACATTTAGGTATTTAATTGATAATAGAAAAAATAAAACTAAACAATATGAAATTATATATAATTCTTTAACTTTTTTTCTAAGATTGATAGTCTTTTGTCTTATGATTTCAATAGTGATATCCTTATTTATTGATATAAAAAATTTTTATTTAATTATATTTTGTATTATTTCAATGATGTTATCAAATTTATTTATGCAAATTGCAAGAGGGTTAGGAAAGAATATTGATTATTCAATTAGTTGTTTTTTTATTGGTTTAATGAATATAATTTTTAATATTATTTTAATTATACCATTAAAAATGGGCGGAACTAGTATTTTGATTTCGTCAGGTATTTCTAACTTAGTTGGTACTTTATTTTTATTTGTTCGCCTTATGTTGTTTAAATGTATAAAAAGAGAATACAAAAACAAAGAGGTTAGTAGAAAAATATTGAAATATTCATGGCCTTTAGTTCCTAATACTATATCTTGGTGGTTAATAAATGCTTCTGATCGCACTATTGTAACTTGGCTTATTAGTTCTGCTGCTAATGGAATATACTCAATTTCAACAAAGTTTTCAGCGATAATTAGTAGTATTTTAAATATATTTAATTTATCATGGACCGAGTCTGCATCTTTACATATTGATGATGATGATAGGGATGAGTTTTTTTCAGGAGTTAATGATCAAATTTTGAGACTTATGTCAAGTATGTGTATTTTATTGATTTCATTTATGCCAATTTTATTTATTATATTTATTAATAAAAAATATATTGCTGCTTATCAGTATATTCCGATTAATATTGTTGCCTCTTTTTTTAACTGCATTGTTAGCGTATATAGTTCAATATATGTTGCTAAAAAAATGACAAAACAAGTAGCAATGACTTCTTTTTTAGCAGCTGTAATTAATATAGGTGTTGACTTCTGCTTGATAAAGTTTATTGGATTATATGCAGCATCTATTTCTACAGCGGTTGCTTATATTGTTATGGCAATATATAGAAGTATTGATTTGAGAAAGTTTGTCAAAATAAAATATGATAAAAAATTGATTTTAATAATAGTTATATTTTTTATTACAAGTATATTATTTTATTATCAAGATAATGTTTTCTTTAAGATTATAAATATGTTTATTGCTATTGTATATTTAATAGTAATAAATAGACATTTGTTATTTGCAGTAAAAAAGAAAATAATTAGAAAACCTTAAATTAGTAAATAATTACTTTGTTTAAACTTTATATTTTTTATTTAATGTCTTAGTTTTTGTATTAATGTAGAGATTAACTATTAAAAATTAGTAGAAAAAAATTTTGAATAGTATGATAAAAATCTTAAAGAAATTAATGCTCAAAAGCCAGTTTTTGATCATTTTAGATAAAAACATATTAAAATCAATGTTGTTTTTTTAAGAGTATAAATAATTCTAATAAGTTTTTTAGAAACATTGGATAAAGCAACTATATGACATTGTTTAACGAGTTTGACATTATATTTTAATGTTCCAGATTGAACAATACTAGATTTTAAAACAGGAAAATAAGTAGTTTATTTGAACTAGAAATCTCTCAATGTTCAGAAACTGATATGTTTGATACGGAATTTTTAATTATGTAATCTCATAACTTAATAAAATATCAATAGTTAAATTATTGTATTAACTAATTAATTAAAATTGAATTAAAAATCTGTAGTCTGAGTCTCTTTGAACTAGTCTATAAAGTTTCTTTAAATAAATAGAAACAAATTTATAGTGTGAAATATATTATACTTCTGGAAATATAATATATCAAAAAATATAAATAGAAAGGGATCAATCAAATGGATTAATATTTCTATAAGATTGAATATACGAGAATATATGAATAAGAAAAGGGTTTTGATTGTTTTACTTAGTATTTTATTAATACTTATTATTGGTGTTAGTATTCATTTTTATAGAATTAAACATGCTAGAGTTGATATTACTTATAATGACTTAGTAGTTGAGGTTTATGAAAAAAGACATGTTTCTTCATTTATTAAAAGTATTAATGGTAAAATTATTGATGACTATATTATTGATAGTGATAGTCTTGGTAAAAAGAATATTAGTTTTCAATATATTAATACTGATAATATCAAAGTCACTAGTTTCTTTGATGTAAAAGTCGTTGATAAGACTGCTCCTTTGATATGGATTAGTGATACTTATAGTTTAGGTGTTGGTTCTAAGAGAAGTTTAACTGATCTTATTCTATGTGGTGACAATTATGATAAAAAACCAAAGTGTTATATAGAAGGGGATTATGACTTAAATAAAATAGGAAAATATGATTTAGTCATTCATGCCTCTGATAGTAGTAAAAATAAGACTAGTAAGTCTTTTACTTTAAATGTATATGATCCTAAAAACGTAAAAAGTAAAGAGAGAGAAACAGTTTATTTTTCTGATGTTTTGGGGAAATATAAAAATAATAAAGTTGGACTTGATTTATCTAAGTGGCAAGGTAATGTCGATTTTTCAAAATTAAGTCAGGCTGGAGTTTCCTTTGTAATTCTTAGAGTAGGGAGTACTAGGGGAAATGGTGGAGAATATGTTTTAGATGAAATGTTTAAGAAAAATATAAGCGAGGCTTTAAAATATAAAATTCCTGTGGGAGTATATTTTTATTCATTTGCATCTAATATAAAAGAGGCAAGAAATGATGCTAGATGGGTAATAAAACAAATAAAAGATTACAAAGTAAAATTAGGCGTTTCTTTTGATTGGGAGGACTGGTCTTACTTTAATTCTTATAATATTAGTTTTCATGATTTAAATGAAATTTCAAATGCATTTATGGATGAAATTAGTAAAGCTAAGTATAAAACAATGTTATATAGTAGTAAAAATTACTTAGAGTTAATTTGGAACAATAAAAAATATGATACTTGGCTTGCCCATTATACAGATAAAACAAATTATTTGGGAAAATATAAATACTGGCAAATATGTGATACAGGAAGAGTAGATGGTATCAACGGAAATGTTGATATTGATATAATGTATGAATAATACTTTGAATGGAGGGTTAAATGAGTAAGAAAATAATTTTTATAATATTGGGATGTTGGATGTGCATGATGTTTTTATTTTCTAATCAGAATGCTACTAAATCCAACCATACTAGTGATAAAGTAACTATTTCACTAATTCATTTAGTTGATAAATTTAGGGGAAAGACTACTGGGAAGGCTCAAGAGAAAAAAATAATTAAAAATGTTCGCTTGCTAGTTAGAAAAACTGCTCATATGAGTGAATATTTTGTATTAGCTGTTTTAACCTTTTGCTTAGTCAGTAATTATGTTTCTAGTAATAAAAAAGTATTTTTGATTACTTTTATATGTTGTGTTTTATTTTCAATAGGAGATGAGATTCATCAACTTTTTATTCCAGGAAGAACGGGTAGAATATTTGATGTAGGAGTAGATAGTTGTGGTATATTACTTGGATGTATTGTACTGACATTTATTAAGCATAAAACATATAAAAAGAAGCTGCAAAATATCTGAAAAATTAAAATTATATACTTCAATTTTGTAATAATTGGTCTATTTTTAGGATCAATTTTTATTTTTTTATATTTGTCATTTCTATTTAATATCTGTATATTGATGACGAGGTGGAGAAATGTATATTATTTTAGTAATTATAATTAGTTTAATATTTATTATTTGGACTATGTTAAGAATAGTTAGTATTAGTGAAAATAGACATTATAAGGCTTGACTATCCTTATTATTTATACTATACTTAAATAGTAATCATTACTAATAAGGAGATGATGTCTTTGCGAAACACAAAACAAAGAGATCTCATATTATCAATTGTTAATAATAGTTATTCTCATCCAGGTGCTTTAGATATTTATAATGAAGCAGTAAAATTAATTCCTAATATTAGTTTAGGGACAGTTTATAGGAATTTAAATAGGCTTGTAGATGAGGGGTTAATTAAAAGAATTAAAACTCCTGATAATATTGATAGGTTTGATCATACTAATAAGCATGCACATTTTATATGTATGAAGTGTGGTTCAATTATTGATTTGGGAGAGGAATATCTTTTTAATCTAGAAAAAATTGATGATAATGAAGTATTGGATTGCGAAGTTAGTTTTAAAGGTATTTGCAAGAATTGCAAGAAGAAAGGATGTTAATTATGGAATTAAAAGGATCTAAAACAGAACAAAATTTAATGGCAGCATTTGCTGGTGAAAGTCAAGCAAGAAATAAATATACTTATTTTGCTTCTAAGGCTAAAAAAGATGGTTATGAGCAAATAGCAGCTATATTTGAAGAAACAGCTAATAATGAAAAAGAACACGCTAAGATGTGGTTTAAAGAACTTAATGGTGGAAGTATTCCTTCTACTGAGGAAAATCTTTTAGCAGCAGCTGAAGGTGAAAATTATGAGTGGACAGACATGTATGATAACTTTGCTAAGACTGCAAAAGAGGAAGGCTTTGATAGAATAGCTTACTTATTTACAGAGGTTGCTAAAATTGAAAAGGAACATGAAGAACGTTATCGAAAATTACTTGCTAATGTTAAAGATGGTTTAGTATTTAGTAAAGATGGAGATAGAATTTGGCAATGTCGTAATTGTGGACATATTGTTATTGGAAAAGAAGCTCCAAAGGTTTGTCCAGTATGTAATCATCCACAATCTTATTTTGAAATCAAAAAAGAAAATTATTAATATTAAGGGAGGTTTACTCCTTTTTTTGTTGTATGTTATAATAACAAGTGGAGTGATAGTATGGAAGATAATACTTATTTATTTTTACAAGAACCTAAAAAATATGAAATTAATATCGATTATATAGCTAAGATAGAAGAATTTTATCAACAACATGGTTTTATTCCAGAAAATTGTGTTAATACTTTTTTGGATTGGTTGGTAATGGAGGCCCGTAAGAAGTGTTTAAATTCAGAGGAGGATTTTCTTAATTTCTCTTATAAGGGCTGCTGTGGTAGGGTTCAGGGAGCTCTAAAGGATTTATTAGATAGGATGAGGTTTCCTAATAAAGCATTTAATATTGGGAATGTTGTAGCATATAAACCAATTCATGCTTTAAATATGTTAACGATTCCGATATTAAAGAATGATAAAGTTGTACTAGATAATTATATACTTGATCCAACATTTAGACAATTTACGTTAAAGGAAGAAAATAGATTTGAAAGATATTTTGAAGAAGAGAGAGGGGCTATAAAGGTTGCTACTCCTCATCCAGGATATTTCTTAAATTTAACTCCACAAGGAAGAGAATTTGCTAATGAACTTATTAAAGATGGTTATTTTTTGATGAATGATGAAAATACAAAGTTATATTGTGATGCTTTTCAACTTTATGTAACGCCTAAAGAAGATTATACAGATAAAAGTTTAGTAGGAAAGGTTAGTTCTACTGGTTATAGTGGGGCAGATTATATAAAACTTATAAATACTAATTTAACCAATTTTACCATGTCAGATATTTATATAGAAGATCCTGTAGTGAGTGCTAATAAGATAAGTAGAAAGATTAAAAAGTTATTTAAAAAGAAAGATGATTCCATTGAAATAGAAAAAATGCTTAATGATAGTACCTCTAATGTTCCAGATTCAAAGTTTTATAAATAACTATTGCCAAATACTAATATTTTTGTTAGAATGATATTGTCTTTTAAAGAGATATCATTTGGTCTGTTGGTGAAGTGGTTTAACACGCGCGCCTCTCAAGCTCGTATTCACGGGTTCGAACCCCGTACAGACTACCATTAAGAATTTTACTTGAAATTTTATTATTTCGAGTTGATAATAACTAATCCTTATCGTGGATTAGTTTTTTTGTGCTATTAATACAGGAAATTTTAAAGGCGTCGAATTAGATGCGTTTGAAAAAAGGTTTACTTCAATTAAAAGTTATGTTATAATACGTAACTAGTGATGGAGGTTTAAAATGAAAATATTAAGAAAGAATGATAATTGGAACAAAATAAATACTAGAGAAGAATTACTTGAATTATTAAAAAAATATAACAGAATACTTAGTGGTTCAATGATCCATTATTTAAATGATTTAGTAGATTTAGAATTTTCGGTTATTAAAGATAATATTAATGTTAACGAAGATGATAAAAAAATTTTATCAGAATTAGAGATATATAAAAGAATAGCAATGTATAATATTTATAATATGGCATTAAACATATTTGAAGAAGCAAATCCAGAAATTATGATATCCGGCAATAATGATGGAATTGAGGGATTGAATGTATACGCTTCATTTGGTGAAAGAAGCTTTCAAGTATTTGATTTTTATTATCAGGAAGGACCTATTGGGTTTGAATTAGAAATACCAAGTGGTTATAAAACAATGAGAATAGGAGATATTTCTTTATTTCATACAATGGCTAGTGAGGAACTAAGAGAAGCTGAGTTGATGCGAGTAATGGATGAATTGGATAGATTATATGATCAAAAAAATCCATATGGTTATAGTTCTTATGGCGATAGTAGACATTTTGGTGGTTGTCGACATGTTGGTGGACCTGCTGCACAATGGAGTTTTGAACACAATAAAAAAATAAAGGCAAACGAAAAGAGATTTGAATTATTAGATTCCAAAAAAGAATTAACAGATGATGATAAGAGAGAAATAGAAATTACAAATAGATTTTATGAATTATTATTAAAAGATTATGGCTTGACAGATAAAGACTTTGAAGAGGAAGATGATTTAGTCTTTCCTGAGAGACAAACAAAATTACAAAAAACTCTTGTTAAAAAAACGCCAAATATAAAAATTTATAATAATATTAAATATATTTAAATAATGTAAATGAGAGCTAGTGATGTGTTACTATGTTCTTTTTTATTTAAACTTCATAAGCAATTAAAGCATTGGCAAAGTATCATTACTTTTAATTGATATACGTTTTTATGTAAAATTTAGTTGCACAAATTTTTAAATACGCTATACTTTTAGTAGGGGTGTTAAGTGATATAGTGGTATTTGAGGAGAAAATTATGAAAAAAATACTTGGGATGGTTGATGATAATTCTGTTACTCACTTTTTATCTGTTGAGTTGAATGGGATTGATGAGGTTTGTTCTGCTATTGATGATAGTTTCAGCTATAAGATTGATAGAACTATATCTTGTGAGGTACTTAATCGGAAGTTATATAGTTTAGGTAAATATCAAGATGATATTTTACATGGTAGAGCGCAAGTCCTAAAGGCTTTAATTGTAAAAATTGATAAAAAACAGCAGAAAGATAATTTTATTGATGAAGTTGATCCTGATATTAGGATGGGATTAGTAAATGTGTCTTTACTTTATCCATCACAGATAAGTAAAATTATTAAAAACACTTTTTATGATGATGGGACTTATGGTGAATATAAGTTAATAGATTTAACTGATTTAGCAAAGCTTGCTAATAAAATATCAAAAACGAAAAATAATTTTTCTTATGATGGAACCATTGATGCAAAAGTAGGAGAGTTTTCGAGTGCTGGTTATTATAATTATTTAAAAGATACGACTGCTAATAAACCAATATGGCTTAATCAAAAAGAAAGACAACTTACTAGTGAGATGGTAACGGATATTTTTCAGTGTGTTAGTGAATGCCTTGATATTAAATACTTAGGAAGTAGTTTCCTTGATGATTCTTCAAGTCTTGAAACAGAAAAGATGAATAGATTTGCGTTACGTAATAGTGATGCTTTAAAATCTTTAGAACTTTCGCCACTTCTTTCTAGAATTCTCAATACTTTAAGTGAAGTAGAACAATATAGAGATATTTCTTATTTTAATATTAGCTTACCTAATTATTTATTAGATGGTAAACTATATGGTGAGAATGAGAAAAGTCTTGTAAAATCAAAGAAAATGTGATATAATATGGACAATTAAGAGGAGTGATATGTATGAATAATTTTCATGGAGGACCAGGCGGTCCATTTCCAGGTCCAGGATTTGGTCCGGGATTTGGGCCAGCACCAGGTCCTGGATTTGGTCCAGCACCGGGGCCAGGATTTGGGCCAGCAAGACCTGTTATTTTCTTCCCTGGTGTAACTAGTTCTACTAACCGTGATTTAGGAAGATTAGCAGATGATATTTTAACTACAGATAAGTTGCCATGGTATAAATTCAAATCCAGGTTATCTGCAAGGTATGAGAGGTTTCATGTAAAGATGGATATTGAAGCTTCACTTAGAAGAACAAGAAGAGCTCAGATAAGAAAAATGATTTTGGAGGATATGTCTAATAATGTTGGTGGGCGCTCTACTATTTCCACAAAAGATATATTTAATACTTTGAATAAAAACAAAGGTAATGTCAAAGTAAAGAGAATCTTTTTTCCGCTAATTAGAAAGGTGTGTTCTAGTATTTATGATGCTTTTGAACAATCATATGTTAGCTTTTATAAGAAAAAGGCTAGTCTTAAATTTAAGAATGATAAGAAGAGAGATAACGAGTTAAAAAAGATTGATAATTTTATAAACTTTATAGGTAATGATTGGCTAAATGGTACATTGCTTCATAATTATAATATTTATTCTATAAAAATAGGAACTATAAGCAAGAAAAAAAATTATGATGGTTTATTACCTGATATGGCTGATTTGGCTGCTATAGCAAATCTAAATAATCCTAATAAGGCAACCCCAGCTCAAAATGCTCAAAATACTAATTTTCAAAGAACAAATACTCAAAATACACACAATAACACAAAAACTCAAAGTAATACAAATGCTCAAAACAATATAAATTCTCAAAACAATACAAATACTCAAAGCAATGCTATGACTCAAAATAAAGCACCACAAACTAATAATTCTCAGGCTGTTCCAGTTAAGAATGATGATATTAATGATTATCCACCAGTTTATGTAGATCCATGGATTGAAGGAATGTTTAGTAATGATTGGGAAAAAGCTGATGAATCAGTAAGCATGGATGTAGAAATTTTAGATGATAAAACTCATCACCATAAATAATAAAGTTGGTTAATTCTAACTTTATTTTTTGTATAATGATATTAGGAGGAATAAAATGATTGGCGTGTTTGATTCAGGAATTGGTGGGGTAACGGTATTAAAAGAACTTTTAAAAATTTTACCACATGAAAAGTTTATTTATTATTCTGACTCTTTAAATAATCCGTACGGTGATAAGAGCTTTGATGAATTAAAGAAAATTGTTTTTAAAGTGGTTGATACATTAATAGATAATAACTGCAAAATAATAGTTATAGCGTGTAATACTGCTAGTACTTTGAGTACTTGTTTAAGGGAAAAATATAGTATACCGATAGTCGCTATTGAACCGGCTTATAAAATGATTTATGATAACGATTTTTCAGAGAAAACCTTGGTAATGGCGACGAAGGCTACTATTAATAGTGATAAATTTCAACATCTTTATCATAAGTATGATAACCATAATACAACTCTTTTATCTTGCTCTGGATTAGCTGATTTAGTTGAGACAGGGGATCAGGAGAAGATAGATAATTATTTAAAAAATACTTTGATGCCTTATAGGGGAGTAAAATGTGTCGTTTTGGGATGTACACATTATCCATTGATTAAAGAAAACATTCGGAAAGTATTAGGTGATGTTAAATTTTATGATGGAAGTGTTGGAGTTAGTAAACAGACACGCAAGATTTTACTTGAAAAAGATTTAATTAATGAAGATGGTGATACTTATGTTCAGTTTATTGATTCTTCAAATGATTTAAAAAAGAAAAAAAGATTTTTTTCTTTATTAGACGACTTGAAATTTTAAATAAGTTTTACTATAATATATGTGATGACGCGATGATGGAGGTTGGAAACTCCTAGCGCTACAAAGAAAGAGATTCTTCTGGAATAAGTAAGGTGGAACCGCGGGGTAACTCGTCCTTACATTTATTCTGGGAGTTTTATTTTTTTAGGAGGAAAATAATATGAAAATGGAAGAATTAGTTAATTACTGTAAACAATATGGTTTTATATTTCAGGGTAGTGAAATATATGGTGGACTTGCAAATACATGGGATTATGGTCCATTAGGAAGTAGACTAAAAAATAATATTAAAGATACTTGGAGAAAAAGATTCATTCAAGAAAGACGTAATGCTTATGAAGTTGATGCAGATATTTTAATGCATCCAAAGGTTTGGGAAGCAAGTGGACACGTATCATCTTTTTCTGATCCATTAATTGATTGTAAGAATTGTAAAACAAGACATAGGGCAGATAATTTAATAGATGATTTTTCAGAGGATGCAGATGCTGATGCAATGAGTCAAGATGAAATGATGGAATATATTAAAACTCATCACGTTCCATGCCCAAAATGTGGGAAATCAGATTTTACTGATATTAGACAATTTAATTTAATGTTTGAAACCCATAGAGGAGTAGTAGAAGATGGTAAAAATAAGGTTTATTTACGTCCAGAAAACGCTCAGGGGGAATATGTTAACTTTTTAAATGTTCAAAGAACTACTAGATCAAAACTTCCTTTTAGTATAGGTCAAATAGGTAAGGCTTTTAGAAATGAAATAACACCTGGTAACTTTACTTTTAGAACAATAGAATTTGAACAAATGGAATATCAAACTTTCTGTAAGGAAGGAAATGATTCTGAATTATATAATTATTTTAAAGAATATGCTAAAAAGTATTTTATGGATTTAGGAATTCCAGAGAGCGATTTAAGATTCCATGATCATGAAAAATTAGCTCATTATGCTAAGGAAGCATGTGATATAGAATATAAATTTCCTTTTGGTTGGGGAGAAATCAATGGAACACATAACAGAACTAATTATGACTTATCTCAACATCAGAAGGTATCAGGAGTTAGTCAAGAATATTTAGATCCTGAAACAAACGAGAAATTTATACCTTATATTGTAGAATCTACTATAGGTTGTGATAGAGCAGTACTTGCAGTTTTATTTAATGCTTATCATAAGGAAACACTAGAAAACGGTGAAGAACGTGATGTAATGAAGTTTTTACCTTCAATAGCACCATATAAAGTAGCAGTTTTACCTCTCGCTAAAAAATATCATAGCGAAAAAGCCTCTGAGGTATATGATATGTTATCCAAAAACTTTATGTGTAGTTATGATGAAGCTGGTTCTATAGGTAAACGTTATAGAAGACAAGATGCTATTGGAACACCTTTTTCAATTACTATTGATGATAATACTATTAATAATAATACTGTTACTATTAGAGATAGAGATACAATGGAACAAATTACATTGGAATTAGATAAAGTAATACCTTATATTGAAGAAAAAATTAAGTTTTAATACTATTTTATACTCAAGACCTAGTACTTTAGGTCTTTTTTCTTGCATATTTTTAAATTTTATGATATAATAGCAACTACTTTAAGGGGTGTAGATATGAAGAACTTAGAAGAAGATAGTTATGGATTTATCACAGATATTGATGATGTTGTTGGAAGTGAGGAATATCAGCAATTACCTACGGAAGAGAAGAAAAAGATTTTACTTTCCATTCTAAATACTAATAATAAGAAACTAAAAAATAATGATGAACATAGAGGAGAGTTAATAAATGTTATCTGTGATAATGGAATAGTCGAAAAGAAGAGTAAACACATTTTAGAAGAAAATGAAGAAAGCTATAATGTTTTGTCTCTTGATTTTTTGATGCAATGTGATAATTATCAAGACATGATTAGATGTGGACTTTTACCACGTAAGGATAAAGCTACTTATAATAAAGAAATGAAAAATATT
>OHBM01001755.1_pt1 | contig 15397 bp, 14 predicted proteins | sample 1577251 | NCBI WGS metagenome assembly OHBM01 (sample SAMEA3541557, study PRJEB24748) | human gut metagenome | biome: human gut; feature: human-associated habitat; material: faeces | place: China | collected 2012 | reverse complement strand
GGAAGTGCATCAGAATTGAGAGAGACGCTTGAATATGATTTTTCACAGGAAAGGGTACGATATCATGGACCGGCCCCTGCCCCGTCGCCTCGATCGGCAGTCCGCTCGTGAACTGGTGAAGCACGGCATCATAAATATCTCCGACCGGCAGCTTCACCGTCCCGATGCTGAGCGCCCAGAAAAGCGAGAGCACCAGAAGCACGGCCAAGAGCAGCAAGAACGCGGCAAAGCCGATTTCTTTCAAACCATTTTTCATATCTTATTCCTCCGGGTAGAGCCCTTTTCCAATAATCTGTATCCCATCATACGTCCGCACACCTGCGCTGTAGATGGCGTAAAGAGGAAGCGGATAAATGCGCTTCTCCTTCACACAGGTGAGCCCCTGCAGCGCCTGATCCTGATACAGCCGTTCTACGATCTCATCCATCTGATCATACGCATTTTCGCAGACCACCATGAAAAGCGCCTCGGGATCCATCTCGATCAGCTGCTCCTTGCTGATCGTACGCATACCGACACCAAGAAGCTCCCCGCCCATAGACGTAAGGATATTTCCTGCAAGCGAGCGTTCTCCGTAGACCGTGATATCCTTCCCCAAGTACTCGATGATAAGCCCCCGCGGATGATGCCCCATTTTTTGCGCCTTTCCTTCCGCACGCTCGATCTCATCCTGCATCTTAGAGACCAGCTCTTGAGCCTTCTCCTCCCGGTCAAAAATCTTCCCGAGATTCAAGATATCCTGATACTCATAGTCGATCGTATGTACTTGAATCTTCGACGAAGACCCGGGAGCTATGTATGTCCCGACACCGCGGCCTTCCCAGAAATCCGTCCCGCGGAGCGTCTTCTTATCGAAAGACGATGCCCAGCCCACGATGAGATCCGGATCCTGCAGCATCACCGTCTCCATGTCCAGATTTTCCATACTCGTATACGGGATCTTCGCATACGTATCGCGATACTCCGGACGGAGATAGCTCCCATCCGGCAGCCCCATCGCTGCCACGATCCGATCCCCCACGCCAAGAGCCAGAAGATTTTCGATAGAGTTTTGCCAGATGCACACCACCCGTTTCGGCGGCTTTTGGAACGTCTCCTCCCGCATCTCTCCGTGACTGTTTAACGTTTCAACGGTGACAGGGTAATGAGCTGAATCCTCCACCATCGCTTCCGTCCGCGGCGCCCCCTCCTTCACCATCGGACTGCAGCCCGAGAGAAGGCAACAGGAAAGAAGCGCCGCCGCTATCCATATCTTTTTCATTCTTCCATTTCCTTGATTCGTTCCTTCACAGCGCGGTCGATCAGGACACATACGCCATAAAACCTTTCATGTATATCACCATTCGAAAACCGAAGCACCTTGCATCCATCCTTTTCCAACTTCTCGCTGCGCCATGCATCATAGCTCTTCCCATAGTCAGAATAATGCTGTGCCCCATCCAGCTCAACGATCAGCCGCGCCCTATGGCAGTAGAAATCACAGATAAAAGCCCCCATCACCCGTTGCCGCCGGAACTTCACCGGATACATGCGTAGGAAATGATACCAAAGATGAAACTCTTCCTTCGTCATCTGCCGACGCATGGAAGACGCTCGTCCCTTCATCGTCCGGTTCAAAGGTGGTTTCTGCATCATGTGCTCCTTTCAGATCATAGAACCTTCGCCATTGCATGACATTGTTCGGCCCTTCGGGCCATCGCCCCCTTTGGGGGAGATGCCGAAGGCAGAGGGGGTGTATTTCCTCGGCCGTTAGGCCGGTTTTACGGTTTTCTAAATGATTACGGTATACCGCTGGCATTTAGAAAACCATACAACCTCGCTTCGCTCGTGGAAATGCACCCCCTTTGGTGCCTTCGGCACCACCTTTCCCCCGGAGGGGGCACTGGTCCGATGGACCTATCATTGTCTGATAAAGCTATATTCAAAAATACTTCCCAGGAAAATAGGTCGGGTTCTTATACTCCCCGATCCATGCATCATACGTTTCCCCATCGATACCGAGATTTCTCTGGCACCAGGCTTTCCAATTTTCACCATACTTCTTATCTTTCAAGATGGCGTCCATCGTCCAGTCAGAATGCTTGGCAAGGATCCACGTCACTTTCACATAATGCATGGGGTAGCCCTGTCTCATGTAGCGCATCCCGACCTTCTTCGGGATGCCCCACCAACGTTCGAGATTCACGGCTTTGAGCTCAAGGTCTTTCTGGTAGGCCTTTTCTCCCACCGCACCGATCAGTACTTCCACGCGCTGCCACGGTTCATCTTTCTTCAGTGCGAGGATATCTTTCACCGGTTTTCCGGAAACATAAGAGAGCTTCGCCGCGCGTTCCAGATCGCGGAAGCTCGTCCCGCTATCGATCAGGCTCTTCGTCTCTTCCGGAGTGACGAAATATTTCTGGGAGAGGACAGTCTGCATTTCTTCCAGTGTCAGCTGAGGACGGCGCGGCGGCCGTTTCTGCTGCTCCACCTGCGTCCCTTCTGCAGCTGCATAGACGGGCTCGACAATGGCAAGCGGCATGGTCAGAAGGAGAGCAGAGAGCGCGAGAATTTGAATTTTTTTCATTTGGTTGTCTCCTGTAGATATGGTGAAAGTGCGCCTGCGAAAGCAGGCGCACTTTTCGCGCATACAGAGTGATGTGGTTTGGTATTAGAAGGTGTACTTTGCGCCGACCAGTACGCTGCGTCCCGGCATTGCCGAGGAGCCGATGCCGTTCCAAGAGTTGTAGGATGTTTCGTATCCTTCATTGGTCAAGTTATTGATCAGGAGGTATACATTCATGTTTTTCGTCAGCTGATAGTTTACATTCCAATCCAGTACAAGGAATCGTTTATTGGAAAAAGCATGTTCACTGCAGCCAGTGTACCAGTTTGTCAGCAAGCCAGTGTACAGTTTGCCATTTTCATAAGAGAGGTTCAAAGAATAATGGTTCTGTGGACGAAGGCTATTGATGGCGGTATTGATATCGCTTGCACTTGCATATCCCCAGCTGTCATCGAGAATCCAGCCCGGTTTCGCTTTCCATTTATCCTTCATATGGGAATAAGAAGCAGACAATGTCAAATGATCATTAAACTGATGATCTACCGTGAAATTGAGAGACTGCTTATCTTCCTTGGCATTTACCGCTGTACTTACCGGCTTCTGCTGCGCTTCATCCCAAATCGGAAGGGTAGCAATGGCATTCGTCATCTTGGTGATATCGTAATGAACAGCCAACGTCGTCTTATCAGAGAGCTCTTTACGTACACCAAATGTCCACGCATTGCCTTCTTCATCTTTCAATGGTGTTTTAAATACGCCGTCAACCGCGGAATAATCCCCTTCACGAAGCGGACGGAATACCTTCGTCCATCCCGCATACATGCTGGTGGAGTCATTAAACATATATTCCGTATTGATGGTGTAGTTCAGATCATGGGTATCACCTTTACCCTGCGTCGTACCTGTAGAGTGTTCAAAAGAACTATATTTGGCATAACGAATAGCCGGTGTAAAATCCCATTTATCTGTCAGATGGATTTTATCCTGTACATATGCCTGCAATGTTTTTCTCTGAACATAAGAACTTTTTTCAACACCGTTATTAATGCTTCTGGAGTAATTTTTTGCTTTATCATAGGTTACACTAGCAATCACGTCGTGAATACCAAGTGATTTAGCCAGCTGCAGCTGGATCCCCTTATTCTGTTCATCATGCCAGCTCGTTGGCTCAGGAGCTTTACCACCTGTCAATTCCAGCCAGCGGTCAAAGGCTTTCTGATCACCACTTCCCGGGAATGGAGCCAAATTATCAGCAATCCACTTGTTCAGCTGCTCACTAGTTGCCCCTGTCGGGAACATGTTATCATATTTATTGCTTACATCATCGAGAATAGTCCACTTATATTTATCACGCTGCATGTAACGATGTCTCTGTGAATACAAACGAATGAAGCTGTCCATGCCATTATCTTTATTGAAGGTATAGGTTACATCGACATCATTGTTATTAAATTTACTGAAGGAATTATACAAAGCTCCGTCTAACGCATATAAATTATGATAACCTGGATTCTTTGCATCACCGCTTAATTTCGTGAAGCCTTTGGTCTTTTGACCCTTTTCGTCCAGAATATAATAAAAATCCTTCCCATCCTTTCTCTTGCCACCGTACTCATATTTGGTGCCATCTGAAGGCTTCTCGGTTGTGTATTTATATGCTATCAACTTATTATCTTTATCCAGCGTGCCTACAGTCGCATCAAAAATGATCCGATTCCAGTCATTCTGATTCCAGTATCTCATACTTGGTGTAGCGATCGGGTAACCGTCTTTCCCATCCTTGTGGTTATAAGCGATTTTTAAGGAATGATTAGCATCGAAATCTTTATCAATGCGGATGTTAACACCATCCTCTTTCCAGCGAGAGCCACCCAAGGTCCCTGTTTCTCCAGTTACGCCGTCTTTGTACTTGGTATCACCAGACATATTGCGGTTGGCAGAAATGAAGTAGTGCAGAGACTTATCATCGCCCTTTGTTCCCGAAACGCTGACTGCATAATTGTGCTGATGCCAAGAACCAGTAGACACATCAACTGTAGCAGTAGAATCATCACCACCTTTTCTAGTGATGATGTTAATGACACCACCGGTCGCATCTGCGCCATATACGGATGCACCAGGTCCTTTAATGACTTCAATTTTATCTACATTTTCCATATTGGTGACCTGATTCAGGTTCACCCCTGTGGATTTTGTCCCCTTCTTGCTATTTCCACCAACACGGGTACTTGCCGCATTATCTACACGACGACCATCAACACAAACAATAACGCGGGTATCCCCGTTAATGGATACGCCATTGTTATAGAATTCGTATCCATATTCCCCGCCGCGATACCCCGGGTTCTGGAACGTAACGCCAGGAATACGCTTAATCGCTTCCGTCAGATCCGTATAGTGACGCTTTTCGATTTCTTCTCTCGTGATGACCTTCACATCACCGCCGGTACGATAGTACGACTGCTCGGTAATGGTATCGCCGAATTTATTCTTTGTCTTATCTGCCTCGACGACAACGGCATCGAGCGTATACATATTTAAATTTTCATCGAATGCAGCATGAATCAGAGTACCCCCCCCCGATTGTCAACATCGATGCTGCCATTAACGTTAATAATGCTTTTCTTTTCATCATCAATTTCCCTCTCGCTGCTTACCAGCGTTTTCCTGTAATGTAGGTGAATGTATAATCCTCAGTCGCGACCCAATCCTTCCAAGTATCTTCAAAATGCCCCAGATTGAAAGTCACAGTTCTTGTGCCACCGGCTGAAATCTTGACCAGCGGCATTTTGGTCGGCATAGCGACGTACTGATACTTGCTGCCATCCGCGCGCGTGAAAGTGATCTCGGTCACGAACTGATCGATCTTCGTGATACTGAGATCCTTTCTCTTATTCGTGAATGTCCCACGCAGGCAGAGGTCGCCCTTGTCGATCCACGCCTTCTCTGCTCGCCATTCCAATATCATCGTATCCGATGACTGTGTCGCCGCCGATGCATGGGCAAACGGCAGGAAACAAAGCCCGAGCAGAAACAGACAGGCTAAAAATAATTTCTTCATCTCTCCCTCCTTTCTCAAGACTTCAAAGAAACAGACATCTATTCCTCGCCCCCGCCCGTCTGTCCATGTTTCGACGGCGGAAGAGATAGAATACGCGTTGAAGCGGCTAACCACAAGCTCATCATCTTGAAAATTATTTTCATGATGATTTTAATATTACATGATTAGAACTCATTTTTCAAGCATTTTTTTAATTTATACGTTATGTATAGAAATATATGCTTTATCATCTATAATATTTTCGATAGATAACGTCAGCATTCTATCATTTCCAGCCAAGCCTACGACTTTGTGCGCGCCAGATCGCTCCATCGGACCATTTCCCTTTCCTCTTGACAATCCCACCCTGATAGAGTATTCTTTCTCTGACAGAACAAGGGAGACGCTGGTCAAGTCGCAGAGTCTGATGGGATCAATGCTTCCCCTGTGAGATCCGTCCATGCTCTATGGATATCCCGAAGGGAGTCTGAAAGAAATCAGGACGACAGCATGAATCCTCGGCCATTCGAGCAGTATCAGCTGAACTGTATCGAGGAAAGGCCATCGGGCGCTCTATGATCTCACCGTCTGTCAAACTTTAATATCGCTTGGATTTTTATAACCGAGACGAATGCAGAGATTTCAAATCAGAAGGCATCCCTCTGGGATGGTTTTTTAATTTGCCTTCCTGCCAAGCGGGTATTGCTGGCAAGGGCTGGTTTCTGAAACCGCATTCATTTTGGGTGCGGTTTTTTTGATGGAAAGTCCGCACTCACCCAAGCATTTGACGGGAAGCCCTGCTTCCGGGAAGGAATCTACTATGAAAGTCATTCACACCATCAAAGAGCTGAAAGAGTACGTCCACCAGTGCAAGAAAGATGGGAGATCCATCGGTCTGGTGACCACCATGGGAGCACTTCATGAAGGACATGCATCCCTGATTCAGGCCGCTCGCAAGGAAAATGATTTTGTCATCACTTCTGTCTTTGTGAATCCGACCCAGTTCGGACCGAACGAAGACTACGAAGCATATCCGAGAACGCTTGAAGCCGATGCGAAGGTCGCAGAAGCCGCCGGCGCAGATCTTCTCTTCGCACCGTCTCCCGCCGAAATGTATCCGCATAAGGATATGACATGGGTGGAAGTCACCGGCCCGATCACGAAGGTCCTCTGCGGCCGTACCCGTCCGATCCATTTCCGCGGCGTAGCGACTGTCTGCACGAAATTCTTCAATCTGACGGAATGCGATCGTGCATACTATGGTCTGAAGGATGCGCAGCAGACGCAGGTGCTCCAGCGCATGGTGGAAGATCTCTTCATGAATGTGGAGCTGCGCCTGATGCCGATCGTCCGTGAAGCAGACGGCCTTGCGAAGTCTTCCAGAAATGTCTATCTTTCCAAGGAAGAGCGCACCGCGGCTCTTGTCCTCTCGAGAAGCCTTTCCCATGCAAAGGAAGCCTTCGAAGCCGGTGAAAGAAATAAGCAGAAGCTGATCGATCAGGTGACGAAGGAGATCGAAGCCGAACCTATGAGCGATATCGACTATGTAGAAATGTATGGCATGCCGGGTCTTCCGGAGGTCGGAGAAACGATCGAAGGTCAGGTCCTCCTCGCCCTCGCTGTCCGTTTCGGCAAGACAAGACTCATTGATAATGTGATCCTGGGATAATTCGCTTTTGGGTTTGAGGTTTGAGGTTTGAGATTTTCCCCCAGCTGAGCAGGCCCTTGAAGAAGGGCCGCGCCAAAGGCGCAGGATAGAGTGCCTCGAAGAGGCACAATTCATCGTAGCGTGACCATCCCATCTGCGCTAGGGAAACGCTGATTAAATTGTTGTCAGATTTAATCAGTGTTTCCCTAGGTCTTTTACCTGTTATCCCATATGTTTGCTTATCGTTCTGCAGAGTTCTGCCCCTTCGGGGCAGTCTATCCCGGCCTTTGGCCGCCCCCTTCTCCAAGGGGGAACGCATTTTACGCTAATTTCAACTACTCCGCGACGCTTTCAATGATTATGCGCCGCACTACCCCTTTGAGCCCTTTGAACCCGCTCCCCCTCTGTCATTCCCAATCACGGGACGGCATGCCCCGTGGGCTAACCTGTCATCAAGAGACCTTCGGGCATCGCCCCGTTTCGTCATCCTGAGCGGCGAGAAACGTCGTATGTGAGATAACGAATGCCAGAACAGCTGCGACCTGAGCCATCGATCTCGGCGAAGCCGCCACCTTCATTTCGCATTTCTAATTTCTCATTTCTAATTGGCGTAGCCCCACCCTGAACCCTTTCTACTTCCAATGCCTCTTCATCACTTCCGCTGCGCGGTCGAGTTCATCCTTCGTGTGCGCGGCAGTGACGGTCAGGCGGATGCGGCTCGTACCGGCAGGTACCGTCGGCGGACGGATGGCAGAGAGAAGGATGCCGTCTTCGCAGCAGGCCTTGGCATAAGCGAGCGTCTGCTTCTCATCACCGATGATGATCGGAAGGATGGAGGTATCCCCCGGAAGGACGGGAATGCCGGCCTCTGAGAGCTTCGTCTTCATGTAAGCGGTATTGAAGCGGAGCCGCCCCATATAGAGGGAAGGATTGTCTTCCAGCAGCCGGAGCGCCGCCAGCGCACTCGCTCCTGTCACCGCAGAGATCGAGGTGGAGAAGATGAAGGGGCGGGAGACATTTCTGAGATAGTCCGTGATCTCCTTCGAAGCCGCCGCGTAGCCGCCCTCGGCGCCGAGCGACTTGGAGAGCGTCCCCACCTGGATGTCGATGCCGCTCTCGTGATAGTACTCTGCCGTGCCGCGTCCGGTGTCGCCGATGACGCCCACGCCGTGTGCATCATCGACGATGAGGCAGGCCTCGTATTTCTTTTTCAAAGAAAGAAGGGAAGGCAGCAGGCAGATGTCGCCGTCCATGGAAAAAACGCCATCGGTCACGATAAAGCGCAGGCCTTCGCAGGGCGTCTCGGCCAGAAGTCGGGCCAGATCCTCCATATCGGAGTGCGCATAGATGACGACCCTTGCTTTTGAGATCCGGCAGCCATCCACGATGCTCGCATGATTCAGCGCATCGGAAAAGATCACGTCGCCCTTGCCGGCGAGCGCATAAAGGACGCCGAGGTTCGTCATATAGCCTGTATTGAAGATCACCGCATCTTCTGCATGCTTGAAGGCTGCGAGCGCCTTCTCCAGCTCGGACAGCTCGAAAACAGCCCCCGAAGTCAGCCGCGCGCCGCCCGAGCCGGTGCCATAGATCACCGCACGCCGCGCGGCCGCCATGACTTCGCTTTCATGGGTCATGCCCAGGTAGTCATTGGAGTTGAATACGATGTATTCCTTCCCGTCCCGCCTTATTCCGCGGGATGCCGTCACCATTCGCAGGTCTTCGACCCTCCGGAAACGGCCTTCGTCCGCAATGGCGGACAGTGCTGATGGAATGTCTTGCAGTTTCATGGGTATACCTCGCTTAGGAAAATGGGGATAGGGCCCGCCCGTGGGGCGTCTTCCCTTTGATTGTGGATGAAAGTCGCTCTTGAATGAGAAATTAGAAATTAGGAATGCGAAATGGTGGTACGGCGCATAATCATATGGAAACGCCGCGAAATTTTGATAGCGCTTCGCGCCGTCGTCATACCGAGCGCAGCCGAGGTCTTTCTTGCACTGCGTCAGTATCACATAGGCACTGCAGGGAAACGACGCCTTGGTGCTACGTATTTCTACTTTCACACATCCTTCGTTTATCGGTCTGCAAGGAAGATTTCTCGCTTACGCTCGAAATGACGATACGCAAGTCTGATGTCTCCCAGTCTCTTAGTCTCTTGGTCTCTTAGACACCGCTCCCTACTCCTCCATCCTCACAAGCACCACCTGATTCTGCATATAGTCGTCATACCGTGCCACATCGGTGCCGTGCTCGACGAAAAAGACGCGGCCGCCTACGGGATCCCCCATGTCCTTCATGACAGTGATACGTCCATAGCCGAATTTTTTGGAGCCCACATAGCCTGTCACATAGTCCGGATCATCCGACCAGCAGAGCTCGGCGACCGTGCCGGGGCCATAGGCCACCTTCGAGGCGAGGACGAGGGCTTCGCGCGGATGATCTCCGCCGAGCCCTTTTTCTGCCATGCGCGCTTCATAGAGCGCCGTATCCTCGCAGTCCATGTTGCTGCAGCGCACACCTCGCTCGGCGCGGTCATCGAGACGCTCGCCCGTCACCGCATCCATCACGATCGCTCCGCGCATGCTGTCGGTCAAAGACTCCAGCTCACGGAAGGCACTCTCTACCGCGGCCTTGCTGACGCCGATGCGGAGCAGCTCCTTCTTCGCAGCCTTGCGCCCCTCGCTCTTCGTTCCGGTATCCATCTGGTACACCGGGATCAGGGGGCAGGTCATGATGTCCTTCTCTTTGATCTCCTCCACCTTCACCTGAATGAAATCGGCTCGCCCGCGCTCATGCGTCCTCGCGCGGCGCAGCATGGCGATCACCTGCTCCTCGAGTCCATCCTCGGGTACGATCCTTTCGGCTCCGGAAATATGACGTCCCCCCACGCCATGTGAGCCGCCCAGGCTCGAACGCATCTTTACACTGTACAACAATGGTGTCACTCCTTTGAGAAAGAATTCGACTGACTCTCATTCATTTGTAAACGATTCATTTTTCATAAGTTGACTATCGAGCCAGAAAAAATCGGGCGCATATTTATTCACCAGTGCAATAAGAGCTTTTCCTAAGTTAATAACAATCAGCAGGATAGCGAAGACTGTTGCCATACCTACCACCATCAGCAGAAGTGCTGTATTCAAGTTTTCCATATTATAAATTATTAGTTATTCAGCCGAATTTACGAAAAATCGCTCGAAATTAACGATAATCCATTAAAGAAAGGCAGAGAAGAATGATAAAAGATGCTAAAAAGTAAAGCTTCCCGCACAACCAATGAGGCGGTACAGGAAACTTTTAGCATAAAACGGTGTCAGTCATCAATTGCTTTCAAGGAAGGAGAATCAGCCCAACGGATTCTCACCCTGGTCGCCGTCGTTGCCGCCGGGGGTTCCACCGGTATTGTCGCCGGGAGTAGTACCGGTGGAGGTAGAAGTCTTACCCCACTCTTTCCAAACAATCTTTGTATTCACCATGCTGCGGGTAGTCACCTGATTGCCACTATTACGCTCCACTTCGGGCAGGAAACGGACACGTACTCCGTTTATCAGCGAAGCGCTTACCTCCTCAGCCGTCGGCACCCCTCTTTTGGTAGAGGTAGCAGTATAGTAGAAAGTGCCTATACCGTCTATCTTCACAGTACGTCCCTGCCCCATGAAATTGCTCAATACACGCCCCAAGTTCTCCATCACCGCATACGTGTCACCACGGGTCACGGTAGAAATGAAAGACAGTTCATCTGCCACTTCACGGGTAGTAACCGCCTTGCCCCAGGTTACTGATTGAGGATACCACAAATCGTTTACTTTTTTTTGAACTCTTTTAAAAAATGCCATAATCGTAATGTTTTAAATGATTAATAATAGGTATATTCTGTTTCTCTTGTCTCACCCGAGAAGCAGAAGTTTTCATCGTGAGGCCTCAACGATTCAGCCGTCTGCTTTTCTCAAATTCGATGTTGCAAAGTTAGGGTGGGAAACAAGGGAAAACAAGAAAATGGCATCTACAACCGATTTTCATAAATCACTTAAAAACAAAGGATTACAAAAACCATATCTCTACAAGAAGAAGGGGGGAAATAAAGCTTAAATAAGAGGAATAAGGTGATAATCTCTACAAGCGACACACGCAAACCCCTGATAATGAAGCCACCTGTATCTTCCTATCTCTACAAGGTAATTGTTATAAGTTATTCTTTGCAATATGACATCATTTATGAGTTTATGCCAGTGAAAAGAAAGAATAAACACATAGAGAGAATGTGCCTCTCTACGTGTTTGGCTGATTTTACTTTGTTACCGCATTATACAAATCCTGATAGGTTTTCACCACACTATACACCACATCGCCAGTGCTGATAGCTGCAAAGTGACGACGGGCACACTCTATCTTGGCATCCTCGGCACGGCGAAGTTGTGATACTTCGATGTCGTTGCCTTTGGTTTCTGCCACGAAATAAACGTGCTTCACGGAATCTTCTCGAAAAGCTACAGCCCAGTCGGGATTATATTTGCCCATCGGGGTGTTGATGTAGAATCCACCGGGCAGTTTGCTATATACCACCACATCATCCTCAGCTTCCAGCGACTCGGCAAAACTCTTTTCTATACCTTCACTATCTACCACTACAAGGTCGTAAAGCGACTTGGAACTTTCGATAGCGTCCTTGCCAAGTGTACCACGCAGCGTAGCTTCCTCAAAGATGTCAGTACCAAAGGTCCCAGTACGTTTCTCATACTGGATGTGTTGGATGAGCGAGATAGCCTTACAATCGTTGATGATGCGACCGGCTTTGATGATGAACTCTTCTGGATTCAGCTTGAACTGATGGAAAGTCGCAGGATTAACGCCTTTCAGCATTTCTACAATGGTGCGGCGAGTTAGACCGGTGGATTGCACGAGTTCACCTACCAAGTCGTAAGTTACTTCTGCTCCAATAACTTCCGTTACCCGAATGGTTTTCACTGTAGCGGCACTCATGGCTGCTCCGGCTTCCAATTCTTCGCGGTCACGGATGCTTTCCATGCCGCCACTCTCCACTACAATACGGATTTCTGTCACATTCAGGTGCTTGTCGAGTGCATCAATGGCACTCTTGATGAGTTTTGGCGTTTCAAAACTCACGTTATAGTAGGTACGTGTATTGATGCGCCGCCACAACTCTTGCCACTCTTTTTTGTTGAAGTTGTCTTTAACTAAGTGAGCCTCCGTTTTATTACGTCCATTGGCTGGTTTGAAGGCATCGGGATTGAACACTTTATCCAACTGTTTGATGATAAACGAATGTAGATTTTCCACCTCACCAAACTGGAGCGAATCGGCTTTCTTTTCGTCAAAGTACTTTTGCGTGAGCTTGCCTTTCTTGATGTAACCTTGGGTTATCAGTTCTTCGTGGATTTCCACGGCCTGTTCGGTCGTAATCTTTATGCTGTGTCCATCTTGTGTCTGTGCCAGTTGGTCGGCAAACAGTGTGGCTGTCACCACTGCCGGACGGTTGGCGCAGGCTTCTGCCATATCGGTTTGCAGCTTCTTGGCAAAGTCGTCATAGCTCTCGCTGGCAATAACAGTCAGGATATTGGTGTCGAACACATGGTCGCCCAATACATCGGCATCTTGACGTTCGCCCTTATCGTTGACGCATAGGCGCATACCACGTCCCACCTCCTGACGTTTCTTGATTTCGTTGGAGGTGTCTTTCAACGTACAAATCTGGAACACATTAGGATTGTCCCAACCTTCCTTCAAGGCCGAGTGAGAGAAGATGAAGCGAACGGGGCAACTTTGGCTAAGTAAACGCTCCTTATCCTTCATGATAAGGTCGAAACCACGTTCTTCGTTTTCGCCTTCCTTATTCTTCGATTCCACGCTCTTCCCTTTTTTATCGATAGAGAAGTAACCATCGTGAATGTTTTCGGGCGCATGCTTCGGGTCGGAAAGAAAGCGTGTGTAAGAGGCATCCGTAAAGGTAGGCATAAACTCCTGCAAGGCACGTTGGTACTCCTCCTCAAACATCTTTGCGAACTTACCCTTTTCCACGTTGTCTTTATCGTAGATGCGATAACTGTCCACATGGTCGATAAAGAACAATGACAGCACTTTGATACCGCGAGCGAAAAGTTGGCGTTCACGCTCCAAATGGGTTTTGATGGTTTCTCGTATCTGATTGCGGCGGAGAATCTCCTCATTCACGCTGCCCACCACCTCACCGGGATGAAGCGTCAGTCCGTTGAGGAAATGCACGGTGTTGGTCAGTCCGTCTATACGTTCCACTTTAAAGTTATCGGCATATTCCTGCAAACCGCCGCTTTGCTCTTTGAGGTCGAAGCCCTCATTCACCAAGCGAATGGTCTGGCGTGTGCCACTGGTTGTCTTGACATCGAAGCCCAATCGAGCTTGTGGATTGCCTTTACTAATGACGATTTCATCTAGATAAACATAGCCATTGGTGGCTGTAGAACCCACTTGATGTACACTGCGTACTTCTATCTTCTTCACCAGCTTCTTGTTATAAGCGTCGATGGCATCGAGGCGATATACTTGGTTGAATATTTCACGGTGTGTGGCGCTGTATAGCAAGGTAAAGAGTGGGTTAAACAGTTTGATACCCTTTCGTGTGGCATTACTTTTATCCGTTCCCAACACGCTTTGCGGCTCGTCAATAATTAGGATGGGATTCGTTTTTGCCAAGATGTCAATAGGCTTTCGCGAACCGAACTCATCACGGCGTGAGAAGATGATACGGGCAGCGGAATCACCTGCGCGACCTTCCTTGTTTTTATCCTCGTTAAGCGAAGCATTGAAAGCCTGCGTATTGATAATCATTACATGAATGCCGTTATCCGAAGCAAAGGCATCAATCTTAGCAAGCTGCTTCGAATTGTAGATGAAGTATTGCATACGCTTACCATATTCTCCAGCAAAGTGTTCTGCCATACTCTCAAAACTCTTGAACACGCCTTCGCGGATGGCAATACTGGGCACTACAATCACAAATTTCGACCAACCATAGCGGGCGTTCAGCTCGTACATGGTCTTGATGTAGGTATAGGTCTTACCCGTACCTGTTTCCATCTCGATGGTAAAGGTGCGTCCGTCGCCCTCCAGATGCTCCACGGGCTTCAATCCTTCTGCCATCTGTATACCACGCACATTCTCGCAAATGCTTTCATTGTCAAGTACAAGGGGCAGATTGCCGAAGCCGTCGAAACTGAGCGCACCAAACTTGTTCAAGAAGGTGCGGCTGCCGTCGTGTTTGGGTTGTCCCTGAAATACGTCGCTCACGCATTTGGTGGCTTCCGCTTGAAAGCGTTGATGTTTATATCTTATTTTCACTTTTTGCCTCCTTTCTTACTTTTGTCGCTAATCGCCTTGATAGCGTTCAAATAATCTTGCTCCACATCGCTGAGTGTGCGTTGTTTATATTTACGATATTCAGTAGTGGCATGGTCCATTGCTTCTTGATGGGATACTCGGCCTCCATCCAGCAGGAGTTGTTCTCCAGTTGAGGTGAGTATGCGATCCAGATAGTTTGCCCAATCGTTCATGGTCATGGGTTGCTCTTTCTCGGCTTGGCGTTCTGCGAAATCAAGTAAAGCGATAATCATGTCAAGATTATAGAAGGTTGTCATGTATGACTTACCATCTGTGGCAGTTGTTCGGAATTTCCGAACAACTGAGTCCTCTTGTAGTTCGCCTTCTTCGAAAATGTGCTTAATATGCTCACTTACATTCGATTTACTCGTCTGATACAGCTCGCACATCTGCGCTTGAGTAAGCCATAAGGTATCTTCCTCAAGTTTCACATCTATCTTTGTCAGACCGTCATTGTCTGTATAGATTAGTATTTTATTGTTCTCTTCCATGGACACGTTAAATTACTCTGATATTATTAAACGCATCATTATCTGCCCAGTCCAAGGCTTGCTTGAACTGTTCGTAAATGTTGATTTTCTGAGCATCTTCTTTGAAGCAAGCATCACGGAAGAGTACACGCAAGGGGCTTTTGCCGGCCATCGCAGCTACTACCTTATCGGTAATACCTTCGGAGAAGCAAGCCACGAGATCACCTTCATTGACGGTATAGATGGTGCAACCGTCCACGATTTCTGTCTGCAAGGGCAAGTCCAAGCGAACACCCCATGCTAACATCGAGCCATAGAGCAGG
>OHBM01001752.1_pt1 | contig 15411 bp, 10 predicted proteins | sample 1577251 | NCBI WGS metagenome assembly OHBM01 (sample SAMEA3541557, study PRJEB24748) | human gut metagenome | biome: human gut; feature: human-associated habitat; material: faeces | place: China | collected 2012 | reverse complement strand
ATGGCGGAAAAGACATCGCCAGACGCGCCGCCGAATTGTGCGGTGGTGCCTTAGCGGATGCCCGACCAGAGCGCGTCATTTTCCGCTTGAAACGCTTCCCTCAGCGCATTTTCATCTTCAGTAGATACATCCTGCTCAAAAATCAGGATGCCGTCCATATCCGGATCATGTTCCCAAACCTGCAGGGTCAACACATCATTGTAGTGCCGGACGGTATAACCATCCGCGTCGAACGTCCAGTCCTCTTTCTCCTCGCCGACTGCCCAGCGCAGCAGCACCGCCTCCGTCCCATCAAAACGGTACAGCGTTTCTCTGTGAATGCCGCCCGCCAAGCCGCCGTTCACAGAACTCCTTACAATCTTGTGTTCTGCATCAAGGTCGTAATTCGTGAACGTCAGCGGACAGAGAACATACTGTTCGCCATCAAAAATGAAAAACTGGTAGACGAAATTGCTCGCGCCGCGCTGTGTCAGTATCACCACATCGTTGATGCCGTCGAAGTTGACATCCGCATAGGAAAGGCACGGGTCTTTCTCGCCGGACACGAAGCAGAGTTCCTGCCCGTTGTCCGCAATCAGGCGGTGGATGTACTCGTTCTCCGTCGTCTGCCCGATAATTTCCGCGCGGACAGGGGCGATGGTCATCAGGAGAAGCAAGGCAAGCAGGCAGAAACGGGAAATACAGTTCTTCATAAAGAATACTCCTTTCGCATTGGTATGCTAATGAAAGAACGAATACGGGGCGGCAATTCATCCGCAGAAAAAAAGGGAATTTCTTCATCATCTGAAATGGAAATGCTTGCAAATTACTGATGTTTGCGTTATAATGAAAATGGTAATTTATGATTCAAGGTTTCTTGCTGGGGAAGTGGGGAAAGGGGTGTTTGCCACGGCGCACGAAGGAGCAGCGCAATACTGCCGCAAAGTGGACAAGCGTGAAATTCCGGTCTGTCCGATTTTAGGGGTCAATATTGCTGTCATCAACATGAATTGGCTACTGAAATATTTGGCGCAGAATATTCATCAATTGCAGGGAGATTACATCTGCGTATCGAATGTACATACAACCGTCGTCAGTTACGAGGATGCGGACTACCGTGCCGTGCAGAACGGCGGTTTGATGGCGATTCCGGATGGCAATCCGCTGGCGCAGGAGGCGCGGCGGCGCGGGTATCCGCAGATTCAGCGGACAACCGGGCCTGACCTGATGATGGAGGTCTTTCGGCAGTCCACGGCACACGGCTGGCGGCATTATTTCTACGGCAGCACGCAGGAAGTGCAGGAGAAAATGATTACGCGCCTGCAGCAGGAGTATCCGGGGCTGATAATTGCGGGCACAGACGTGCCGCCTTTCCGCGAACTGACACCGGAGGAAGATGCGCTTGCCGTGGCGCGCATCAATCAGGCGCAGCCGGATTTTGTGTGGGTCGGGCTGGGAGCGCCGAAGCAGGAGCGCTGGATGGCGGCGCACCAAGGGCGTGTGCATGGGCTGATGATTGGCGTCGGCGCGGGCTTTGATTTCTTTTCGGGCAACGTCAAGCGCGCCCCGTTATGGATGCAGAAGCACAGCCTGGAATGGCTCTATCGCCTGATGCAAGACCCGAAGCGGCTATTCCAGCGCTACTGGAGTACGAATCTGAAATTCATCTGGAACGCGGCCATCAGGAGAAAGTAAATGCAGCAAGCGACAAAACAGCCCGCTGTACTGCTGGTACACGACTATTATCAGATTCCCGGCGGCGAGGATGTCGTTGTGGCGAACGAGAAGCACCTGCTGGAAACGCACGGTCACGCTGCGGCGCTGTATGCGCGGCGGAACGAGGAAATTTCGCGCATGGGAGCGCTGGAGAAAATCCGCAGTGCGCTGGGGATGTTTTTCAGCATCCGTACATACCGCGAGGTTCGGCGGAGCATCCGCGAAAACCGGATTTCGCTGGTGCATGTGCACAACACGCTGCCGCTGATTGGCCCGGCAGTGTATTACGCGGCATTGCGCGAGGGCGTTCCCGTGGTGCAGACGGTGCACAACTTCCGTCTGCTCTGCCCGAACGCGATTTTCTACCGCGACGGCCATATCTGCGAGGACTGCACGAAAAAGGGGCTGCACTGCGCGGTGAAGCACCGCTGCTACCGCGGCAGCCGCCTGCAGACGGTGCTCTGCGTGCTCAGCACACGTTTGCACCGTGCCCTCAAAACGTACAGCCGCCTGCATTACATCACCCTGACGGACTTCAACCGTCAGAAGCTGCTGGCGCTTAAGCAGATTCCGCCGGAAAACGTGTCCGTAAAGCCGAACTTTGTGGAACCGCCGGAGACGATTGTGCCATATGCGGCGCGCGAAAATCAGGTGGTGTACATCGGTCGGCTGGATGCGCTCAAGGGCATTCGGCTGCTGCTGGAAGCGTGGGCGCGCTACGAGCGTTCAGGCGGGGGCATGAAGCTGATCATCTGCGGTACAGGGCCGGAGGAAGCATGGTGCCGCGAATATCTGACGCGGGAAAAGCTGAAGCAGGTAGAACTGCGCGGCTTTGTGCCAAATTCGGCGGCACGGGCGCTGATGGGGCAGTCCAAGGCGCTGATTCTGCCGACACAGTGGTATGAAGGCTTCCCAATGACGATTGTGGAAGCCTTCAGCGCCGCCACGCCGGTGATTTGCTCGGATTTAGGCAACGCGGGTTCCCTGATTTCGGACGGCGTGACAGGCTTCAAGTTTCCGGCGGACTCGGCGGAACAGCTGGCACAGACGCTCAATCGGCTGCAGCACGCGGAATCCGTCAGCGAGGGCGCGCTGAAAACGTATCAGGAGAATTTCACGGCGGAAGCAAATTATCGTCAGCTGATGGCGATTTACAGCAAGGCGATGCAGAAAAGCGGCGAAAGGAACGAACCATCATGCGGCTGATTGTGGCAGATGTACGGAGCACCAGCACAGACGGCATTGCCGCTGGGCATTATTTCACCGTCGCGCAGAATTATCTTGACCTGTTCGGCGCGGAGATGGATGTGCGCATTGCGGGCGGGCCGGTGTACGGCGACCGCTTCGGGAATAAGCTGATTCGTCTGCCGCATGATTACATCGTGGGCAGCTCGGCGGCGCGCAACAAACGCGCCGTGTTCCAGAACGTGCGCGCGCTGTTGCGGGAAGCGCAGGATGACGTGATTGTCCTCCAGTGCAGCGCCGTCGCAACAGCGTATCTGGGGCTTGCGCTGTTCAAGAAGAAAGAAACGCGGGTCTACGCCATCCAGTACAGCATCGACGGCGTCAATTCAGCCTTGAAACGTGGCTTATATGCGCTGTGCAGGCGGAAAATCAGCGGCGTTATCTGCCCCAATGCAGCCATTGGCGCGGCGTACGGGCGGCCGATGTGCGTCGTGTCCGATTACATCAGCACAGGAACGATGCAGCCGCCTGTGCCGTATGCGCAGAAGCGCTATGATTTCGGCATGGTCGGGCTGATTACGTCGGACAAAGGCGTTGTTGAAGCGGCAAAGCAGCTGCGGAACACGCCGTATCGGGTGCTGATTGCGGGTCGGGTGCAGGAAGCGCCGCTGGAAACGGAACTGCGGGCAGTCTGCGCGGGGGCGAAGAACATCGAGCTGCGGCTGGAATACCTGTCCGAAGCGGCGTATGACGAGGCGATTCGCCAATGCCGTTACTGCATCCTAAACTATTCGGAGAATTACTCCCTGCACAGCAGCGGCGTTGTGTTCGATATTCTCTTCCGGGGCGTGCCGATTGTGGGCAGCCGCTGCGGGACGCTGCAAATGGTGGAGGCAAACGAATTGGGCAAAACGGTATCCAGCATGGCGGATTTTGCGCCGGAAAGGCTGCTGGATGAAGCCGTGCATGACCGCTATGTGCGCAACATTGCGCGCTACTGCCAATCGCAGGCGCAGGAGCGGGAAAAGCTGCGGGATTTTCTGACGCAGGGCGCGGTGAAATGACGGATGCCGCACAGCGCAAAGTGAAAGGAAGGGCTGAAGCGTGAAGGTCATGTGGATGGGAAATATTATCCTCCCTGCCATTGCGGAAAAAGAATCGCTTCCCCCGGTGTATATCGTGGGCTGGCTGGTTGGGCTGTCGCGGCGGCTGACGCAGCTGCCGGATGCGGCGCTGACGTATGTGTTTGACGCGCCGAAAGCGCTGACGGGCGAAGTGGACGGCTACCGCTATTACGGGCTTGTCAACCCCACACGCCCTACGCAGCGGTGCGGCGAAGCCTACACCCGGCAGCTGGAGGATATTCTGCGCAAAGAGCAGCCGGATGTCATTCACCTCTGGGGCACGGAAAATCAGCACACGCTGGCCATGGTTGATGCGGCGGAACACATGGGGATGCGCGAGCGGATTGTAATTTCCATTCAGGGGCTTCTGTCCATATACGCGGAGCATTATCGCGCTTATCTGCCGGAACACGTCTGCCACGGGCACACGCTGAAGGATTTGGTGAAGGGCAATATCGTCCGGCAGGAGGCAATCTACCGCCGCGTCGGGCAGTATGAGCAGGAAGCCCTGCGCAGGGTGCAGCACGTTATCGGGCGCACCGACTGGGATGCTGCCTGCATGGCGGAGCTTGCCCCGCAGTCGGCCTATCATTTCAACAACGAAACGCTGCGGGACGAGTTCTACACCGGCGAATGGTCGCTGAACAGCTGCGAGCCGCACAGTCTCTTCTGCAGTCAGGCGCATGTGCCGCTCAAGGGGCTGCATCTCCTATTGCAGGCGCTGGCGATTGTCCGCAAGCGCTATCCCGATGTCAAGCTCTATGTGGGACGCAAGGACTATGGGCGCATTCCGTCGCTTGCGCGCAATGCCTATGAACGGTACATCCACCGTCTGCTGCGCGAAAACGACCTCTACGGTCATGTTGTTTTTACCGGCAGCCTGAATGCACAGCAAATGAAGGAGCGGTATCTAAAAAGTCAGGTGTTTGTGCTGCCGTCGAGCATTGAAAACTCCCCCAATTCGCTGGGCGAGGCGATGCTGCTTGGCGTACCGTGCATTGCGTCGGATGTCGGCGGCGTGCGCTGTCTGATGACGCACGGCGTGGAAGGGCTGATTTATCCGGCAGACGACCCGCATTTGCTGGCGCATGATATCTGCGAGATGTTCGCGCATCCGGAAAAAGCGGCGCGGATGGCGCGCGCCGGACGGGAACACGCCGGAAAAACGCATGATGCGCAGAAGAATCTGGAGATACTACTTCAGATTTATACGGAGATTGCACGATGAAAATCCGAATCACAAAGAACCATGTGGATGCACTCTGTGTGCTGATTGGCGTGCTGGGCATGGGCTCGCTGTATTTTCAGGTGCTGCGGATGCCGCTGATGGCAGCCATGCTGATTGCGTCGATTCTGCTGCTGACGCGGGCGCATCATCCGAAAATCAGCGTCCAGAATGTACGCCTGACGCTGCTGCTGACGGCGGCGCTGCTGCTGACGAGCTTCGTCAACCCGCAGAACGGCATCCACATCAACGATATTGTCATTTGGCTTTGCAACATCGGCTATGTGCTGGTTCTGCAAAGCTGCATCGGGTATCGGACGTATATGCGGCTGTATACCAAAGTCATGCTGGCAGAGGCGGCCATCAGCCTGATTTCCTTCGTCATCGGCGATTTGCTGTCGCTGCCGCTGCCGCTGCTGCACTACGAAGTTTCCAGCGTCAACGGATTTTACTTGACGCCTTATTTCACCTTAGGCTGGCTGAACATCCCGGTTTTCCACCGCAACGCGGGCATGTTCAACGAACCGGGCAGCCACCAGATTTTCCTGAACTTCGCGCTGCTGTTCCTGATGAGCGACGAAACGCGCATGGGCATGAGCAAGAAGAAATACTGCTGGGCAATTGCGCTGCTGATTGTTACCATCCTCAGCACGCTGTCCACAACAGGCTTTATTTGTCTGGGCGTTGTGCTGCTGACGGTGGCATTCCGCAAAAAGGGCAGGAAAATGGCGCGCAGCATCAAGATGGCGGCGTTCGTTGGGCTGATTTTGCTGTTTGTCATCGAGTCTGCCACGGGCGTGGTGGAAAAGAAGATTATCGGGCGAAATTCCGGTGGTTCGTTCTACACGCGGTGGAACGACACCATCAGCGGCTTTGAAATCGGGCTGGAATCCCCCATTGCGGGACAGGGCGTTTTCTCGGAGCGAAAGGCGGAAATTCTGCTGGAACACAGGGTGCAGAACATTTCCAACGGCTTTGCCGCCTTCGTCATGGATACAGGGTTGATTCTCCCGGCAGTTTGGCTGTGGCTGACGTACCGCGGTATCCGCACCAAATTCGCCAAGGCGCGGCTGCTGTATGTGCTGGGCGTTTTCCTGCTGTATTTCCTGTGCATCAACACGGAGGGCGTTTTCCTGAACATACTGTTTCTGGGACTGCTGGGCAAGTGGCAGCCGGAGGACGCGGCGCAGGAGCAGACAGGCAAAACAGGCGGAGAGGAATCATGAACACAGCATCAAGGAGCGAAAACACGGCGCGCAACATCGGTGTAGGCGCAGTACGGCAGGTGGTCACGCTGCTGCTGGCTTTTGCCGTGCGAACGGTGTTTGTGCGCCGGCTGGGCGCGGATTATACGGGTGTCAACGGGCTGTACAGCAACATTCTGGCCATGCTGTCACTGGCGGAACTGGGCGTGGGCAACGTGCTGGTGTACAGCTTGTACGCACCGCTGCACCGGGGCGACACGGGCGAAATTCAGCACCTGCTGGGCTATTATCGTCGCATTTACCGCCTGATTGCGCTGGCGGTAGCGCTGCTGGGCGCGGCGGTAATCCCCTTCCTGCCGCTCATCATCAGCAGTGAGCTGCCGATGGCGCAGCTGATCGTCTACTATGTGCTGTACCTGGCGAACTCCGTGGCATCCTATCTGGTCATCTACAAAACGACGCTGATTCAGGCTGACCAGAAGGCATATTTGCAGAACATGGTTTCCGCCGCGGCGCTGGTGTTGCAGTATGCGGCGCAGATCGCGTGCCTGCTGATTTGGGGCAGCTATCTTGGCTATTTGCTGATTCAGATCGCCTGCACCCTCCTGCAGAACGCGGTACTGAGCCATTTAGCGGATAAGATGTACCCCTTCCTGCGGGAAAAGCAGAAACGTGCGCCGATGCACCGCAAGCAGGAGCTGAACGACAACATCCGCTCCATGTTTCTCTACAAGCTGGCGACAATACTCATCAACAACACGGACAACATTCTGATTTCCGTCATGCTGGGCACGGTGTTCGTCGGCTACTACTCCAACTACGCGTCGCTGACGACGTATGTGACAACGTTCGTTTCCATCGTGATTACCGGCATTTCCGCCAGCTTGGGAAATCTGAATGCCGAGAAGAATTCGGAAAAGTCGTACGCCATGTTCCGCAACCTGATTGTCCTCTTTGGGGCGATTACAGGCTTCTGCGTCGCCGCATACGGCGCGGTTGTGCAGGACTTCATCCCCATCTGGGTGGGCGAAGAATACCTGATGGACACAGGGACGGTAGCAGCGGTGCTGTTCACGTTCTACCTGAGCACCATCGTCGCGCCCGTGTGGATGTACCGCGAAACGCTGGGGCTTTTTCGGCAAATGAAGTATGTTATGTTTATGACGGCGCTGGTCAACATCCTGCTGTCCATCCTGCTGGGGCATTTCTTCGGCGTGGCGGGCATCATCGGCGCAACCGGGCTGGCGCGGCTCTGCACCATCTTCTGGTATGAGCCGAAAGTGCTGTTCCATCGCACCTTCGGGCGCAGCGTTGCCGCGTATTTCAAGGCGCAGGGCGGCCTGCTGCTGCTCAACGGCGCGGTGATGGCGCTGTCGCTGCTGCTGTGCGCGCGGATGGGGCATACGCTGATGTGGATTATCCTCAAGGGCATCACCTGCGCGGCGGTGACGACGCTCCTGTATACGCTGGCGCTGGGGCGGACGGCAGAATATCGCTGGATGCTTGAAAAAGGGCGGAGTTTCTTGCGCAAATGGAGGAAGAAGGCATGATCGATCAGGAAATGCAGCACTGCCGTAAAATTGTGCGTTTTGACCCTACCATTTCAACAGCGAATCAGGGAGATTTCATCATCCGCAACGCCTGTGAGCATGTGCTGCACGACTGCTTTCCTGTGCAGCTGTCCGTCGCCGTGCCGGTTCGGGACAGGCTGTCGAAAGTGTCGATGAAGCACGTCGGCAGTGCGGATTTCGCATTTGTCTGCGGGACAAATCTGCTTTCCTCAGACATGCGCCACCAAAGGATGTGGAATATCCGCCTGCGGGACGCGGTGATGATGCGCTGCGGCGATTTGCACAAGCGGGAGCTGCTGAATTTCCGCCTGATTCGTGAAAAATTTCAGCGCACGCATATCATTTTGCTGGGTGCGGGGTGGTATCAATACCAGGACGAGCCGACAGGGTACACGAAGCGGATTCTAAAAACGCTGCTGGATGGGCAGTACCTGCACGCGGTGCGCGACGAATACACGCGCCAGCGCCTGCTGAAGCTGGGCATCACGAACGTGCTGAATACGGCGTGTCCGACAATGTGGGGGCTGACAGCCGACAAATGCGCGCAGATTCCGACGCACAAGGCGGAGCGCGTCGTGACAACGCTGACGGACTACCGCAGCAGCCCGGAGCAGGATGCGCAGATGCTGACCATGCTGCAAAAGCACTACCGCGAGGTGTATGTGTGGCTGCAAGCAGTTGAGGACTACGCCTGCCTGCGCCAAATGGATGCGCGCGTGACGCAGAATTTGCACCTGATTCAGCCGAATCTGCGAGATTACACAGCGCTTTTGGCGTCAGGCGGGATTGACTACGTTGGCACGCGGCTGCACGGCGGCATCCACGCAATGAACATGGGCTGCCGAAGCCTGATTCTGGCGGTAGACAACCGCGCAAGTGAAATCGCGAAGGACACGAATCTACCCGTCCTGCCCCGCGGCGGGAATTTGGATGTGCTGGAGGAGCGCATCTGTTCCGCATGGGAGACGCAAATTGATTTGCCGACTACGACAATTCGGCAATGGAAAAATCAGTTCCGCGAGACAGATGCAGAGAAAGTGCCTTGATTTTCGTATAAAATTCGGCTTTCTGCGCGGTAAGTATTGACAGGCGACTTGTAATTTGTTACAATATAGCTGGAATTGGGAAAGAGATTGCTATATCCACCGGAAGCACTGCAGCTCGCCGCGAAAAGAAAATGGAAAGCAGCAGTCTCTTGCCACTGGCACAACCATACGTCGTGCCGGAAGATTGCACGGAACAAGGAGTGAGGACGATGAAGGACAAAAAGTGGATGCGAAAGGCATTGTCTTTCCTGCTGGCTGTATTCATGGTGACGGGCAGTATGGGAACAGTGCTGACGGCGGCTGCAGAAGAGCCGGAAACTCCGCCGACGGAAACGGTTGAGGTCGTGCCGACGGAAGCACCGGAAGCAACGGATGTTCCCGAAGCAACGGAAGCACCCGAAGCGACGGATGTTCCCGAAGCGACGGATGTTCCTGAAGCAACGGAAATCCCCGAAGCGACGGATGTTCCTGAAACGACGGATGTTCCCGAAGCAACGGAAGCACCCGAAGCGACGGATGTTCCCGAAGCAACGGAAATCCCCGAAGCGACGGATGCTCCCGAAGCAACGGAAACGCCCGAAATCGTGGACGAAGCAGCCGTAGATTACAGCCGCTCCGTGCTGGATAACGAGTTCTTTGACTCCGGCTTTGCCGCGACGTTCAGCAGCGCACAGCTGTACCTGAATCCGACGGGCGATGAGCTGGTTGGTCGTGTAACCGGCGTGGTGTATGTCACGCATCGTCCGCAGAAGGGTCAGCTGAATGAACGGATTTCCGTCTGCGTGTATGACCAGACGGCTGGCGTTGCATATGGCTATCTGGCGGCGGATGCAGTGCATCCTGTGCCGGAAGAGGGCATTGAGAATCAACGTCACACCGGTGTTTTCGCGAGCGGCGTGGAAATGCCCAGTGCCCTGCTGGTGCTTGCGGCTGCGACGGAAGAACCCGTGCCGACCCCTGCACCCACGCCCGTGCCGACGGAAGAGCCTGTTGTCGTGCCGACCGAGGAACCCGTTGTCGTGCCGACCGAAGAACCTGTTGTCGTGCCGACCGAAGAACCCGTTGTTGAGCCGACCGAGGAACCCGCTGTTGAGCCGACCGAAGAGCCCGCTGTTGAGCCGACCGAAGAGCCCTCTGTTGAGCCGACCGAAGAGCCCTCTGTTGAGCCGACCGAGGAGCCCTCTGTTGAGCCGACCGAGGAGCCCGCTGTCGTGCCGACCGAGGGACCCGCGTCGACTCCCGCGCCTACGGACGTGCCGGATGACCTCGAAAACATCGACCGCGCGGATGTGATTATTCCGGGCAAACCGACGTTCGAAATGGACAAGGCGACGGCGGAGCTGGGCGAGAATATCACCTTCACCATCCACACGAAAAACGCCACCAAGATTTTGATGTACATTGACGGCAGCGTCAACCGCTACATCTACGACGTGCCCACCGACACATCGACGCTTACCATGGCCTTCTCCTCGATGGGGAGCAAGGGAGGCAAGCGCACCATCGCGTTCCAAGCCTACAACGGCAATACGCCCGGCGAAAAGTCCGCTGAACAAACGATTACGCTGACGAAGCCGTCTGTCAAGCCGCAGGTAACGGTAAAGAATATCGACAAGACGACCGTGGGTCTGGGCGAAAACATCACCTTCACCCTGAGCATCAAGAACGCCACGAAGGTGCTGATGTACATCGACGGCAGTGTCAACCGTCGCTTCGAGGACATCACCCCCGATATGACGGAATACACCTTCACCATGTCGTTCTCGTCGCTGGGAAGCAATGGGGGCAAGCGCGCCATTGCGTTCCAAGCCTATAACGGCACGACGGCGGGCGAAAAGACCTCCGAACGTGTTGTGACTGTCGCAAACGAAAGCCCGAACAAGCCGACCGTGACCAGCTGGAGTTTGAACAAATCTACGGTTGATTTGAACGAAACCATCACCTTCACCATCAACACCAAGAACGCAACGAAGATGCGTGTCTACATTGATGGCAAGCTGAACCGCTACATCTACGACGTGAAGGACGGCGCAACGACATTCCAGATGTCCTTCTCGACGCTCGGTTCAAACGGCGGCGTGCGCACGGTGGCGTTCCAGCCCTACAATGGCAACACGCCCGGCGCTATGTCCGACACCAAGACGATTACCATCAGCGTGGCGAACAAGCCGCGGGTTGAGCTGCTGAAAATCAGCAATCCGAACGCGACGCTGGGCGAAAATATCACCTTCACCCTGCGCATCAAGAACGCCACGAAGGTGCTGATGTACATCGACGGCAGTGTCAACCGCCGCTTCGAGAACATCACCCCTGATATGACGGAATACACCTTCACCATGGCGTTCTCTTCGCTGGGGAACAACGGGGGCAAGCGTACCATTGCGTTCCAAGCCTACAACGGCGCGGTCGGCGGCGACAAGACCTCCGCAACCACCATTTCCCTGACGAGCGGTTCGTCTGCTGCCCCCGTGATTGCGAATGTCAAGATTGACAAGACGACCGCGGTGCTGGGCGAGCAGATTAAATTCACTGTTTATCTGGACAACGCGACGAAGCTGCTGATGTATGTCGACGGGCAGGTGAACCGCCGCTTTGAGGACGTAACGACCAGCATGTCGAAGTACGAGTTCACGATGTCGTTCTCGTCGCTGGGGAATAATGGCGGCGTCCGTACGATTCAGTTCCAGCCTTACAACGGCACGACGGCGGGCGAAAAGTTTAAGGCGTACACGATTACACTGACGACGACCGTGGTCAACAAGCCGGAAGTCGTCAACTTCACCATGAATCCCAGCCGCGTGAAGCTGAATGTGCCGGTGACGTTCACGGTCAATACCAAGAACGCGACGAAGGTCGTCCTGTATGTGGACGGCAAGGCAAATACCAGCTACCCGACGACTGGCGATGTGACGGTTATCGAGCGCGCTTTCGCTTCGCTGGGCAACGGCAACGGTGTCCGCGCGATTCAGTTCAAGCCCTACTACGGAACGACCGCTGGCGAGCTTTCCCCGGCGCAGTCCCTGACGCTGTATGTGACCGACGATCCGCTGACCGTGACCGTTCCTGCCGCGAAGCAGGGCGACGACCTGACGGTGACGTGGACGGCTGCTGGCGGCGCAGCGAAGTATCAGCTGCTGCTGACCACGCCGGACGGCACGGCTGCGCTGCTGGGCGAAACGGCGGCGCTGAACTACACGGTGCCGGGTCTGAAGCTGCTGCAGCCGGGCGACTACACCATCACAATTAAGGCGCTGTCCGGCAATACGGAGCTGGAATCTGTCAACAAGGCATTCACCGTGACAGGCGACTTCGTGTTCGCGGTTCGTGACGACTCGACGGGCATTGTGGTCGTCAAGTACAACGGCACGGCATCGACGCTGACCGTTCCGAACACGGTGGCGGGTCTGCCGGTGGTGGAAATCGGCGCGCAGGCATTTGAGGGCAACACGAAGCTCAAGAGCGTAACCCTGCCCGCGACGATTGAAATCATTGGCCGCCGCGCGTTCGCGGAATGTAAGAACCTGCTGGAAGTCAAGTAAGGATTCATTGGGATTACGAAAGCCGGGGATTGCTGGAAAAGCAGTCCCCGGCTGTTTTGTGCTTCATACGATTTTTTCAATTCGCCTGCGTTATCTGCTTGCCCTTTTCTCCTGCTCCATTTTCCACAATTCTTCCACCGAAAACTCCGCATGGCAGTTCGGGCAGGAAAAATACGGATTGCGGAAGTCAACTGTGCCAATCATCCTGCCGTCTTCCGTGGAAAAATCGTAGTTCTTTGCTTCTTCGGAACGGGAGTTCACCAAATGATGCGCCGTTTCCACTGTGAGTGCTGCCTTGCAGTGCGGGCAGAAATGCTTCTTCATGAACACAAAGATAGGATGCGTGACGGTGTACTTGATATTTTTCATCAGGACAGTCTCCTTCCCCCTTGATTGTGGCAAAAGCAGCAGATTTTCTATTCCCCTGGAAATAATAACGCCAAAATCCCCCGGAGGCATGAGCCTCCGGGGGACACTTATCTTATTCCGCCTTTGCGCTCTCTCTTGTATAATTCAGCAGTCCGCCATAGAGGATGCAGCCCTGCTGGCGCGCGGTCAGCGGCATCAGCACAATGTAATCCTCGTCCTTTGTGTCGTTGTGCAGCACGAACGTGTCGCTGCCGCTTTCCACCGTCTCGCGGACGTGCGGCAGGCTCAGCGTGTCGCCCTGCGCGATGCGGTCGTAATCCGCCTCATTCTGGAACGTCAGCGGCAGAATGCCATTGTTGATAAGGTTCGCCTGATGAATACGGGCGAACGACTTCGCGACGACGGCGCGGATGCCCAGATACAGCGGGACGAGCGCGGCGTGTTCGCGGCTCGACCCTTGCCCGTAGTTCATGCCCGCAACGAGGATGCCGCCGCCTTCCTTCTTCGCGCGCGCCGGGAACGTCGCGTCCACGGGGGTCAGGCAGAAGTCCGACAAGTACGGCACATTCGAGCGGAACGGCAGAAGCTTCGCATCCGACGGCGCAATGTGGTCGGTGGTGATGTTGTCCTCCATCTTCAGCAACACCTTGCCGGAAATGGCATCCGCCAGCGGCTTGCCCAGCGGGAAGGGCTGAATGTTCGGGCCGCGGACGACCTCCACCGTGTCCTCTTCGCCCGGCGCGACCGGGGGAATGACCAGATTGTCGTTGACGGTGTACGTCTCCGGCATCGGGATGTCGAGGTCAATGTCAAGGCAGCGCGGATCCGTCAGCACGCCAGTCAGCGCCGTGACAGCCGCCGTCTCGCAGGAGACCAGGTAAATGCCGGCGGATTTGGTTCCGCTGCGGCCGTAGAAATTGCGGTTGTTCGTGCGAACGGAGACGGCGTTCGTGCGCGGCGACTGCCCCATGCCGATGCACGGCCCGCAGGCGGATTCCAGAATGCGCGCGCCCGCCGCAATCATATCCGCCAAAGCGCCGTTGCGCGCCAGCATCGTCAGCACCTGCTTCGATCCGGGGCCGATGACCAGGCTTACGTCCGGATGCACAGTCTTGCCCTTCAAAATGCGGGCAACGCGCATCATATCCGTATAGGAGGAGTTGGTGCAGGAACCGATAAACACCTGATCGACCTTAATTGGGCCGCACTGCTTGACGGTTTCCACGATGTCAGGCATATGGGGCTTCGCGACGAGCGGCTCAAGCGCGGTCAAATCAATGTCGAGGATTTCGTCATACGCCGCATCCGGGTCTGCGGACAGCGGCACGAAGTCCTGCTCACGCTGCTGCGCTTTGAGGAACGCATGGGTGACTTCATCCGACGGGAAGATGGAGGTCGTTGCGCCGAGTTCCGCGCCCATGTTCGTAATCGTCGCACGCTCCGGGACACTCAACGTTTTCACGCCGTCGCCGATGTACTCCATCACCTTGCCGACGCCGCCCTTGACGGTCAGCCGGCGCAGGACTTCCAGAATAATGTCCTTCGCCGCAACGCCGTAGGACAGCTTGCCATGCAGGCGCACGCCGACGACACGCGGGCACGCCAGATAATACGCGCCGCCGCCCATCGCGACCGCAACGTCCAGTCCGCCCGCGCCGATGGCAAGCATCCCGATGCCGCCGCCCGTGGGCGTATGGCTGTCCGAGCCGAGCAGCGTGTAGCCCGGCACGCCGAAGCGCTCCAGCTGTACCTGATGGCAGATGCCGTTGCCGGGCTTGGAGCAGTAAATGCCATGCTTTTTCGTCACCGTTTGGATGTAATAGTGGTCATCCGCATTTTCAAAACCAGTTTGCAGCGTGTTATGGTCAATGTACGCCACGGACTTCTTTGTCTTGACGCGCTTGACGCCCATCGCCTCGAATTGCAGGTACGCCATCGTACCGGTGGAATCCTGCGTCAACGTCTGGTCAATGCGGATGGAGATTTCCGAGCCGGGAATCAGTTCACCGCTGAGCAGGTGCGCCGACAGGATTTTCTGAGTCAGATTCATCGCCATGAGGAAAGGACTCCTTTCATAATATGCACAATGCCCAAACGGGCAGAAACAGCCGAATGAACAGCTTCATGATACAGGATTCGGCGCGGTGCGTCAATGCTTTTGGGCGGAAAGAACACAAAAAGCGCAGGCTATGAAAAACTCGCCGGATGTTTTAGACATACAGCCTCTTGACAACAAAGCTCCTATATGGTATTATTTGAAGTAAACTACTATATAGGAGCATTTGCATGAAAATGAACGGCGGGTTTCTTGTTACCAAAATAAAACAGCTTGGTGACCGGATTTTTGAGAAGATTCTCAGCGAAAAAAATATCGATGCGTTTAATGGAGCCCAGGGGCGTATTCTTTATGTGCTGTGGCAGGAGGATGGTATCTCAATCAGGTCACTCTCGA